>ENA-OPAV01000708-OPAV01000708.1-human-gut-metagenome-genome-assembly--contig:-NODE-708-length-26081-cov-3.721970_pt1 | contig 26081 bp, 19 predicted proteins | sample MGYA00241056_ERZ501428 | MGnify/ENA primary metagenome ERZ501428 (study PRJEB25962, sample SAMEA2042621) | human gut metagenome | biome: human gut; feature: human-associated habitat; material: faeces... | reverse complement strand
GCGCGTCCGCAGACGCGCCCCCAAGCTGCTCATCCCCCAAGATTCCGTGATGAACCGAATAATTCCGGACTTTCTATCCCCTCCTGACGCGTATGTCGGGAGGGGATTTTGATTTGCAATGAAAAAAGCACCGGGAGAATCACCTCTCTCGGTGCAATCCGGTCGCGCCCATTTTGCGCGACAACGCATAGATGATGGAAAAAGCGGCTTGGGGACGCACGAAGTTACTGGCAGGGTGCTACACTGCCTCCACCCTTTGTTGGCTGTTTTCTTTGAATTGGTCGCTCACCCCTACTTCTTCCGCGTGCTTAGCCTTTAATACTCCCCTGCTTCGCCGTTGAGAATCGCATCTGTCAGCGTCCCCAGCAAGCCACTATCCTCCATCGCGTCCATTGCGCCCTGCACAAGTTCCGCCGGAAGTGCCGCAAGCCACTGCGTCACCTTCCGCACCATCGGCTTTCCAATCCGCCCCATCAGCTCCGCCAATGCCGGGCCATCCACCGACAGCACATTCGTGCCCTGCACATCCTCCGGCGCATACTTCACCGTGCCCTCCGCCACCTGAATCACCTTGACCGTCAGCGTCATCATCGTGGCGCTATGGTCAGGCTGAATCCGGCGGATGGTGATGGTATCGCCCTGCGCCTCACCCTCGAAGGCAAGGTGGATGCCGTCGTCGCCCGTCATCATGCCGTCCGCGTCGATTTGCGCGTAGAACGGCAGCGTGACGGGATAGCTTGCGGGCAGTGAGAATGAAACATCCGCATTCAGCACGTCCGATTGCAGGGAGAGCGCACCTGTGAAGAGCAGCGCATCCCGGCGAAGCGTCGCGGAAAAGTCCACCAAATCAGGCAAATGCAGCGAAACAACCTGCGTGCCGTCCGCCTCCGCGTACGAAAAGACGGTTTCCTCGCCGTTTTGCCAGCTGACGCCGTTTTCAGTGTGTTCGATGCTCAAGCCATCCGGGAAGTTCGCTTCGACGTACTCCGGCAAGGTTGCCAGCGCGTCAAAAATATTCGCATCCGCGCCGCTTTCCAAGCCGAACGCTTCAATATAATAATACAGCGCCCTGTCATCTTCGGACAGGCGGGCGATTTCTTCTGCGCAGGTTATCAGCGCCGTGTTTTCCAGCCGACGACTGGTTTCCTGTGCCGTCAAATCGGCAATCGCCTGCCGGAGACCCGCCCATGCGCTGGTGTGCGCGTAGGGTGACAGCCACAGGAACACCCGCTGCAAAGGCAAGTCAAGGTGATTGTACGCCTTGATGGCAAATTCCAGCCACGCCAGCTGATTGACCATCAGCGTTTCGCCTCCGAGGGTGGTGGACTGAATCCCCCAGTGGCTGTCCAGACCGAAGAAGCGGATGCGGGTTGCGGTTTTTTCCGGCGCATTCGTCAGGCCAAGGTCAATGCGCGCGTCAAAGCTGCCATCCGACGCCACCACGTCGCCTTCCAGCGTCAGCAGGCGGAAGAGCGATTTCAGCCCTTGCGCCAGCTTGCGCTCCTGTGCGGGGTACTGCACGGGGTCAATGTCTGCACTCAGGCGGAACGTGACGCGTTCGCCCAGCGCCGTGGACAGCAGGAGCACCGCCGCCATCGCTGCCGCCGCCAGCCGCCGCATCAGCCCCATAGCAGCGCCAATGCCGGAACAATCTGTTTTTTCCGGCTGACAACTTTCGGAAGCCACACATGGTGACTGGAGGTGTCCTCATTGAGGTTAAACGCCTGCCGCACCGCGTCGTCGCCGCCAAGGAAAACCAGCTCCGTGCCGCAGCGCAAGACGTCAGTCAGCATCATAAGGAACATATCGTAGCCCTTATTGTCCTTGATTTTCTGCATTTCGGGCAGAATTTCCGGCAAACGCTCCAGCATCCGGTCAGTGTCAAGGCAAGTAATCTGGCAGATGCCAAGGTTGTGCCCCGCGATGTGGAATTCCTTGAAGTCGGTATTCAGCAGCTGTTCGACGGGTTTGTCCGCGCCGCTGCCGGCGGAGAACATCTCGCGGCCGAGCGTCTCCAAATCAATCCCTGCGATTCGCGCCAGACGGTCAGCCATGCGGCGGTCGCGCGGCGTGCACGTCGGAGACTTGAACATGACCGTATCGGACAAAATCGCCGCCGCCATCAGCCCTGCCATCTTCTCAGAGGGCTGCAGGCCGCGTTCTTGGAACATCGTCGCGACAATCGTCGTTGTCGAGCCGACAGGCTCATTGCGCATGAACACCGGCGCGCCCGTCTGAATATCCGCCAGCCGGTGATGGTCGATAATCGCGATAATATCCGCCTGTTCCAGACCGGGGATGGACTGGCTCTTCTCGTTGTGATCAACCAGCACAACGCGCTTGCGCCGCGGCCGCAGCAGGTGATAGCGGCTCAGCGTGCCGACGACTTTCTCGTTTTCGTCCAGCACGGGATAGGAGCGGTAGCGGCTTTGCAGAACCGTCTCGCGCACGTCGTCGATGAAGTCGTTGAGGTGAAACAGCACGACCCCCGTATGCTGGGCAATGCGCTGCACGGGAATTGCCTGATAAATCATCCGCGCCGCGCGGTAAGCGTCGCAGGGCGTGGCGATAATGCACGTCTTGCTGGACAGACCGAGGTACTTTTCCGACAGTGAGCCTTGGCAGATAATGACGCACGATGCGCCGATTTCCAGCGCCTTGTCCACCACGTCCTTCTGCTGCCCGCAGATGACGATGCTGCCGCTGTTGACACCCTTCAGGCACTCGCCGGGTGTCGGCAGGGCAATCACGACTTCGCCGGAAATGGTGTCGAACGTATCCTCTTCGTTGTTGATGATATGCCCTTCGAGCGCGGACAGAAGGTTGAAAATCGGCACGTCGCGGACTTCGGGCTTCGTGATGCTCTCCATATCCTTTTCGGCAATGCCGCCCGCGGTCAGCATCCCGTAGAGCGTGCCATCCTCATTCGTGACCGGCACCGCAGACAGATTTTCATCCTCGCGCAGCACTGCCCACGCGTGACTGATCGGGACACTTGTGCCGAGCGTCGGCGGACGGTCGTAGTCAATATCGCGCACCTGTGTGCGGACATTGGTGAGCAGTGTCGGCGCCTGAAAGCCGAAGCGGTCGAGCAGGAACTGCGTCTCGTCGTTCGGCGCGCCCTGCATGGCAGCGACATAGGCATTGTCGCCCAGCGCGTTATGCAGCGCCGCAAACGCCATGGCGGACACCACGGAATCGGTATCAGGATTGCGGTGTCCGCAGACATAAATCGGATCCATCTATGTATTCTCCTTTCACGGGGGAAAGCTGTCGTCAAAAGCACTTTCTGCCCTTACCAGTCCAAATCGTCATCTTCCTCGTTGTCATCCACGACCCCCGCCCAAGCATTGGGGTCGGTGTAGAGGCGCAGGCGGTACTCGTCGTTCAGCGCTTTCTGTGTGTCAATATTCGCGATGCCCAGCGTTTTCAAGCCTTTCTTGCCCTGATACGCCTTCACTGCCTCCACCGTCGCCGCACCGTAGACGCCGTCCACCTTGTCCTCCGCCAGATAGCCCAGATACGACAGCTTCTCCTGTAATTCGCGCACCTTCTGCCCACTGTTGCCGCTGCGCATCGTCCAGTCGGCGACGTCATGCACCGTGCCGTATCCCAGAATCCGGTTGTAGGTCAAGGCGTACTCCGCGCGCTTAACCGCAACGGGTGTGTTTCCCTCGATGACATGCACGGTGATGTTCCCCATTGCGTCTTGTGAGCAGTATTCCACCATGGCGACGTGGTCGGTGTCCGTGCTGCTCGTCCAAGTGAAGAACACCCAGTCGCCGGGCTGCGGTATGTACGTTCCGGTGGTGATGTAGGTGTCGTCGTCTTTCATCCACTGGTATCCCCAGTTCGCCAGATTGCCGTTGCGGGTGACGTACCGTCCCTGCCGGATGAACCAGTCGCGCCCAACGTTCTGCCCGGAATACATGGGGTAGACATTGCGGAGCAGTTCCGTGCCGTGCTGCTGATCCACCTGATCGACACACCAGCAGAGGAACTCAGCGCACCACTGCGCGTAGGCATCGCCCGCCCATTCGCCGTACTTGGAGTACCCATGCGGCCCTTCCTTGTATCCGATTTCGCCGCGCGCCACGTCCAGCAGCCACTGCACATAGTCCGGCACATGCCAGAGCGGTTCAAGCACCGTGTCCTCCGCCTTCGCGCAGGGCAGCAGCAGCCCTGCCGTCAGCAGCAGGGTCAGCATCAGCGACAGCAAGCGTTTCATCGGGTGATTTCTCCTTTCAAGCGGAAGAGGTAACAAGTTAATATTCGACCTTGACGAGCGAAATTCCTGCTGATTCGCCGGATTTCCCGATTTTCCCATCCGATTTCATCAAAAAAGAGGCGATTGCTCGCCCCTTTGCGTGTATATTGCCTTATTTCTCGTCATACACCCGGTAAATCAGCATACACAGCGCGCCGTCGCCGCTGGTGTGCGCCTCGACGCGAATCGGGAAGTCGTAGTCGTTGCGCCAGCGAAGGTTCTGCGTTTTGTTGCCGACCGCCGCGTCCACGCCGTGCGGCAGGTACGGTGCGGCATTCTCGCCGTGCGCACGGCGATAGAGGATGTTAATCCCCGGCAGTTGGAGCAACGCGTTGTACAGCGTCGAGGACACCTGACAGGTGCCGCCGCCGTAGCTGGTCGTGGTCGTGCCGTCAGAGAGCGCGCCGGCGGGCAAATAGCCCTTTCCCTTGTTGTATGGTCCCATGATCTTGTTGCCGTCAAAGATGTCGCCCGGCTGGTAAATACCCGAAATCAGCTCGCTTCCGCGGGCAATATTGAAGATGCGGTTATGGTTTTTTTCCGTGTCCACCATCTTATAATACGAGGTGTACGCTGCAATCGGGGTATCCTCGCGCAGGGGATTATCCGTCGGGGACACCGGCGTCAAGTCCGTCAGCTGATTAAGATTGATATAGCCATAGCTGCGCATATAGTTGACGACCGCCCAGCCGTCGTACATGCACCAGATGGAAATCGTCGTGCCGGGATTCAGCACCACCCAGCTTTCGTCCTGATCGCTCATGGACTTGCGGACGTAGCAATTCGTGGCGGTCTTGGCGACATAGGCGTGCTTCTGCGTTCCGTATGGCGGCGTCGTGGAAGAATCCACCGGCGTCACACTGAAAATGCGGTGGCGTTTGACATACGCAAGCTTCCCCTGATAGCGCATGATGACCCACGTCGGGTCAATATACAGCACTTCGCCGCGCGCGGAAGCGTCGCCCACGCGGAAAACACGCTCGCTCTCAATATCACGTTCCACATAGCCGCTGGTATACGCGGTCATGCGGGCGGTATAGAGCGCCGGAGAATTGCTGTCAAAATCCGACAGCACTTTATCCGGATACACAGCTCCTACTACCGGAACAACTGCATCCTCGTTAAACTCCGAGTCGTCCACTTCCTCATACAGCTCATCTTCCGCCAGCGCCATCCCGGTCAGCGCAATGCACAGCATCAGCAAAAGGGCCATCAGACGTTTCATCTGTTATCCTCCCCTGTCGAAACAGTTTCCGCTTCTCATTATACCATTCCTTTGGCAGACAGGCAAGGGGGCGGATGCAGAATTTACAAGTTTGGCGTATATTCTGACGCTTTTATACGGTTTTCGGATATTTTCCCTTTCTCCCGTCCTTATTCACCACGCTCCTGATAAACCATCTCAAAGTAGCGGTTGCCTTCCTGCGTGAACGCCTCCACCGTCAAATTCCCCGTCGACAGGCGCTCCACCAATTTCTTTAAATCCGCCGTGAAATAATTTTCCTCCGGCACGACGATATTCCCCGCAACCTGCTTCCACGCGGCAATGTCCTCCGCATCAATCGTGTAGCGATACTTCTCCGCTTCCGCCTTGCTTGCGCGAAGCTCCGACAGCTGCTCTTTGACTTCCGCCGTCTGCTCCTGCGCTTCCAGCGCGGCGATTTGGCTTTCCAGCTCCGCAATCCGCTCCAGCTGATAGGTGTTCACCAGCGGTTCGGTCATGTCCGCGAAGATGCGGTACTGCGTTTCATCGTAGACGTTCTGCGCGCAGTATTCCAGATAGCGGATGGCTTCCTCCTTGTGCTGGGAATACGGGTTCACCACCAGCACATAGACCGATGCCGGAATCGCGGCGGGCGACGATTCGCCGACCTTCATCGGCATGTGGCAATCCGTCGTGATCGGCATGGAGACGTCCATCTCGTAGAGCGAATACCCGTCCTCATTCTGCGGGAAAGCGTCTTCATCCTCCGGGACGTTCGCCACGATGCAGGTCAGCAGCTCCTGCAATTCGGCGTTATTCAGCGTGATGCGATTGCCGAGCAGCTGCTGCTCGTTCAGGTAGCGCTTGATACTCATGTTCAGCATATTCAGGCGACTGTAACCGGGGTAGCCGAGGGGTGCCATGCCTTCATCCGCGAAAACGCCCTCATCCGCCAGCTGGGTAATTTGCTGGAACATCTCCAGCAGCGTATTCGCAAAAGTCATGCCGTTCTGCTCCAGCACATCCATTGTCGCGTCAGGCAGATAGGTTTCAACCGTCTCATACCAGCCGATAATTTTGCCGTCATCGGTCGTGAGACCCTTCTGCAAGCCGGGATAGAGGCGGCTGACCTGCTTGGAGAGGATTGCACTGCTGCTCAGGTCGGTGAAGTAGCCCTTGGTTTTCAGCAGCTTCAAACTCACCGTATCAAACGGCGTGATGCAGAGGATATCCACATCGCTGTTTTTCGTGTTGAGGATATCGGCAGTCGTCAGATCATAGACGCTGCGGAAGGTAACGCCGTTCTGCAGCATGTAGTCAGCCGCGTTGTGCGCTTCCGTCTGGCTCAGGACAAGCGTCACGGATGTCTCGGAGACAATACGGCTGCTCATCAGCAGCGTACCGTTGGCGAGCAGTACGTCATCATCCGTCACCAGCAGGATGCTGTCCATTGTCGTCAGCGGCGACGTGATGCACGTCATGGTTTCCAGCGTTTCGCCGCTGTACAGCCCGCGCACATTGTCGTCATACATCAGGGCGTAATAGCGCCCGTTCACATAGCGCAAATCGTCCGCCGTCCAAAGCGGCACGGTGTCCGACGTGTACGTTTCTTTGCCGACTTTGCCCGTCGCGGGGTCAAAGGTGTGCAGCGTCAGCATCTGCTTGTCGTAATCCCCTTCGGGATTGCAGAGCGTATCGCCGCGGAGGAACAGCTTCACCTCGCTCCACTCTTCATCGGTGAAACTGCCGATTTGCCGCACTTCGCTCGTTTCCAGATTCTCGTAAATCAGCTGCTGCGGCTTGCCCTCCACGCGCAGCGTAAGGTAGATTGCCTTGTCGGACACCAGCAAATCGCCGACACCCGCGTTTTCGTCATCCAACGCTTCGCGCACATCCCAGCGCGACGTCAGTTCCCACGCGTTGTCCGCATTCAGTGTGTACGTCACGAGCAGTTCGTTCCAGTCGTCATCGTACCCGATGCCGGTTAGCGTCAGCTGCCCTTCCGCGTCGCGCCGCAGCACCGGGTGCATCACATTATCCGGCATATCCGTCATCTTCTCCGCGCTGCCGTCCGCCAGCGACACACGGTAGAGTGCCTTGCCGCCCGCAAGCAGCAGCGCATCCCCTTCGCGCAGGGGCGCTGTGTCGCCCAGCCACGCCTCTTCCGGCAGCTCACAGCGGAAATGCTCCGCCATTGCCGCGCCGCAGAGCAGCACCAGCATCGCCAAACATGCGCACAAGACTTTCTTCATGATATAGACTCCTTTCGTCCCATCCTGTCTATAAACGAATTCCGCGCCTCCGGAAGCGCTTCACCCATTAGACGCGCGACAGGCGGAATCGGTTGCGCGGAAATTGCATTTTCCGCAAAAAATCCGGAACACCGATTCGTACTGTCCGAAGGGACATTATTCGTTTTTGTCCGGATGCTTTATGATGATACTATTTCCAACTGAGAATGCGCCGCGGAAAATAAGTTCAGCATCAGAAGGGCAAGGAAAACGCTCGTCAGTTTCTTCATCATTCGTTGCTCCTTTCTTCTACCAGTTCATTCATGTTTTCGTGCAACAATAGCATCAAAGGTATAACAATTCCCTCCCAAAAACGCGCAAGGGCGGAAGACGTTCCCGTCCTCCGCCCCAATGGTGGTTATGATTTGGATATTATTTTATTCCGCCGCAGCAGGTTCTGCGTCCTCCGGAACAGCTTCCATCAGGAAGTCCATTGTGGTGTCGCCCTGCACAAGTTCAAACAGCAACGTGCCGTCCGTCAGCTTCGCCACGCCGAACATCTGCGTCGTGTTCTCGTCCACCGGCAGCGTCACAGTGAGGATGCCATCCACAAACGTCATCGGAATCGGAATCTCCGCCAGCGCCGTCTGACCAACCAGATTCAGCAGATACAGATTGCTGTCCTTCACTTCAATGATGCACTCCTGACCCACCATGCTCATCGGCACGCTCATGCCGTTCATGATGACGCTCGTCGCCTGCCACTTGCCTTGCAGTTCTTCTTCCGTCGTCTCCGTGCTGATGGTCAGCTCTTCGTCCTCGGCAGGCGCTTCACGGGTGAAGTCAATCTTCATGCCATCCTGCTCGGTGCTCAGGCCCGTTTCGGTCACGGTCACAAGCCCTTCGCCTTCCGTTCCCTTGTCCATCACGAGGTTGCCGTCCTCATTCTTTTCCCAGACGCCTTCCTCCGAATCCATGCCCGCAATGTCCATCTTGTAGGTGCCGTCAGCGTTGATGGTCAGCGTCACCTGAATGCCAAGCAGCTCGCCGTACCATTCGCCGGTCACATCCGCCGTTTCCGCGAACGCACCCACCATCATCGTCAGCGCCAGCAACAGCGCCAGAACCAAGGAAGTCAACCGTTTCATGTGCCTTTTCTCCTTATTTGGGGATTTCCCCGTGTATTTTGCGGCATGTTTTTTCTCTCGAACGCCGCTCTCGATTGCGTTTATTTTATCATTGTTTCCGTGATATGTCAATGGAGGGGGAGGAATTTTACAACTGCTGTGATTAAAAAGGGATTGAAACGATGTTATCCACCGCTTTTGCACATGGTTATCCACAAGGTTATGCACTTTCTGTGGATAATCCGTGCGAAAAATCCCCCTCCACGTCTCCGCATGAGGCATGAAGGGGGAAATGCTATGAAATTACTTGTCGAACCCCTTGACCTCGTAGTCGTTTTCTTCGACAACCGCTTTGAGCAGGGGCTTCAAGGCGTTTTCATCCGCATCGGCTTTCAGCGTCACGCCCGCCGTACCCGCATCGTGGCTTGCCGCCGCGCTCTGCACGCCATCCACCGCTTCCAGCGCCGCCTTCACGCGTGCCTCGCAGTGGGCGCACATCATGCCATCAATGCGCATCGTCAGCACCTTTGCGCCGGGCTGGGCGGCTATGTTGGGCAGCGTCACCGGGTGCAGGGCGCGGTCATGCCGGCCGTCGCGCAGGCGGAAGAGGTTCAGCCGCAGCGCGTTCGACACCACGCAGAAGCTGCTCAGGCTCATCGCCGCCGCGCCGAACATGGGGCTCAGCTTCCAGCCCAACGCGCTGTAGAATACGCCTGCGGCCAGCGGAATGCCGATGACATTGTAGCAGAACGCCCAGAACAGGTTCTCGTGGATGTTGCGCAGCGTCGCGCGGGAGAGGCGAATCGCCGCGGGAACGTCGGAGAGTCGGCTGTTCCTCAGCACCACGTCCGCCGCGTCCATGGCAATGTCCGTCCCTGCGCCGATGGCAATGCCCACGTCCGCGCAGGTAAGCGCCGGAGCGTCGTTGATGCCGTCGCCGACCATCGCGACGCGCCCGACCTTCTGCAAGCGGCGCACGACGTCCGCCTTGCCGTCCGGCAGAACGCCCGCGACCACTTGGTCAACGCCTGCCGTCTGCCCGAGCGCCTGTGCCGTGCGCGGATTGTCGCCCGTAATCATCACGACGCGGATGCCCATTTTGCGCAGTTCCGCGACCGCTTCGGGGCTGTCGTCCTTCACCGTGTCCGCGACCGCCATCATGCCCAGAATCGCGCCGTCGCGGCTGAACAGCAGGGGCGTTTTGCCCTCGCCGGAGAGCTTTTCCGCCGCCGCAAGCAGGGTTTCCGGTACGTTGCACTGCCCCTGCATGTACTTCACGCTGCCACCAAGGAGCACCGCACCATCGCGCTTCGCCGTCAAACCGTTGCCGGGCAGCGCAGCGAAATCCGCCACGTCCTGCGCTTTCCGCCCTTTATCCAGCGCGTACTGCACAACCGCTTTCGCCAGCGGATGCTCCGAGGGCGTTTCCAGTGACAGCGCCGCGTCCAAGAGGTCGTTTTCGCCAATGCCGTCCGCCGGAAGCACATCCGTCACGCGCATCTGACCGCTCGTAATTGTGCCTGTTTTGTCCAGCGCGACAATCTGCACCTTGCCGGTCTCCTCCAGCGAAGCCGCCGTCTTAAACAGGATGCCATTCTTTGCGCCCACGCCGTTGCCGACCATAATCGCGACGGGTGTCGCCAGCCCCAGCGCGCATGGGCAGCTGATGACCAGCACCGCAATCGCACGGGACAGCGCATCCCCGAACGGCGCGCCAAGCAGCAGCCAGACAATCATCGTCACCACGGCGATGGAAATCACAACCGGGACGAACACGCCGGACACCTTGTCCGCGACCTTGGCAATCGGTGCTTTCGTCGCCGCCGCGTCGGACACCATGCGAATAATCTGGCTCAGCGTCGTATCTTCGCCCACGCGGGTCGCCTCACAGCGCAGGAAGCCGGACTGATTGACCGTCGCTGCCGACACATTGTCGCCCGCTGCCTTATCCACCGGGACGCTCTCGCCCGTCAGCGCCGATTCGTTGACCGCGCTCATGCCGTCCAGCACGCGCCCGTCCACCGGAATGCTTTCGCCCGGACGCACGACGAACACGTCGCCCTTCTGCACCTGCTCAATCGGCAGGGAGACTTCCTGCCCATCGCGGAGGACGTTCGCCGTCTTGGGCGCGAGCTTCATCAGGGATTTCAGCGCGTCGGTCGTCTTGCCCTTGCTGCGCGCTTCAAGCATCTTGCCCACCGTGATAAGCGTCAGAATCATCGCGGCGGACTCAAAGTAAAACTCGTGCATGTAACCCATGACAGCGTCCATATTCCCGTGCAGCTGCGCGTCGGTCATGGCAAAGAGCGCATAGGTGCTGTACAGGAAGGACGCCGTTGCGCCAAGCGCGACGAGCGTGTCCATATTCGGGCTGCGGTGCCATAGCGCCTTGAAGCCGCTGATAAAGAACTTCTGGTTGATGACCATGATGATGATGGTCAGGAGCATCTGCGTCAGCCCCATGGCGACGTGGTTGCCGTCGAACCACGCGGGCAGCGGCCAGCCCCACATCATGTGACCCATGGAGAAGTACATCAGCACCATCAGGAAGCCCAGCGACCAGCACAGGCGGCGTTTGAGCTTCGGGGTTTCGTGGTCTTCGAGGGCTTCCTCCGCGGCGGATGCGCTCTGCTTGCTTTCCGTGCCCTTGACGCTCGCGCCGTAGCCCGCGTCCTGCACTGCGCGGATAATTTCGCCGTCCGCCGCCGTGCCTTCGACGCCCATGGCATTCGTCAGCAGGCTGACGGAGACGCTCGTCACGCCCGGCACGGCGCTGACCGCCTTCTCCACCCGCGCCGCACATGCCGCGCAGGACATGCCGGTGACACAATATTGCTTCATTACATATATCACTCCTTTGGTTCTATCACTTCATCAGCTTTTGCAGCGTCTGCAGCAGCTCGTCGATAGCTTCATCATGCCCAGCGCGAATATCCTCCGCCACGCAGGTGCGGATATGGCTGGCAAGCAGCTCCTTGGTGAACGCGTTGAGGGCGGCGGACGTTGCGGCGACCTGCGTGAGAATATCCGGGCAGTACGCACTGTTCTCCACCATACCGCGGATGCCGCGCACCTGCCCCTCGATGCGGTTCAGGCGGTTGATGAGGGCTTTCATTTCCTCCGGCGTTCGCTCTTTATGCTTATGGCAGGCTTCACACTGATGATTGCAGCAATCCATAGACTGATTCCTCCTGTGATAAGATACCCTCGTGGGGTATATTGATTATATACCCCGTGAGGGTATTTGTCAATATGCTTTTTCTACAAAATTGTGCTTTTGCACTGGGGTTCGCCTCTGTATAGGCGACAAGTAGGCGATGAAAACAGACGGGGTCTGTGGTCTCTCCCTTGACATATTGGCGTAGGATTTTCCCCTTTCCGCGCAAATTGTTCGGATGAATCCGAATTTACAGCATATGCCATATTTTCGGAAACCGGATGGATTTTCCACAAGTTTTAGTTCTGTTTTCATCATTATTTGATGATTTCATAGAATTCCCGTATCGCATGATTTTTCCCGCTTTTTCGAGCCTTTCACAGACGAAGAATATCGAATTTGGAAGTACATTGAAAAAACATTGACATGACCCGATTTCTGTGCTACAATTTTGGTGGAACAAAACGAAAGGATGGAGCTTGTTACCATGAATGCTGTATTGGCACTACTGGTTCTGATTGCGCTGCTGATTAGCCTGCTGGTACGACTTATGATTACGAAGCCGTCTCTCCGCGCTGAAAGTTACGCACTGCCTTGCCAGTATTGCCAAACCTGCTGATGGACTTTCCTGAACCCTGCAAAGGCGCATGGGATTTCCGCATCATGGATGGACAAGTTCTTGCAAAGCCTGCTGCCAAACTTCTCGGCGGCAGGCTTTTCTATATACCTGAATCAATCTTATGCGGCAATGAAGCCGTTCAAACAGCGAAGGAGGTTCTTTCATGCAGTGTACCGGCGCAAAGATTCTGATGGAATGCCTTGTCGAACAGGGTGTCGATACCATTTTCGGCTACCCCGGCGGCACGATTCTGAATGTATACGACGAGCTGTACAACTATGAGGGTGACGGGCGCATCAAGCACATTCTGACCGCGCACGAGCAGGGCGCGTGTCACGCGGCGGATGGCTACGCGCGTTCGACTGGGCGCGTCGGCGTATGCTTCGCCACATCCGGTCCCGGCTGCACCAACCTTGTCACCGGCATTGCCACGGCGTATATGGATTCCTCGCCGATTGTCTGCATCACCTGCAACGTCGGCACGTCCCTGTTGGGCAAGGATTCCTTCCAAGAGGTGGACATCACCGGCATCACGATGCCGATTACGAAGTGCAACTATCTGGTGCGCTCCGTGGATGAGCTGGCGGACGTGGTGCGCGAAGCCTTCGCCATTGCCCGCAGCGGCCGCCCCGGCCCGGTGCTGATTGACATTCCGAAGAACGTGACGGCGGAGAAGGCGGATTACGAGCCGCTGCCCCGCTCGGCGCACGGCACGTCCGGACGTTTGGGCAAGCTGATGAAGCGTTCAAGCCAGAATTTCAAGGCGCCCGAACCCGACCACCGCGACATCGACAAGTTAGTCGAAATGATTGCCGCATCGAAGAAGCCGCTGCTCATCTGCGGCGGCGGCGTTGTCCGCGCGCGGGCGCATCACGAATTCGAGGCGCTTGCAAACCGCATCGACTCCCCTGTCGCCATCACGGTCATGGGCGCGGGCGGCTTCCGCGGGCGCAATCCGCTGACGACAGGCATGATCGGTATGCACGGCTCACAAGCATCGAACATGGCGGTGGATGCATGCGACCTGCTGATTGCCGTCGGCTGCCGCTTCTCCGACCGCGTGGCGCTCAAACCCGCCACCTTCGCCCAGAACGCGAAAATCGTCCAAATTGACATTGACCGCAGCGAAATCAACAAGAACGTGCAGACCGACCACCACATCATCGGCGATGCGCGGCGCGTACTGGAACTGCTGCTGGAGCGCGTGCCGAGCATGAAGCATGACGACTGGAAGCAGTACGTTTTCTCCTTCAAAACGGAGACGGAGTACGACGAGGCGGACGACCACCTCACCCCCAGCCAAGTCTTGTCCTCCCTCGCCAAGCTCACGCCGCAGGATACCATCGTCTCTACCGACGTGGGTCAGCATCAGATGTGGGCGATTCAGCACTTCCACTTCGATTATCCGGGTCAGCTGCTCACCTCCGGCGGCTTTGGCACCATGGGCTTCGGCTTGGGCGCTGCCATCGGCGCGCAGGTTTCTCACCCGGACAAGGTCGTCCTGCACATCACCGGCGACGGCGGCTTCCGCATGAACTGCAACGAGCTTGCAACCGAGCAGTATTACAATCTGCCGATTATCAACATCGTATTCAACAACGGCACGCTGGGCATGGTTCGCCAGTGGCAGACGCTGATTTATGACAAGCACTACGAAGCCACAACGCTTGACCGTGCGCCTGATTTCGTCAAATTAGCGGAAGCCTACGGTCTCTCCGGTCGGCGCGTGCGCAACCAGCAAGAACTGGAGGAAGCCATTCAGGAAGCACTCCAGTGCGGTCACGGCTACATCATCGACTGCATGATTGACATCGACGAGAAGGTTCGCCCGATGGTCGGCGGCGGCAGTCACATCACCGAATTTATGCTCAACTGACGAAAGGAGGCAGCCCCATGAACACCCCGACACGCAAAACCCTCGCCGTTCTGGTGGATAACGAGGCGGGCGTCCTTTCCCGCGTAGTGCGCCTTTTCTCCGGCAAGGGCTACAACATCGAGTCCCTCGCCGTCGGCACGACCGACGATCCCGCCATCTCCCGCATCACCATCGAAATCCTCGCCAGCGAAGAGCAGACGCACCTCATTTCTTCCCAGCTGCGGAAGCTGATTTGCGTTCACTCCGTCAAGACGCTCAACGCCGAACACGCAATCCGCCGTGAGCTGGTGCTGATTAAGGTCAGCGCCGCCACGAGCGAAACGCGCAACGAAGTGATTCAGATTGCCAACATCTTCCGCGCCTCCATCATCGACGTCTCCGTGGCGTCGCTGACCCTTGCTGTCATTGGCGATGAGAGCAAGGCTGAAGCCATCCAGAATCTCCTTCGGGAGTTTGGAATCCTCGAACTGGTGCGCACCGGCATGGTCGCACTGGAACGCGGGCAATTCACCATTGACGAACAGACCAAAGTAAAAGGAGAATACGACTATGGCAAAAATGTACTATGAAAAGGATTGTGACCTGAACAAGCTGACCGGCAAGACCGTCGCCGTCATCGGCTACGGCTCGCAGGGTCATGCCCACGCGCTGAACCTGCGCGATTCCGGCGTGGACGTCATCGTGGGTTTGCGCAAGGGCGGCAAAAGCTGGCCCGTGGCAGTCAAGGACGGCTTCGACGTGATGACCGTTCCGGAAGCCGCGCAGAAGGCGGATATCATCATGATTCTCATCAACGATGAGCGTCAGGCGGAGATGTACAAGCAGGACATTGCCCCCTACCTGACCGAAGGCAAGGCGATTGCCTTCGCGCACGGCTTCAACATCCGCTACAAGCAGATTGTTCCCCCGGCTGGCGTGGACGTGTTCATGGCCGCTCCGAAGGGCCCCGGCCACACCGTCCGCAGCACCTATGTGGTGGGCAAGGGTGTGCCGTGCCTCGTCGCGGTCGAGCAGGATGCGTCTGGTCACTGCCTTGACACCGCGCTGGCGTACATCGCGGGCATCGGCGGCGCGCGCGCGGGCATCATGGAGACGACCATGCACGACGAGACCGAGACCGACCTGTTCGGCGAACAGGCTGTCCTGTGCGGCGGCATCGTCGAGCTGATGCGCTGCGGCTTCGAGACGCTGGTGGAAGCCGGCTACGAGCCCGAAAACGCCTACTTCGAGTGCATCCACGAAATGAAGCTGATTGTTGACCTCATCAACAAGGGCGGCGTGGCGGCGATGAACTACTCCATTTCCGACACTGCGGAATACGGCGAGTACGTCTCCGGCCCGCGCATCCTCCCCTACGAGCAGACCAAGGCGAACATGAAGGCGGTGCTGAACGACATTCAGGACGGCACGTTCGCAGGCAAGTGGATTGCCGAAAACAAGAACGGCCGCTGCTTCTTCAACAGCCACCGCGACGCCCTCGCCAAGCACCCGATGGAAGTCATCGGCAAGCAGCTGCGCGAGCAGATGCTCTGGAAGAACGACTCCAACCTCGACAACGCGTCCAACTAAGGGGAGACGCAAGGGGCTTCGCCCCTTAAACCCCACCAGAGGCTCTGCCTCTGGACTCCGCGAAGGGTCTTCGACCCTCTCGACACCCTTCTCGCGATTGAGTTGGTCACACTCTCATACAGTTTCCGCGTGTTTATCCGCGAAAATAGTTACAATTACCAAACTGTAGCATGGGAGTGCAGCCGAAGGAGTCCAGAGGGCGATCGGAAAGCCCTCTGGTTGCCTCGGTCAAGACCACTATGTTAATGTAGTCAACTATGCCTAAAGCGCTGGCTCATCCGCTTACGGATGAACGAAAGTCCCCATATCGCTGCCTTCCAGCACTGAAATCAAATTCTCCGGCACATCCAGCCCAAACACGCGCACCATCGGCACATGATTCTCCGCGCACAGCGCAAACGCCGCCGCATCCATCACCTTCAAGCCCTTCTGCAGCGCCTCCTGATAGGTAATGTCCTTAATCAGCGTTGCGTTCGGGTCTTTGTGCGGGTCAGCGGTGTACACACCGTCGATGTTCTTCGCCATCAGGATGGCATCCACCTGCATTTCGATTGCCCGCAGCGCAACCGCCGTGTCGGTGGAGAAGAACGGATTGCCCGACCCTGCCGCGAACAGCACCACGCGCCCTTCGGACAGATAGCGCCGCGCGGTCATGGCGTTGAACGGCTCGCAGAAGCGGTTCATGTCCACGGCGGACATCACCACGGCATCCACGCCCGCCTGACGCAGCGCGTCCGCCATGCACAGGCAGTTGATAACCGTGCCGAGCATCCCCATCTGGTCAGCGGTAACGGCGTCCATGTTCGCCGCCGGGCCCTGACGGCCGCGCCAGATATTGCCTGCGCCGATGACAATGCCAATCTGCGTGCCCATATCCGCCATTTTGCGGATGACGGCGGCGGCACGATGCACCTGATCGAAATCAAACAGGTCATTGCCCGTTTTCAGGGCCTCGCCGGAGAGTTTGAGCAGTACACGTTTGTAGACAGCCATGAAATTTCCTCCTCAGTTGTCATCCCTCAAGCGGCAAAGGTCGCCGCGTTCGGCATTTTTCCCACGTTCTATTTTACTACTTCAAACGCTTTTTGGCAAGAGGGTGCAGGAAAACAAGGCAATCATGAATGCAGAAAATAGGATAGAAAAAAGGAAGACCGCAGGATTTCTCCCGCAGTCTCCCTGATATTTATGCGGATGGAGACGCAATTACGCCTTCTTCATCGCAGCGATTTCCGCCGCGAGGTCGTCCTTGCGCTTCTCGATGCCTTCGCCGCGCTCGAAGCGGACGTAGCGCACGATGTCCAGCGTGGTGCCAGCCGCCTTGGCGGTTTCGTTCATCAGAGAGGTGATGGTCTTGTCGCCATCCTTGACGAACTGCTGGTCAAGCAGGCACACTTCCTTGTAGTACTTTTCGATCTGACCCGCGACAATGCGGTCAACGATCTTTTCGGGCTTGCCGGATTCAATCGCCTTCGCGCGCTGAATTTCGGCTTCCTTCGCCAGCTTGTCGGCGTCCACTTCTTCGCGGCGGACAGCTTCCGGCTTCGCAGCCGCAATCTGCAGGCACACGTCGTGGGCAAAGTCCTTCACAAGGTCGGAATTCTTGCCGACTTCATCGGTCGCAACTTCGACCATAACGCCGACCTTGCCGCCCATGTGGATGTAGGAAGACACAACGCCTTCGGTCTCATAGCGGGCGAAACGGCGGACGGTGATCTTCTCGCCGATGGCGACGGTCGCGTCAGAAACCATGTCTTCGATGGTCTTGGACTCGTCGTCAACGAACTTCTGCTTCATCAGCTCGTCGAGGTCAGCCGGGTTCGCCAGCGCGACGTGCTTCGCAACGGCGTTCGCGAAATTCTTGAAGTTGTCGGTGTTGGCAACGAAGTCCGTTTCGCAGTTGACTTCCACCAGCGCACCGGTGCAGCCGCAGGGCGTCATGTACGCCACAACAGCGCCTTCCGCCGCGATACGGCCAGCCTTCTTGGCAGCCTGCGCAAGTCCCTTTTCGCGCAGCCAGTCAATGGCCTTGTCCATGTCGCCGTCGGACTCGACCAGCGCCTTCTTGCAGTCCATCATGCCCGCGTTGGTACGCTCGCGGAGCTCCTTGACCAGAGCAGCAGTGATATTCGCCATAAGGTTCATCCTCCAAATCTTTTTCGATGTTGAAACGGGTGGATTACGCCTCGGTCTTTTCCGCGGGCGCTTCTTCAGCGGACTGCTCGCCCTGCTTGCCTTCCAGCACAGCGTCAGCCATCTTGCCGGCGATCAGCTTGACCGCGCGGATGGCGTCGTCGTTGCCGGGGATGACGTAGTCGATTTCGTCCGGGTCGCAGTTGGTGTCAACGATCGCAACGATCGGGATGTTCAGGATGCGGGCTTCGGTCACAGCGATGTGTTCCTTGCGCGGGTCAACAACGAACAGCGCGCCGGGCAGCTTCTTCATTTCGCGGATGCCGCCGATGTTCTGCTCGAGCTTTTCGCGCTCCGCCTTCAGCTGGATAACTTCCTTCTTGGGCAGCAGGTCGAACTGGCCGGACTGCTCCATCTTGTCGATGTCGTTCAGGCGGCGGATACGGGTCTGGATGGTGCGGAAGTTGGTCAGCATGCCGCCCAGCCAGCGGTTGTTGACATAGCACATGTTGCAGCGCTTTGCTTCGGACTCGATGGATTCCTGCGCCTGCTTCTTCGTGCCGACGAACAGGATCGTCTTGCCCTGCATGGCGGTGTCGCGGACGAACGCGTACGCTTCGTCGATCTTGCGGACGGTCTTCTGCAGGTCGATGATGTAGATGCCGTTGCGCTCGGTGAAGATGTACTGCGCCATCTTCGGGTTCCAGCGGCGGGTCTGATGACCAAAGTGGACGCCAGCTTCGAGGAGCTGCTTCATGGAAATGACTGCCATAGTTGTTTTCCTCCTTGTTTTTCGGGCTGCCTCGCTTGATTGCGGGCTATGCCTTCAACCACCCTCTGCCCCTTCGCGGCGACTCACTGCATCCGCAGCACAAGGACCGCAGGACAAAGGTGCGTAGTCTTGCTGATTATACCACAAGTACGCCTGTTTTTCAACTGTTTTTTCTGGATGGGGCAAATTTTTTGCAGGATTTTATGCTCGATGCTTGGTGAACAGCTCCTTCACCACCGCGTAGCTCATCTTCGGTCTCCGATACTCGTCCACCACGCCCTTGTTGTTGTGCGTTTTCGGGCGGTGCATCGCCCATTCCTCCGTCACGCGGCAATCCGCGAACTGCCACAGGAACACGCCGCTGCACGCCGGGTTCTTAAGCACCGCCTCCACCTGATCGCGCAGAATTGTGCACTGCCGCTCCTCCGACCACTTCGATTCGCCCAGCGGGTCATGGTAGCCGTAAATGCCGCCCGCGCCGATTTCGCTGATGATGACGGGCTTCCCTGCCCCGCCGTGCTCACGGATTTCCTTGAGTTTCTGCGCCAGGCTCTCCGCAACGGGCGTGTTGTGATACCACTGCGGATAGATGTTCACGCTCACCACGTCGCTGTCGCCATAGACAAGGCTGCCGGGGCGCTCCAAGAGCGCGGCGGTCATCGGGCGGGACGCGTCCAAGTCGTGCAGAAGCGCATAGACTTCGCGATAGCAGTCCGCGCCGTAATCACAGTTGTCCGCGCACTCGTTCAGGCATCCCCAAATGAAAATGGACGGGTGATTGCGGTGCTGGGCAACCATTTCGCGCACGCACTGTCTTGTCTGCGGCATGAAGTTCGGGTTGCGCATTTGCTCTTCCTGCAAGCCGCGCGCGTGCGCCTCCTCCCACACCAGCAGCCCCATTTCATCGCAGAGGTCGAGGAATCGTGGGTCATTGGGGTAGTGGCAGGTGCGCACGCAGTTGCAGCCCATGTCCTTCATCATCAGGATGTCCTGCGCCATCGCCTGCAGCGGCACCGCGCAGCCGAACGCGCCGTACTCCTCGTGGCGGTTGAAGCCCATCAGGCGGAGCTTCTCGCCGTTGAGCAGCAAATCCATTCCGGAAATGCTGATTTCGCGGAAGCCGACGCGGTCAATGAGATCATCCAGCACTTGATTTCCTTCGCGGATTTCAGCGCGGAGGGCGTAAAGTGCGGGCGTGTCAGGCGTCCACGCGGTCACATCCGCATAATGCGCATCGGGAATGCGGATGATGGCGGTGCTATCCGCCGGGATGTGCGCGGTTTGGGTGAACGTCTGCCCGGCAAGGGTGAGGGTGACACCCGCCGATGCGTCGGTATCCGCCAGATTGCGGATGGTTGCGGAAATACCCGCCGTCCAGCCGTTCGCCGCGCGCTTCGTCGTGATACCGACACGCTCCACAAACACGTCAGGCAGCTGCTCAATGACGACCGGACGCGTGATGCCGCCATAAGAATAGTAGTCATTCGGAACGTGCAGGGCGGAATCCGCCCCGAAGCGGTTGTCCACCTCGACGGTCAGCGCATGTTCGCCGTCGGGCAGGTGGCGCACGACTGTCTCAAACGCGGTGAACGCGCCGTAGTGCCGGGCGATTTCATTGCCATCCAGCAGGACGCGTGCGCGGAAGGACACTCCGCCGAAATGCAGGCGGATATTGCCCCCGCAGCGAATGCGGGTCGTGTAGTGCGCGCGCCCGCGGTAGTTGTGGAGCGCAGGGACAAGCTCCCATGCGCTGGGAACAGGCAGCCGCGCGGGGACGAGTGCGTCGGTGTCAAGGGCAGCAAAGTCCCACAGCGTCGGGACGGGAACGGCGCGGCGGATTTGATGGGTGGCGAATGTGCGGTCAGACATATAGCTTCCTTTCTTCCTGCCGATGGCGGGAAAGGCGATTTTCTGGTTGTATTATAGGCGAAAAGAGACAAAAAGGCAAGGGTTAGCGTCTTTTCGCCTACAAAAAGTGCCTGTTTCAAGCGCTGAAACAGACACTTTTTCTTTATAGTCCATCTACGTTGTTTTTTGTTTCTTCCAGCCGTTCTGCTCGTTCTTCGTCTCGTGCTTTTTGTGCCTCATTAACAAGTTCTTCTGCCATTCCGTAAGTATAGTTGACCATAACGCTATTGCCAAATAATTCAAGTTGAACAGAATTGTTCAGCGCGTCAGTCCAAATTCGTGACTTGTCATTATCATTTGCTACATACTCGCCGTAAAGTTTGCTCAACTTTTCGGTTAAATCTTCAAAGATGGTATTTACATCGTTTGTATCGTCCATAATTTCGTATCCAGCAAAAAAGAGTATCGCGTTGTCATCGTCACGAAGCATAATCCCATCTATAACAGGATATACATAACTCACCTTTGTTCTTTTTGATGTATACCCTGCTACCGTCAACGGATGTCGACTATACTTTGCGCCAATTCCAATATCTTTGTCAACCGTGGTTCCGCTCAAGTATAGCAGCGTCGTTGTCTCGATTGATGGCTCGCCCAATACTTCTTCTGCTTTTTGTTTTGTACTTCCCCACGGTATGTTTCTAAATGTAATTTCAGATTGTGAATCAGGTAAATTTCCCTTTGCATTTTCTTCTTTCAGTTTGTTCATCCTTACCTGTTTCAGAATCTGATAAGCATTGTCAAGTTCCTCATAACTTGCGTTATCAAGGTCAATCGTCAGAATTTCTGCACTTGCTGACATCAAAGTAACGCAAATCAGCAGAAGAACTGCAAGGAACATTTGTGCTTTACGCATGCTCCATAACCTCCATTATCGTATCTCACTTCAAGAACCCGCTGATAATCTGCTCTTCCGCTTCCTGCTCGGTCAGCCCAAGGGTCATCAGCTTGATAATCTGCTCGCCCGCAATCTTGCCGATGGCGGCTTCGTGAATCAGCGCGGCGTCGAGGTCGTCCGCTTCGAGCTGCGGGACGGCAAGAATTTTCGCGTGATCCATGATAATCGCGTCACACTCCGTGTGGCCGGAACAGGCGGCCTGCCCGACAAGGCGGCTGTCGAACTTCTGCCACGAGTTGTCCTTGGCAACCGAGCGGCTCACCACGTCCGCGCTGCTGCCCGCGCCCTTCATCGTCACGACGTAGATGCTTTCCGCCTTCTGGTCGCCGTGGGTCATCAGGCGTTCGCGGACGACAAGGCGCGCACCGGCTTCCAGCTCCGCGGTCGTTGTGCGGATGGTGCTGTCCACGCCGCGAATCTGCACCATTTCCATCTCCATGCTGCTGCCCTGCGCCAGATGCACCTCCGTGCCGGGATTCAGCAGGCGCTTGCCCGCGCCGTCGCCCGAACCGTAGTGCTTCTCGACGTAGCGGACGTGCGCGTTTTTCTCCACAAAGAAGCGGTGCAAGCCGTCGTGCTGGGAGTCCTGCGAACCGCAGTTGTCGATGCCGCAGCCCGCGACAATCAGCACGTCGCTGCCCTCGCCGATGTAGAAATCATTGTAGACCATTTCCTTCAGGCCGCTTTCGCTCAACACGACCGGAATGTGCACGCTCTCGTTGACCGTGCCGGGCTTGATGCGGATGTCGATGCCGGACACATCCGTCTTGGACTCGATGCTGATGTTCGCCGTCGTCTGGCGCGACGCCAAATGCCCATTCGCGCGGATGTTGTACGCGCCCTCCGGCACGCCGTGCAAATCCGCCACTTCTTCCAGAAGTCTGCGCTGAACAGCCGTAATCTTCTCGCTCATCAGCAGTTGCCCTCCTTCCCGGTGGTCTTTTCCAATTGTGCGCACGCGCTGACGGCGGACGGCGTGCCCAGCAGCGTCGGCAGAATTTCCGCGCGCCTGCCGTGGCTGACGATTTTTCCTTCCGCCAGCACAATGATTTCATCCGCAATGTTCAGAATGCGCTCCTGATGGCTGATGACGAGGATGGTGCGGTCGCTGCGCGCCTGCCGCATCCGCTCAAAAACGCTGATGAGGTTCTGGAAGCTCCACAGGTCGATGCCCGCTTCCGGCTCGTCAAACACGGACAGCTGCGTGCCGCGCGTGAGCACCGTTGCAATCTCAATGCGCTTGAGTTCGCCGCCGGACAGGCTGCCGTTTACCTCACGGTTTACATAATCCCGCGCGCAAAGCCCCACTTCGGACAAAATCGCGCACGCTTCGCTGACCGACAGGCGCTTGCCCGACGCAATCCGCAGCAAATCCAGCACGGTGATGCCTTTGAAGCGCACGGGCTGCTGGAAGGCGTAGCTGACGCCGAGTTTGGCGCGGTCGGTGATAGACAGGTCGGTCATGTCCGTGCCGTCGAGCAGAATTTTGCCTGCCGTCGGCTTCTCGATGCCGGCAATCATCTTCGCCAGCGTCGATTTTCCGCCGCCGTTCGGCCCGGTGCTGACCACCAAACGCCCGCTGTCCACCGTCAGCGTAATATCATGGAGGATTTCCTTTCCCGCCGCCTCATTCGTGACGGCAAAGGACAAATGCTGGATGTCTAACATGAAAGCACCTCAACCGCGGGCATTCCCGCCATTTGTCTGATTGATTTTTCCCCGGCTTGCGCATTTCCATACGCAGCCAGTGTCCATGATAGCAGTTTGCAGGGGGCGTGTCAACCGATTTTCGTCAAAATCCGGCGAAATATAGGGGTTTACCGCAAGTCCGGCACGTCTGTCCAGTCGCGCGCCAGCATCCGCTCGTACTCCTCCTCCGTAATCGGCAGAATCGTGCCGTGCTTAAAGCCGTAGGGAAAATGGAAAGCCTCATCTGCGCGGGTGAAAACGCCCTTCGTCAGGTCATCCGACACGAACGGAACGTATCCCTGTCCCGCGCAGCCCGCGCCGTAGAAATCCGCAAACAGGCACCAGCGGCCGTCGGCGAGTTTGACGGCGGTCGGCGCTTCGTACATGCCCTTCGTCTGCGCGCCCATCGAATCATCGAAGCCTTCCACGCGCTCGAATTTTCCATTCACATGGTCGCTGACGAGCAGCAGCAAGTTGTCCGGGTTCGGGTTGCTTTTCACAAAAAGGTAGAATTTGCCCTTCTCCTCGTACATGGCGGAGTCGATGATGCTGCTGTCCGGCTTGCGGTAAATCAATTCCGGTTCGCTGTAATGGACGAAATCTTTTGTCCGACTTCCGTAAATCGCCATATTTCCGAAGTTGTTGCAGCGGTGCTTCGATGACCAGTGCACGAGATATTCGCCATGTTCGCTGTCAAAAATCACGTCGGGCGCCCAGACGCAGCCCATGTCGTCCGTGCCGAAGCGCACCATTTCCTCCTCCGACCAATGCACGAGGTCATCGGAGACCCAATGCGCCAAATCTCTGCTGCCGTTTAGCCCGATATTCCGCCATGAGTGCTGATATTGGTTGCGCATCCCGTAGGACAGGCTGAGGTCAGTCGCGAAAATGTGGAATTTTCCGGATGTGTGGTCACGGATGATGGTCATGTCGCGCACGCCGCGGTCGCCATAGTATGCCCAGAGGACAGGATGTCCGCCGTTGAGCGCCTGCCAGTGGAATCCGTCGCGGCTGATGGCGAAGTGCACCTGTTCGCCGTCGGGGGATGTTTTCTCCCGAAAATGAACGAAAAGATAATGCTGCATGTTCAACCTCCTTGCGGCATGTTTCCATAAAAATTCGCGATGGCGCACCGATTTTCCTGCTGATTCTGCATATTTCGGCGAATTTTTGTCTGCATTTCTGCATCATCCGCCTGCACGCGAAAAAAGCCTGCCGCAATCCGCTTGCAGCAGGCTCTTCGTTATGCAATTGTCGGGGTTGACCTATATGTTTCAAGGCTCAGACAGCATGGACTGGGCAGGCGGCTCGCACCGCCCACGGGGAGCGTTAGGAAGCTCTGATGAAATGAGGTGGTCAGATGGTGGATGAATTTTTCGTCAGATGTAATTGACAAAATCGAAGGTTTACTGGAGGTAAATCGAGATTTTGTCAAGCAGCAGATGGCGGAAAAGACATTCGCCAGATGACTGCCGAATAAGTCAGGGATTCCTCAGTTTTCCGGCTCCAATAAGCCCAGTTTTCCGTCTTTGCGCTGATACAACACGTTGATTTCCTCGGTTTCGGCGTTGACGAACGCGAAGAAGCTGTGTCCCAGCATTTCCATCTGAACAGCGGCGTCCTCTACAGACATCGGACGCACGGGGAAGGTCTTGTGGCGAACGATTTCCGGCACGCTCTCTTCCGCCGCAGCGTCCTCATCCTCGATAAATTCCAGCTCATTGCTGGCGAAAGCATCGTCGCGGATGCGCTTGTCGAGCTTCGAGCGGTGGCGGTGAATCTGACGTTCCATCTTCGCCAGCGCCTGATCAATGGCGAGGAAGAGGTTTTCGGGCTCAGAGGCCTCCGAGCGGAGGATAACGCCATTGCCCATGGGGACGGTGATTTCGACGGTGCGAATATCGCGCTTGGGTTCCTTGCTCAGCCGAACCTGCATTTCCGTATCGGGCAGGAGATAGCGGCCCATGCGCTCCGTCTTTTTCTCAATGCGGCGGGTCACATGGGGAGAAACCGTCATATTCTTCGCATAAATCGTCAACTTCATAAAATCAGTTGCTCCTTTCGCAGTTGATAATTCCTGCGGAAGCACATGGACACTTGTCAGCGCTTCCGCTGATTCTGATGCGCCATCGGCATCACGTCCTTTCTCTATCCTTGTGCTTATATATTTCGACGCTCCCTCGAAAATTCCTGCTGCTTTTGCAAAAAAATTTTTCTTTTTTGACCAGAAGCCGCAAGGGGCTTTGCCCCTTGACCCCACCAAAGGGTCTTCGACCCTCTGGACTCCCTTTCGCGCGATTCAGTTGGTGACAACTGCACACAATGCCCGCGTGCTGATCCGTCATCCGTTCCCCAAGCCCCGTCTTTTCCATTGTAACATGGGAGGCGAAGGCGAAGGAGTCCAGAGGGCGACCGCAGACTTCGTCTGTTTCCATTGCCCTCTGGAACCCGCGGAAAAGACCAATATCATAGGAAAAGACAGCCGCATCCCCTGCGCCCAATCGTTCGCGCGGGGAATTTTCTCTTTTTCCCCCAACGACAAAAAAACGCCCTTGACTCTCGCGAATCAAGGGCTAATAGGAATCCGGCAGCGACTTATCCTCCCGGGCCGTGTCCAGCCAAGTACTTTCAGCA
>ENA-OPAV01000705-OPAV01000705.1-human-gut-metagenome-genome-assembly--contig:-NODE-705-length-26100-cov-4.443194_pt1 | contig 26100 bp, 20 predicted proteins | sample MGYA00241056_ERZ501428 | MGnify/ENA primary metagenome ERZ501428 (study PRJEB25962, sample SAMEA2042621) | human gut metagenome | biome: human gut; feature: human-associated habitat; material: faeces... | reverse complement strand
TTCGCCGGTATTGGCATACGCCTGCGTCAGCGTCTCCGTCTTGAGACTGCCCCCCGCCGCCTTGGTGATCCTCGCATAGCTGGGGAACCAGTAGTCCCCGTTGGGGATGCTCAGCTGGTAGTTCTTCGTTTTCTCGTTGTTCCGGAAATCCACAAACACGCGCACCAGCTGATCGGTCTCGTCCGCGTCCGCATCGGGGAAGACCCCGGAGAGGAAATAATCCTGTCCGTTGATCAGCGTAACGCCGGGCAGAAGTCCGCTGAATACCTCGCCGCTCACCGGATAGGTGTAGCTGCCGTCATAGACCTTGTTGACGCGGTCGACACTGATGAGCTCGATCGGTTTCTTGGTGATGTCCGCCATTGTCGTAGTGGAGGAGCCTTCATAGTTCACGACATAGTTGCCCGCGTCGGCGCCGCCCAGCTCCACAGAGCGGATGTACACCATCTTGGACGAACCGGCATTCGCATTCACAAACTCCAGGACCGCGTCGCGGACATATACATCGTCGCCATCCAGCGCACCGTAGATGGTTGCATTTTCCAGCCGCGGCTCTGCGTCTGTCGTTCCGTCGTATACCTTTTGCTGTGCACCGACACCGAAGAAGAAAACGGGTATCTGCTCCACCGTCAGCGTACAGGTCGCGGTGGTCTCCTTGTATTTGCCGGGCACCGCGGCGGCGGTCGCCGTGATGGTCACGGTGCCGGCCCCATTTATGGTGATCGCGTAGCTCCCTCCGGTCTGCTCCACTTTTGCAACGTTGTTGTCGATGCTGGCATAGGTAACGGTGCCGCCGCCGGACGAATAATTCTGCACATTAAGGTAGAAGGTCGGCTCGCCGTATTTCCTGCTTATCTCGGTCAGGTTCTCCTTGCTGCCCGGATTCATGATGCGCAGATCCTGCAGCGGCGCGTCCACGATGGTGAAGCTTGCGCTGCCGCTCTTGGGTTCCTTCGTGTAATTCTCGTTGGTGGCGGTGAATTCCCAGTACAGGGTAAGGCTTGTGCCGATCTGCAGTTCGGAAATATCCGCATCGGTTGCGGGTCTCCTGTCTGCGCCTTCTCCAATGTACCACGTCAGGTCGCCGTCCACCGCCTCCGCGCTGCCGTTGACGGTCAGACCGACTCCCGTGGGATAGGGAAGGCTGTCCAGCCCGCCGCCGACAATGATATCACTCTGCTGGGGGACGCTGTACGTGTAGTCCACCGACGCGACAGTGAACGCCCAGCGGTCATTCCAGTCAGCGGGCACGTCCCCGCCGATGTAATTGCCGCCTGGTGTTACCTGAACACTTATCACATAGGTCCCTGCGTCTGTCGCCGTTCCATCCGGGACCCAGGAATAGATGTATGGATCGGCGGAGCTGTCGGCGGGGTACTTGGGGTTGGGCACCCGTTTCCAATAGGTCCATGTAAAGGCGTCCTTGTCAAGCGGATCCTTCGCCGTCACGCCCACGTCCTTCAGCCAGTCCGTCACGCCGTCATAGACCGCGCCGGTCGGCAGTGTGACATCAAAATCGCTCTTTACCAGCTGCTTATGCTCGATAACGAAGTTCATCTGAATGGTGTGGGGACCGTCCGCGTCCGTTATGGTGATGCTGGCAATGTAGGCGCCTACGTCCGAGGGGCACGCCTCCAGCGGTGTACTGACGCCATCGGCTCTGCGCACATAATTGATCTCGGGCAGCGGGTTCCACCTTCCGGTCACCACCGCCTCCGGTCCCTGCGCACTGCCGTTATATGTGTACTCCTCCTGGCCCGAAAGCGCCACCGTGCCGCGGCTGCGCTCGCATACGCTGCACGCCGCCGAGAGGGAGCGCCCGTCAGAGGAGACGGTATACACCCACTGGTGTTCGTGGGTGCCCAGCATCGCGGTCCTGCCGTCCGTGGCGGTGATCGTGGTATAACTGCTGCTGTCGCTGGTAAAGCTGCTGTCCTTGATCCAGCCCTCTGTTTCCGCCGTGGCGATGGCCACGGGGTCGTCGTCCGTAATGGTGTCCGAAACGCCATTCGACAGATTCACGCCGATGCTCGCGCCGTCCAGCGTACCCGTAACGGTGATGGGGTCAACTGTCCACGTCCCGTCCGTGTCCTTGCCCGCCAGATAGACGTTGCGGGGGACGCTCGGGTTACCGGTGATGTTCCCCGTCACCTGCACGCCGCCGGAGACGGACATCCGCCCGTCTGCCCCGACGTAAACACCGGCGCTGCCCTCGGCGAGCACCTGGTTGCCCGTGATCTTCGCGCTGTCCTTGAGCACCAGACTGCCGTTGTCCAGATACACGCCGCCGCCCGCGCCGCCGCCTTTCATCGCTAGATTGCCGCTGATCTCCGCATTTCCGCCTACGGTCAGCGCCGCTCCGCCGGTCACATACACGCCGGCGCCGAGAGCGCCGCCATCATTGTTGCTGAACGCATTCCCGCTGACGCTGGCAGTTCCCGCAAGGGTCAGCGTGCCGCCGCCGCAGTAAATACCCGCGCCCTTGCCGCCGGTATGGACGTTGTTCTTGTAGAGGGAGGCATCTCCGCCGATGGTCGTGGTGCCCAGGGAATACACGCCGCCGCCGAGACTTCCGCTGTCGGTCACCACGTTGGCGATGATACTGCCGCCGTACGTGGCGAAGCTGGCATCTGCGGCCACTGCGGCGCCCGCGCCCTGCGTCCCGGTCGTATTGCCGATGATGGTGCCGCCGTACATGGTGAAGCTGCCGCCTGCAGCCACGTTCACGCCCCGCCCGGACTTATCCTTGTCATGGGTGATGATGCCGCCCTCCACCGTGATGTCGCTGGGGGCGTCGGAATTGTTGCGGAGGTTCCACTTTTTACCGGTGGAGAAATTCAGCCGGAACGTATACGTTCCCTTGCTGCCGTTGCAGTCGGTCAGTGTGAAGCCCACGCTGTCGCCGACGCTGATCGCGTCAAAATCGCCGTTCGCCATGATGCTGTGTCCGTTGAGATCCAGCACCACGCCGTTGGCAGGTTCCCATGTCTGGGTCAGCGTGATGTTGTCCGCCAGGAAGTAGTAGGACTTTCCGCTCCCCGCGGTGATCCCGCGCAGCGCCGCCTCGTCGGCGATGGCCTGCCACGTCACATCCGCGCCGTCACGCACTGGGTGCTGGTGGGGCGGCACCGCCAGATAGAGCGTGCCGCCGGCGGCATCCAGCGTGAACCGGAACGTTCCGCCCGCGTCGGGGATGAAGCCGTTTGCGTCCGTGTCGGTCAGGCCGTATTCCTCACCAACGGCGATCTTGACCGACTTGGCCTCCGTGGGCAGGCTGCTCACGGTCACGCCGATGCTTGCGCCGCTCAGCGTACCGTTGACCCCGATGGTCTTGCCTGTGGGCAGCGCGACGTTGTTTTTGCTGCCGTTTACGGTGTTGTCCTTGACCACGGCGCTGCCGGAGACGGTCATCGTGCCCACAGAATAGGTGGTGCCCGCAGGTGCAAAGCCCACGCCGCCGGCACCTGCGCCGCTGTTATCCCGGATGGTGCCGCCGCGCATGACAAACCGATTGCCCGCGCCGACCCATACGTCGCCGCTTTCCTTGGTGACATGGTTGCCGCTGATCTCGCCGCCGTACAGGTTGATGAAGATGGTCTTGCTGTTCTGCCCGGTGACGGGGCTTACATCACCGGTATAGTTCGTGATCTTGCCGCCGTACATATCAAACGTGTCGCCGCTCTGGTGGAGTTCGACCGGCGTACCGTCCAGCGTGCCGCCATAGAGGCGGAACGTGCTGCTATACTGGATAAGTACCTTGCCGCCCGTCACGGTTCCCTTATCGGTGCAGTCGGTCAGAGCGCCCACCGAGTTTTTGAAGGTGCCGTTGCCGCCCGCATAAATGCGCGTGGCGGAGCCGGAAAGCGTCACGGTGTGGCCGTTCAGGCAGATATTTGCTTTTTTCAGCGTGGCGCTGCTGGTCAGCGTCACATTACGGGTCAGGTAGTAATTGCCCTCCTGGGGCAGGCTGTCCGTGCCCGTCCACGGCAGGAAGGTCACGTCCTGGTGTGCCGTGTGCCCCGGATTGATATAGCTTGCGCCGCAGATGCAGTGCGTGTGTACGCTCTGCCGGCCCAGCGTCACGGTCTTGCCGTCCTCGTCGAGATACAGCTCGAAGCCCGTGCCGTCATCCTTGAAGCCGTCCGCCGTCAGCTGGCCGAAATACTGCCCGCCGCTGGCATCCGTCACGGTGATGCGGCCATCGCTGTCCAGACCATCCTGACCTGCCGCGGAAATGCCGAACCTCGCGGAAGCATCCAGCGCATCGAAATAGATCATTTCGCCGTCGGCCAGCAGGACGTTTTGGTCCGTATTGCCGGTCACCTTCGCCTTGCCGCCCACCGTGATCCCGTTGAGAGCGTAGATACCCGTCTTATTCCCGGTGATCTCGCCGCCCAGCATGGTGAAGATGCCGAAATTCCAGACACCGTATTTTCCGCCGGTGATCCGTCCCGCGTTGTCGCTGCTGCAATCCAGCAGCGTCAGGGTGGCACGAGAGTTGACCGAGATCGCGGCGATGCCGGGGTCGGCGGTGATCGTCTGCCCGTTCAGGCAGAGGGTGACATCCCCAGCGGGGACGGACCATTGTTTGTCAAGCGCGACCGCGCCGTCAAGGCAGTAGCGGCCGTCTCCCGTGATGTCGGACAGCGCCGTCACTCTCGTGAACTCCACGTCGCCGTGCATGTGCGGCTTGCCCTCTATGATATACCCGCCGCTCGCGCTGTCATAGCGCACCCGGCTGTCGGTCCTGCTCAGACGGGGCTTGCTGCTTGTGTTGATGCGCCACGGCTCCGTCTTGCTGCCCGTTTCATTGCCGTCATTGTTGAGCATGACGGTCAGCTTGCCGGAACTGATATCGCTGCTGTACACCCTGCTGACACCCTCGGTGGTATCCGAAGTGGGGCGTTCGCTTTGATAATAGCAGTTCGCAATGCTGCTGTCGGCACCCTTTTCAAACGCGATGGCATGGTCGTTCATCCCGGGGCCCATATAAGAGCCATTAGCTGTATTGAAGAAGCAGCTGTGGATGGTTCCGTTATTCAGATAGACAACGCCGCCGACACTTCCTAAGTTATTATAACGGTAACCGATGTTGGCAAGGCAGTCCTGTATGGTGCCGTCGTTCTGATACGCCAGCAGGCCGACCGCGCCCGTCACATAGAGCTGATAAGAGTTTATCGCCGTGCAGCGCTCAATGGTGCCGGCATTATAGGCGGCTAACGCCCCGCTTTCCGGGACCTTGAACGAATTGCCGCTCCACCCAAAATAGTTGATAATCATATTCAGGGCCTGCACCGTACCGTCAGAGCCGATATACCCGAACAGGCCCCAGCCCTTTTCCATGCCGGTGGGCGCGGTCGCATAAGTGAACGTGATCGTATAGTCATTGCCGTCGAATGTGCCGGTATATTGATTCTCCTCTGTGCCGATGGGCGCCCAGGCCCCGTCCCCATCTTTAAATTTGATATTCGCGGTCAGCTTCGCGCAGATGCCAGGCTCCCCATCGTTCACCGTGTCGCGGAACCATTGCAGCTCCTCCTTGGTGCCGATGAGGTAAGGGTCCTCCGCGGTGCCCGTGCCCTGCGGCATGTCCGCCGCGTTGGCGGCCATCAGCGCGATGCCCTCCGGTGCCTTGGTGTCCTCGCCGTTGGCGTAGGCGCCGTCGGTGCCGTCGGTGCTCTGCGCCTTCTGCGCCGCCGTGTCCGCCTCTCCCGCCAGCACGGCGGTGGGCAGCATGGAAAAGCAGAGCACCAGCGCCATGAGCAGGCTCAAAACTCGTTTCTTCATAACATCCTCCTTCGGAATTGTGTATGCCTCTATGTACAGTCCGCGGTGTGCGGGCCTTGTTTTATGGATCATCTGCAATGAGCCACAGCTTCTTCGCGGCGGTCCTCGCCTCGCTGCGGCGGCTCACACCCAGCTTGCTCAGCACACTGCTCACATGGGTCTTGACTGTGGAGAGCCGGATGTCCAGTATCTCCCCGATCTCCGCGTTGCTCTTGTCGGCGCAGATCAGCCGCAGCACCTGCAGCTCCGCCGCCGTCAGCGCGTCGTTCATGGCCAGCCTCGGCTGCAGGAACCGGGGATAGATGGCGGCCTGTGCCCGCACATCCGCCATCAGCCGCTTGTGCCACTTGGCGTTCCCTGTCCACGCCAGCGCATCCAGCAGCGGCAGTACTGCCGCGCCGTAGACGCTGACGGTGCGGATGAAACGGTATTCCTCCGCCAGCTCCAGCGCCTCCGTCAGTACCTCGCGCCACCCCTCGTCCTTCTTGCGGTGCAGGGCGATGGCGGTCAGCAACCTGAGGTGTACGGTGTCGATATAGCGCATGCAGGCGGTGCAGTACGGCTCCATGGGCGTAAGGGTCAGCAGGGCGCTGTCCGGCTTGCCGTTGGCCAGCTCCACCATTGCCTGGGTGAAGTACTGGTACCGCTTGAGGATGTTGATGTGTGTCGGCTCCCGCGGTGCCTTGGCGCGGTACCACACGTCGGCCTCGTCCAGGTCGCCGGTATGGAGCGCGATGCGGCAGAGCATGGCGTCCATATTGGGCAGAAAACGTGTCAGCTCCCGCTCCTCAAACTGGCGGCGCAGGTCGGTGATGGTCTTTCGCGCGTCCGCGCTCTGCCCGCTTGCCAGCAGGCTCCGCGCCAGCAGGCCGCTGACGGCGAACTCGATGTCCGGCGTGCCGCTGCGGCGGATGTCGTTCATGCGCTGCACAAGGGGGAGCATCCGTGCCGAGATATTCTCGCCTTTTTCAAACTTGCTTTCGGCGATGGCGCAGTCGGCAAGGCCCACGCCGTCCCGCCCGAGGACGGCCTCCACCGGGACACGCATGGTGCGGTAGAGCAGGTCGTCCTTTTTGCTCCAGAGGGAGAAGTCCTTGCCGCCGTTCATGATGCTGGGCAGCGCGCTGGTAACGGAGAACGACGGCAGTGCCAGCTCCTTGTTTGTCAGCAGCCGGAACACCGCGGGGATCGTGTCCGCCAGGTTTTCCACGCCCCGCTGCGGCAGCGAAATATCCAGCCAGGCCAGCCGGCCCCGTGCCTGCCGCCCTGCGGCGTCCTCTCTGCCGCACCGCGCCACGAACTGCTTCAGGCATTCGTACCAGTATTCCGAGCCGTCGTAGTCCGCGTTCAGGGCGCACAGCATGCTCATGCCCTGCATCAGCGAGGGGGAGGCGAGGATCTCGGCCTCCGGCAGCGCCCGGTAGAACTGCTCCATCTCCGCGTAATGCCCCATGCCGGGATGCAGCTCCGCGTTGCGTATCAGCAGCTCGGACACCTTGGCGTGGTCGCCGCCTCTGGTGTAGCAGTCCAGCGCGCTGGAGAAGTCCTCCTTCAGCTCGTAGTAAAGCCCGCCGCGGATAAACAGGGCGCGCCGCTTTTCCACCGTATACTCCCGCTCCAGCTCCCAGAGGAGGAACTGGCGGAACTGCGGCCAGAAGTGAAAGCTGCGCATATCGCTGCTCCGCAGCATGGTGGTGCTCCGCCAGAGCGTATCCAGCAGCGCAGCGGCGTTGTTGTCGCCGCTGACGATGCGGGCCAGTTCCAGATCGAAGCGCTCAAAGGGCGACAGCTCCAGCAGAAAGCGGCGTATCGGCAGGTCGAAGCGGTGGTAGACCGCCGTTTCAAAGTAGCGGAACACCTCGCCGTACACCTGCGCGGTCAGCTCGGCGCCATAGGGCTGCCCCGCCGCCATGTGCCGCGCGATGATCGCCGCACCCAGCGGGTAGCCGGAGGTCTCCCGCAGGATGGCGCTGATCTCGGAGTCTGTCGCCTCCGTGCCGTGGGCCTGCAGCAGCCTGCGTATGTCCTCGCGGTCAAACAGCAGCTCCTCCGCGTGGAGGACGGTCATCATCCCCGCGTACTGAAACGCCATAAGGCAGGCGGGCGGTATGCCGCGGGAGGGCAGCACGAAGCGCCGCCCTGTGCTCTCGCGGATAAGCGCGTACAGCGCCTGCCAGTCCCGCTCCTCCTGCACACACTGGAGGTCGTCGATCAGCAGGGTGTCCCACGCATCCTCCGGGGAGGGCAGCGCAAAGCCGGCGGCCCCCGCATTCAGACGCAGAACGGGGCACCCGTCCAGCAGGGTGTCGGCCAGTGCCGTCTTTCCGAAGCCGCAGGGGGCGCTGAAGAACAGAACTCTGCCGCGCTCCCGGAAGGCGTCAAACGCCTGTGCGGCAGAAGGCTTGACGATGATGGCGTTTTTATCGGTCATGGGCATCCCTCCCTGCGGCAAAGGCGGAACCGTCCCACGGGGCCCCGTATGACAGCGAGGGTACCCTCGCTGTCATAAGCCTCCACACTATACTTTATTGTTATTGTATCAGAGTTCCCAGCAAATGTAAATCAGTCCAAAGTAGGAGACGGCATCCCGCGCAAAACAAAAATCGCCTGAAACCGGACGGTTTCAGGCGGTGCCGCGGCAGCTGCCGGGCGGAGCATCTCAGTCTTTCAGCGTAAAAATGGTGTCCTGCAGACGCTGCAGGAATCGTCCGGCGTGCGCGCCGTCCATCTGGGTATGGTGGAACTGGAACGACAGCTTCAGTGTCGTCCGAAAAGGCCCCTTGTGATATTGGCCCCATATGATGAACGGGTTGTTGAAAATGCCGCTGTTCATGCCGACTGCCCCGTCGATCTCGGTGTCCACAATGGCGGAGGTGCCGATGACCATGCTGTCGGGCAAATCGTGGTTTTCGCAGCGCGCCGCTGCCTCGTGCGTCAGATGCAGATAGTCGGCGCTGAACCGCGCAAGGTCGGCGGAAAACGGCACATCGCAGGAGCTGACCTCGCCGGTTCTGTTCTTCACGATGGTGTTTACCGCTATGCTGTCATATCGCAGCAGCTCGCGCCCGACCGGGAGCAGATAAAACTCCCTGATCCCGCTGGCCACCCTGCCGATGCACCAGCAGAGAAGCATATTGAATTTCAGCCCGCGCTTGCGGCTGTATCTCACAAGCGGTGTGACATCCAGCGTTTTGGAAAAAGTCACCATCGGATCCGGCGCACGCATCCAAAGTTCAAATGCCGCCGCGCGGGTGGTCGTTTTCGGGTCAATACGGATCGGTTTCATACAGCTCTCTCCAATGCAGTAATAAACAGATAGACCTTTCCCTCCGAAGCGATGCAGTATTCGTCCGCGGCCTGGGTTGGAAGCTGCACCCGTCCGTCGGCGCGGATCTCCGATTCTCCGAAAATAAATTTTCCGCCTTTGTTCATCTGCGGCATAACAACGCGCCCCCTCCGTCTCAGAGAATGATCCGCGCGATCTCCATCGTCACGATCTTCAGCACCGTGCCGCCGGACATGACAAAGAACCAGATCTCGCGCATCCGCTGCGTTCTTGCAACCGGCGTGGCAATGGCGGCGATGATGATCAGCAGCGCACCGATGCAGCCGACGATGGTGGGTGCGCTCACCAGCGGAAACAGCCCCGGCGCGCAGCTGCCGTCAATGGCATGCTGGATGGTCCTGTCCAGACCGTCCCGCGCCGCCGCAAAGCAGCAGATCACAAGGCCAAAGACCAGCAGGATAACGCTTCTGCGCCCCCAATACAAAATATCGGCACGGTTATAGAGCGAATAGCCGATAAACCCGAGCAGCGCAAGGATCATCACGGTCGTCGCTGTTGTGACAGTGTTTCCAAAATAGAGCTTCATATCGACATACCTCCACCTGTAAAAGTAACCATTCGATAACCTTATTATAGTTACCGAGCGGTTACTTGTCAAGAGGGCGGAAAACATTTTGGTCTTATGCTTTTGCGCGCAGCGCGAATGACCACCGCCTGCCAAAACAAAAACCACCCGACAGGGTGGTTTTTGTTTTGCTGCCGCCATTCCCACATACTGATAGCAAAAGGGAGTCCATGCCCGACCGGGCATGGACTCCCTTTGCTTCAATTCAGCGCATCCAGAGCGTCATGGCCGCCAGCAGCACAGCCAGAAAGCCGAAGCTGATGGCGGAGAACAGCGCCATGAACCGCCCCGTCTGCCCCTTGACGTGCTTTGTGTACTCCCGGAAGGTGATGAGACTGGCCAGCGACGCCACCAGCGTCCCCGCGCCGCCGATGTTCACGCCTACCAGCAGACCCCGATAGTCGTCGGTGAACCGGCTCAGCAGGATGGCGGCGGGCACATTGCTGATGACCTGGCTGGTCAGCGCCGCCACCGGCATGACCCCGTGGGCCAGCAGCTGCCGGAACAGCTGGCGTACCGGCTCCATCCGCGCCATGTTCCCCGAAAAGGTGAAGAATGCCGCGAATGTCACCAGCAGTCCCCAGTCAACGCCCAGCAGCGCACGGCGGTCCAGCACCAGCAGCGCCGTCACAATGACGATCAATCCCAGCCAGTAGGGGATGCCCCGCAGCACCATGGCCACCGCCACGCAGAACAGCACGGCGTATATCACGGTGCGGCGCTTGTCCGGCAGTGTCTCCTGCTGGGGCACGGTCAACCCCTCACGGGGCAGGAACAGACAGCACAGCAGGATCAGCGCCGTGGACAGCAGAAACGGCGGCAGCATGATGGACAGGAACTCCCCGTTGGGAATATTGTAGTGGTTGAACAGATACAGGTTCTGGGGATTGCCGAAGGGCGTCAGCATACCGCCCAAGTTGGCGGCGCAGTTCTGCAGGATGAACGTCAGCGCCGTCCATTTCGTTTGACCGGTGCTCTCCAGCACGAACCAACTCAGGGGCAGGAATGTCAGCAGCGCCGTGTCGTTGGTCAGCAGCATGGAGGCCACCAGCGTGATGGATACCAGCGCCGTCACCGCGCCGCGGGTGGTGTGGAACACCTGCACCAGCTTCTGCGCCAGCAGGGGGAACAGCCCCACGCCCCGCAGCGCGCCCACCACCGCCAGCACGCACAGCAGACAGGACAGCGTTTTCACATCGTAGTAGTCCAGATAGGCCGCGTCCGGCGGCACGAACACCGCCGTCACCGCCGCCGCCAGCACCGCGATCACCGGCATGGCGTTGGCCCTGCACCATTGCAGCAATTTCATACATACCTCGCACAGCCCCATCAGGGCGGAAATTTCAACGGCAGTTACAATAGCACACTCTCCCTGAAATTGCAAGGATGCGATCGCCCCGCACATTGCATCCTCTGCCGTTTTTCTGTATAATACAGAAATCACCGCAATGCGCCGTATCGCTTTGCGGCCTGTAAGGAGAGAGCACCATGACCACACTCGAACTTCAGAACGTAACATATACCTATCAGACGCAATACCAGAAGGTGGATGCCCTGAAGGGCATCAGCCACTGCTTCGACGCGGGCCTGCTCCACGCGGTGGTAGGCCGCTCCGGCAGCGGCAAGACCACCCTGCTGTCCCTGATGGCGGGGCTGGACCTGCCCACCTCCGGCGAGGTGCTGTGCGGCGGCGTCAGCACCGCCGCCATGTCGCTGGAGCAGTACCGGCGGGAGAAGGTGGCCGTCATCTACCAGAGCTTCCGGCTGTTCCCGCTGCTGACCGTGGCGGAGAACGTCATGTACCCCATGGAGCTGCGGGGCATGAAGCCCCGGGACGCCCGGGCGCGGGCGGCGGAGCTGACGGCCCGCGTAGGCCTGCCGGATACGGCACTGGACCGCTACCCCACCATGCTCTCCGGCGGCGAGCAGCAGCGTGTGGCCATCGCCCGTGCGCTGGGCATGGACACAAAGATCCTGCTGGCGGACGAGCCCACCGGCAATCTGGACACCGCCAACAGTGACAACATCTTCCGTATCCTCCAGCAGCTGGCCCACGAGGAGGGCTACTGTGTCATCGTGGTCACCCACGACATGGCGCTGGCCGCCAAGGCCGACCGGGTGCTGGAGCTGCGGGACGGCGCGGTGGTGTCCGGCGGGGAGGACGCGCAATGACCGGCCGCAGCATGATCGCCCGCAACGGCATCCGCACTACCCTCCGGGTCAGAGGGCGGACGGCGCTGTTCACCGCGCTGATCCTGCTTCTGACCCTGACGCTGGCGCTGGGACTGGGGATGTGGGCCTACTGCAGCGGCACGCTGGCGGAGATGGACGAGACGTACACCTCCGTGGCGCTGCTGGAGTATCTGGGGCAGGACTACCCCGACGGCAGCGTGGCCGATGAGAACGCCCGGCAGGCGGCGTCTGCGCTGGATGATGCCGCCATCGCCGCCGTGGACGGCGTGGCGCGCTGGGAGCGGAACGACCGGGCACTGGCCGCCATGGACGGCTACCTGCGCAGCGCGGGGGAGATCCCCTACGGCGATCAGGCGGTGCTGGCCGTTTTCAATCTCATCCCCCGCTACGACTTTGCCCAGCTGTCCGAAGACCAACTGGCGGCCAGCTATGTGGCCACGGACTTTGACAGCATGAGCTGCCGCATCCACGTCAGCGGCCTGCTGGGCGGCGACGCGGAGGTGCCGCTGTACACCTCCTCCAAGGCCTCCGAGGCGGTGGAGGACACCTATGTGGTGGTGACGTACTTCGGCGATACCACGCTGGTGACGCCGGAGGGCAGCATCGACCTCTGGAGTATTCCCGGCATCGCCTCCTATATCCACTCTGCCGCCAGCGACACCTATCAGAGCGAGGAAAAGGTGCTGGTGGGCTATGACGCCATCGTGTCCCGCTGCCTGTACTCGCTGGAGGGCCGGGAGGGCATCGCCGTCACCATGGAGGTGGGCGACAGCGGCTTCGTGGGTGAAAAGGGCCGGTACTACCTGATCCACGGCCAGTTCATGGAGACGGGCATGGCCAACCGCACGCTGGTCATTACGGACTTCTACGACGGCTGCGAGACAAAGCCCTACGCGGAGATCAGCGGGTCTGACGATCCGCTGCTGCGGGACAGCCTGTTCACGGAGTACGCCCGGCACTGCCGGATGGCCAACAATTATATATCGCTGGAGGCCAGCGACGACATTCCCGCGCTGGAGGTGTTCCAGCAGGGCTACCTGACCCTGCGGGAGGGTCGCTTCCCCGCCGCCGGTGAAAAGGGCGTGTGCGTGGCGGACGGCGCTATGGCGGACGCCTGCGGCCTGACGGTGGGCGACACCATCGACCTGACGCAGATGACCTCCGCCGACAGCGACCGCTTTGACCTGACGGTGACGGATGCGGTGCAGACGCTGACCATCGTGGGCGTTACCACCGCTTTGAAGGAGTATCAGGGCACCGTGTGGGTGTCCGGCGGGGAGGGCGGCTTCGGCGAGCCGCTGTTCGGCTATCAGCTGGGGCGGGCCGTGCTGGATAACCGCACCGCCCGGCAGGCGGCGGACGCTCTGCAGGCCATGGCTCCGGACGGCGTCCGGGTCACGCTGTACAATCAGGGCTACTCCGCCGCGGCCCAGCCGCTGGAGGCCATGGAGTCCACCGCCTCGGCGGTGACGCTGGCGGCGGCCTGCGGCACGCTGGCGGTGCTGGTGCTGTTCGCCTACCTGTTCGTGGGACGCCAGCAGGAGACGGTGTCCGTGCTGCTGTCGCTGGGCACGCCCGCCCGGGGCATCCGGCTGTGGCTGCTGTCCGGCGCATCGGTGGTGGCTGGCAGCGCGGCGGTGCTGGGCACAGTCATCGGTGCCGTGACCCTGCGGGGCATGCTGCGGCTGGCGCTCCGCGCCGCCCAAAGCCTGTACGCCGTGGACCAGCGGTACAGTCAGGCGGCGGTGGGCATGGCGCTAGAGCGTTCCGACGAGATGGCCGCGCCGGTCTGGCCGGCGCTGGTCGCCGGTGGCGTGGTGCTGGTGCTGGCACTGGCGCTGTGTCTGGCGTTTCTGCGGCAGGCACGGCAGCAGAACACCCCCAAGCGGGGACGGCTTTCCGTGCGGGTGCCCAGGGACGGCACCTCCGTGTCCGGACAGGGGGCCCTGCGCTTTGCCATGCTGTCCGCCCGACGGGGCGGGTGGCGCTCGCTGGTGGTCCCCGCGGCGGCGCTGGTGCTGTCCCTGTTTCTGGGGCTGCTGACCGCCACGGCGGAGGGCTGGAGCCGCCAGACCGACGCTCTCTATGAAAGCAGCACCCTGACCGGTCAGGCGGTGAGCACCAACGGCCGCTGGAACACCGGACTTGTGGTGCCCGCCGACGCCGCCAGAACGCTGTGGAAGTCCGGTATGCTGTCCGACCTGTCGGCCAGTCTCGGCTGGCACTACTGGCGCGCCGACGAGATCCCACGCTTCGCGGAGAACAGCTTCGGACAGGAGCGCCGGCAGGCATGGATCGCCAGCCAGCCGCAGGTGGTGGCACTGAACAGCCTCACCGCTGCCCCCGCCTACATGAACAGCCAGCCTCCGGCGGTGACGTGGCTGGACGGCTGGGACGAGAGCTTCCTCTCTGACCGGACATGGCAGCCGTTTTACCATGCCCTGCGGCCCGGCACCGGCGGCCTGTACGGCGACAAGGCCCAGACGTACCCCTGCATCGTGGGGGCGGACTACGCGGTGCAGCGGGATCTGGCGCCGGGTGATACGTTTTCCGTGTGGCTGTCCTGGAGCACCATGAACCGCACCATGGAATCGGTGGTGACGCTGCGCATCGTGGGCACGGTGAACCAGACCGGCATGGCAGAGGACATCTATGTGCCCTTCGGCTTCTGGGGCGATCCGGCGTGGCTGGACGGCCAGGAGGACGTGCTGGCTTCCGGCGAGCGGCCCGACTTCCTGTTCACCGACCGCGTTCAGATGGAGAAGTATTTCTACGGCACCACCAATTACGGCACCTGCGCGTTCACCCTGCGCTCCGCCTACGATTTGGAGCCGTTCCGGCAGTATCTGGCGCAGCAGGGCTTCAGTCAGGTGCGCGCCGCCGGCGCCAACCGTACCACGCTGCTCCTGCTGGATCAGAGCTTCACAGAGACGGTGAGCGCGCTGGGGCGGTACATCACCTTCAGCCGTATCCTGTTCCCGGCGCTGTTTGCCATGGTGGGCCTGCTGGGCTTCCTCATCTCGTGGCTGATGGTCAACGGACGGCGGATGGAGTTCGCCATCATGCGGGGACTGGGTGCATCCCGCAGGCGTGTGTTCGCCTCGTTCTTTCTGGAGCAGGCGCTGCTGTGCCTTACCGGCTGCGTCATCGGCTGCGGGGGACTGCTGTTCCTGTCCGGCGGCGCGGTGAAGTGGCTGGCGGTGCTGGCCTTCCTGCTGTGCTACCTCATCGGCTGCGCCCTGTCGGTGCGGGCCGTGGGCCGCACGAACCTGATGGCCCTGCTGTCGGAGCGGGAATAAAGCGCACTGTGTTTTCGATGATCTAAATAAACAAGGATGTGCTCTCAATGACAAAAAAGAGGAGCGGACGGAAATATCCGTCCGCTCCTCTTTCGCCCTTTCCGCACATTTCCGCGTGTGGGTCAGGGTGTGGGTCAAAGCTGTCCCACACCCTGACCCACAGATCAAAGCGAGCAAAAAACAAAGAAAAAGTCCTGTTTTCTCTCGAAAACAGGACTTTTTGTGATTGCCACGGGTTTTGCTGTCCGCGCACCCTCCGCATACCGCAAGGAAAGGGGAGTGCGAGGGGGAAACCTTTGCGGGTTTCCCCGCTCGTGTTCAGTCACCCGCCCGCAGGCGACCACTTTTGCGCAGCAAAAGTGTAGCTCCAAAAGAAGAAAACCACCCAACAGGGTGGTTTTCGTTTTGGAGCTGCTGGGCGGATTCGAACCGCCGACCTCATCCTTACCAAGGATGCGCTCTACCTACTGAGCTACAGCAGCATATATGGCGACCAAGAAGGGGCTCGAACCCTCGACCTCCAGCGTGACAGGCTGGCGTTCTAACCAACTGAACTACTTGGCCATGTGCGCTTTCGTCTTGGAACTCAAGCTTGCTTATTATAGCAAGAACCTCCGCGAATGTCAACACCTTTTTTCGCATTTTTCGCGGGAGGGCCGGACGGCAGGGGGGGACTGCCGCCCGGCCGGCGCTGTCACAGCTCCCGCGCCTCGAACCACCGCACAGACAGCGCCCAGCTGGCCGCGAACACCGCCAGCGCGATGCCCAGCGTCAGCGGCAGCGGCCACGCCCGCTCCGTGGTGTCGCCGGTCACCATCAGCGCCGCGCAGGCGACGGCCATGGCGATCACCACCGTGACGTACACCGCCCGGCCCTTGGTGGCGCCGAACCGGAACATGGCCGGGAACATCAGCGACGGCGCCAGCGTGCCTGCCAGCGGCAGCAGAGGCAGCAGTTCACTGTCCCGCAGCATCTCCGCCTGTCCGCAGATCGCGGCCACCAGCAGCACCAGCACCGTGATCACCGCCGTCAGCGCGGCGCTGGTGGCGTACTTCACCGTTACGATCTGCCGCCGCGTCAGCGGCAGCGCCTCGCAGTATACCAGCCACCCGTCCTTCTCATCGGCGCTGAGCAGCGACGCCGGCAGCGACCCAAGGAAGAACACCGGGTACAAAAGCCACAGCAGATAGCCGCCCTGGCCGTCGCTGTTGATCATAGCCAGCCCGAAAAACACAGCCACCAGCAGGATATACGACTTCCCGTACTGCCACAGGCAGCGGGCCTCCTTATAGAATAACCCCTTCATCTCACGCCTCCTTCGCCATGAACACGAACAGCTCCTCGATGCCCACCTGTCCCAGCGGCGTCCCGGCCGGCACGGCGCCGCGCCGCACCAGATACTCCGTGCCGTAGGGCGTGGCGCGCCTTCCGCACACCGCCGCCGGGTCGAGGCCCTCCGCCTCGCCCCGCAGGATGCCGTACTCCTCCGCCAGGCGGTCCTTCTCCTCGCACAGGAGCAGCCGCCCCTGGTGCAGGAACGCGATGTAGTCGCAGATCTTCTCCAGATCGCTTACGATATGGCTGGACAGCAGCACCGCGTGGTTCTCGTCCCGGGTGAAGTCCTCGAAGATGGTGAGGATCTCGTCCCGCACCACCGGGTCCAGCCCGGAGGTGGCCTCGTCCAGCAGCAGCAGCTTCGGCTGATGGCTCAGTGCCGCCGCCAGCCCCAGCTTCATCTTCATGCCCCGGGAGTAGTCCTTGAACGGCTTATCCGCCGGCAGCCCGAACTGCCGCAGGTATCCGGCGTAGACCTCCGGCTGCCAGCGGGTGAAGATGCCCGCCATCATGCGGCCGGTCTGGGCCGCGTTCAGGTACTCCGGCAGTCCCACCTCGTCCAGCACCACGCCGATGTCCTCCCGCTCCGTCGCGGTGAGGGCGCGGTTGTCCTTTCCGTAGACAGCGATGGTGCCGCCGTCCCGCCGGAGACTGTCCAGTATCAGCCGGATGGTGGTGGACTTCCCGGCGCCGTTCTCGCCGATGAGCCCCATGATGCACCCCGCCGGCAGCGTCAGCTCCAGCCCCTGCAGGGCAAATGCGCCCCGCCGCTTTGTCAGGCCGTGTATTTCCAGTGCGTTCATTCCGTATCCTCCTTCTGCAGGCGCCACATGTCCGCCAGCTCGCCGTCCGACAGACCGCAGGCCGCGGCCAGCCGCCGAATGTCCTGCATATATGTCTCGATCTTCCTCAGATTTTCCTCCCGCAGCAGCTCCGTGCTGCGTTCCGCCACGAAGCAGCCCTTGCCGGGCAGCGTGTAGAGGAACCCCTCGTTCTCCAGCTCGTCATAGGCGCGCTTCGTGGTGATGACGCTGATGCGCAGATCCTTGGCCAGCGCCCGTATGCTGGGCAGCGCCTCGCCCTCGGCCACCTGTCCGGACAGGATGGCGTCCTTGATCTGGCTGTATATCTGGTCGTAGATGGGCGCGCCGCTGCGGTTGTCGATGTATAGCTGCATAAGAGGCCTCCTTGTGCAAACTGTATATACACAGTATACACAGTTAAACCGGATTGTCAACAGAAACTTTTTGTGGTACAATACATTTTCAAAGCGTCCCGCCACCCACACCACGAAAAGGAGCCTCCCATGCACATCGGAACTGTCGATATCCCCGGAAAACTGTATCTGGCCCCCATGGCCGGCGTTACGGATCTGGCCTTCCGTCAGATCTGCCGGGAGCTGGGCGCCGACATGAGCTGCACCGAGCTGGTCAGCGCCAAGGCTCTGTGCTATCAGGACAAAAAGAGCCGCGGCCTTCTGAAGCTGGCGGACAACGAGCGCCCTGCCGCCGCCCAGATCTTCGGCAGCGACGTGCAGTGCATGGCCGAAGCCGCCGTCATCGCGGCGGAGGTGTCCGGCGCGGCGCTCATCGACATCAACATGGGCTGCCCGGTGGGCAAGGTGGTGGCCAACGGCGACGGCTCCGCCCTGATGAAGGACCCGGAAAAGGCCGCCCGCATCGCCGAGGCGGTGGTGAAGGCCAGCCCCGTGCCGGTGACGGTGAAAATGCGCCGCGGCTGGGACAAGGGCAGCATCAACGCCGTGGAGCTGGCGAAAATGCTGGAGCAGGCGGGTGTCAGCGCCATCACGGTCCACGGCCGCACCCGCACCCAGATGTACGCCGGTCAGGCGGACTGGACCACCATCCGTGAGGTGAAGCAGGCGGTGCAGGTGCCCGTCATCGCCAACGGCGACGTGTTCACGGCGGAGGACGCCGTCCGCATCCTGTCGTTCACTGGCGCCGACATGGCCATGATCGGCCGGGGCTGCTTCGGCAACCCCTGGCTTTTCCGGCAGGCCCAGGCTGCCCTGGCGGGACAGCCCATCCCACCGCTGCCGCCGCTGGCGGAGCGCTGGGCCACGGCGGTGCGTCAGGTGGAGCTGTCCGCCGCCGACAAGGGGGAGCATATCGCCGTGCTGGAGGCCCGCAAGCAGCTTTGCTGGTATCTCAAGGGCGTCAGCCACGCCAATTACTATAAGGAGCAGATCGTCCGCATGGACACGCTGGAGGATGTATACCGCGTGTCGGCGGGCGTACAGAGGGATTTGCGATGATAGACGAAAAAGACCTGCTCCGCCGCGCCGGACAGGGCGACCAGGACGCCTTCCGCCAGCTGGTGGAGACGTATCAGGCCCCGGTGTACCGCCTGGCGCTGCGGATGTGCGGCGGTGACGCGGCACTGGCGGAGGACGCGGCACAGGAGGCGTTTCTGGCCGCGTGGCGCGGCCTGCCCCGCTTCCGGGGCGACAGCCGCTTCTCCACCTGGCTGTACCGCCTGACCACCAACGCCGCCATCGACTGCCTCCGCCGGGAGAAGCGCCACCGCGACACCGACGATCTGGACGGCGTGGAGCTGCCGGACGGCGGCGACACGCCCCAGGAATCGGCGGAGCGCAGCGAGACGCAGACCGCCGTCCGCGCCGCGCTGTCCGCCCTGTCGGAGGAGCACCGGCAGGTGCTGCTGCTGCGCTACATGCAGGAGCTGGATTACAGCGAGATCGCGGCGGCGCTGGCGGTCAGCGAGGGCACGGTGAAATCCCGCATCAGCCGGGCCAAGACCCGGCTGAAGGAGATCCTGTCCGGTGCCGGGAACCTTTCCGACGCCGCCCCCGTCAAAACGGCAGGAGAGGAGGGACAGTCATGACCCCCATGTTCGATGAATTTGATAAGGACCTGCGCGAAGCGCTGGCATCGGAGGAGCTGCCCCCCGCCGGCTTTACGGACCGCGTCATGGCCAGAGTGGCCGAAACGCCCCAGCAGAAGAAAGCGCCCGCCCCGTACCGCCGGTGGCTGGTGTCTGCCGCCGCCTGCCTGGTGGTGGCCGCGGCACTGATCCCGCTGCTGCGCGGCGGCGGTCTGGGCAGCAAGGAGTCCAGTGACATGGCCGCGGCGGACAACGGCGGCACCGACCAGCAGATGATGCAGAGCGCGCCCCCGGCCTCCGGTGCGCCGGACGAAAATGCGTCTCAGAATGTCTCCCAGCAGAAAAACGGCGCGGACACCGCCGAGGACAGCCGCACCGATGACACGGGAACCGATACCGATACCGCCAGCAAGGCGCCCCGCCATGACACGGAGTACGCCGCTGCGCCGTCGTCCGCCATGGACGATGCCCTGACCCGCGCCGCCGACACCCTGACGGCCCAGGGTTATACCCTCGCCGTCACCGCGCGGGAGGATGACCGCGTGCAGGTGACGCTGACAGACGATACCGGCGCCCCCGCTGACGCCGCTCTCGCCGCCTCCATGGAGGCGGAGGGCTTTGCCGCCGCCGCAGACGGCTGGTACACCTACGAGGAGGATACGAACCCGTGAAGCTGCATACCCGTCAACTGACCTGCGCCGCCATCGTCGGCGCGGCTTACGCCGTCCTGAGCATTTTCGGCTCCGTGTTCGGCATCACCTACGGCCCCATCCAGTGCCGCTTTTCCGAGGCGCTGTGCGTCCTGCCCTTCCTGCTGCCGGAGACGGCGTGGGGCCTGGGCGTGGGCTGCCTCATCGCCAACCTCCTCAGCCCCTACGGCATTCTGGACATCGTGGTGGGCTCCGCCGCCACGCTGCTGGCGGCCCTGCTCACCGCCCGCTGCAAAAAGAAGTGGCTGGGGTTCCAGCCTGTCCTTCATCCTGTTGCTGGTGGGGCTGGTGCTGTCCTATGAGCAGGCCGGCGCGTCCGCGGCCTTCTGGCCCGCCTACGCCTTCAACGCCCTGATCGTGGGTGCCGGGGAGGTCGTGGCGTGCTACGATTGGGCATGCTGCTTCTGTGGCGGTTGGAAAAGAGCAAAGCGCTGCAAAACTACCTGCAAAACCGCTGAAAGAGGGAAAAAACAGAAAAAATATCGGAAAAACCTCTTGACTCATTTGAAAATTCCGGTATAATAAATAGGCTCGCGTATTGCGGGCATATCCTTGCTCTCATCGAGAATGAGGGCCATTTGTCCAAAAGGAGGTGCAAAAAGTATGGCTAAGATTTCCGCCAACTACGAGGTCGTCTACATCATCGACCCTGCACAGGGTGAGGAGGCTGTTGCCGCCACCGTGGCAAAGTTCCAGGCTCTGGCAGAGCAGCATGCGGCCAACGTGGTAGTCGACGAGTGGGGCAAGCGCCGTCTCGCCTACGCCATCGACTACAAGACCGAGGGCTACTATGTGCTGATGAGCTTCACCAGCGGCCCTGAGTTCCCCAAGGAGCTGGATCGTATCCTGGGCATTACCGAGGGCATTATGCGTTCCATGATCGTCTGCAAGGGCGAGTAAGGGAGAGCAGCTATGCTGAACAAGATCTTCATCATGGGTCGCCTGACCCGTGACCCGGAGCTGCGCAGAACGCAGTCCGGTACCGCTGTCACCAGCTTCACGCTGGCTGTGGACCGTGATTTCAAGTCCCAGTCCGGCGAGAAGGAGACGGATTTCATCGACGTGGTCGCCTGGCGCTCCACGGCCGAGTTTGCCGCCAAGTACTTCACCAAGGGCCGCATGGCCATTGTGGAGGGGCGGCTCCAGATCCGTCCGTGGACTGACAAGGACGGCAACAACCGCCGCAGCGCGGAGGTAGTTGCCGACAACATCTATTTCGGCGATTCCAAGCGCGACAGCGCAGGCGACATGGGCGGCTATTCCGCACCTGCCTACACTGCGCCCGCCGGCGGATACAGCGCCCCTGTGGGCGGCGGCTCCTCCGGATTTGCCGAGATCGATGAGGAGGACGGCGACCTGCCGTTCTGATGTGCCCCGGCACATGACACTTTATAAAGGAGGATACTTCCATGGCTATGGAACGCGAAAATAGACCCGCCCGCGGCGCCGGCAAGCGCCGCAAGAAGGTTTGCCAGTTCTGCGTGGACAAGTGCGAGTGCATTGATTACAAGGACGCTGCCAAGCTGCGCCGCTTCATCTCCGAGCGCTCCAAGATCCTGCCCCGCCGCACCACCGGCACCTGCGCCATGCATCAGCGTCAGCTGACCGAGGCCATCAAGCGCGCCCGTCAGATCGCTCTGCTGCCCTTCGTGACCGAGTAATTGGGAAACGATAAGACCTGCCTGCGGGCAGGTCTTATTTTTTTATGCAAGCACATAGGGACTTTTGTGCCCTGACAACCTGAGGTTGCGCACATTTTCCGCAAAGACCGCCCCCTGACAACCTGAGGTTGCTGGACTTTGCCCCGTCCCGCCTGCTATACTGTACCCAACAACAAAAGGGAGGTACGCCTATGGGACTGTACGACGCTGTGGACCGCGGCGGCTCCGGCCGCAAAAAGGAAAAGACCCTGCGCAAGCCCCTGCTCATCGTGGCGGCGGTATTCGCGGCGGTGATCGCGCTGGGCGTCTGGCCCTGCCGCTACCAGATCCAATACCGCGCCTGCTTCTCCGCCCTCACCGACGCCACCCGCCACGCCCGCAGCACCGGCGCCTTCACCGTCACCGTGGACGGCGCCGCCGTCTCCGCCGATGCCGACGACCTCAGCGATCTGCTGCGCCTCATCAATATGGCCGGCGCCGGCCGCACCGGGGAGGCCCCCGCCGCACCCCCGCTCCTCACCATCGACTACGGCGACGGCACCACGCTGGACATCTGGCAGGTGCCGCTGGAAAACCCCGCCAACGACTGGACGGACGGCCCCTTCTTCCACTGCACGTTCCCCGGCGGCAGGACCTACGGCTACGACACCGACCAGATCCCCATGACCCGCCTCATCCGCCTGTTCTCATAGGCGCTCATCGCAGACGCAAAAGCAGCCCCGTCCGGTGGACGGGGCTGCTCTTTATCCGGAATACCTTGGGAAAACCTTACTTCAGCGCCAGCTTGGCAGCGCGCTTCTTGCCGTACATGCAGCAGGCGACAACATAGGCCACCGCGCAGGCCACACCGATGATGTAGGCCGGCGTCCAGGGGATGTTGAAGCCGATGTGCGCGTTGGCGATGTAGGTGATGCAGATGAAGGTGTAGAAGCCGCCGGGGATCATGGGCATCCAGGCCCACTTGCCCTTGCCGTTCTCGAACATCCACGCGGTGATGCTCAGGAAGGCGAACAGGGACAGCGTCTGGTTGGCCCATGCGAAGTAGCGCCACAGGATCATGAAGCCGTTGTTGTTGGTCTTGGCGAACACCAGGATGGCGATGACCAGCGCGAAGATGGGCAGCGCCAGCTTGATGCGCTTGCCGTTGGTGGACTGGTCGATGTGCAGCGTCTCAGACAGGCTCAGACGCAGGGCGCGCAGCGCCGTATCGCCGGAGGTGATGGGCAGCACGATAACGCCGATCAGGGCGATGATGCCGCCCACATGACCCAGCAGGTACTTGCACACCACGCCCACAGTGCCGGTGGCCAGCGTGGCGTTGGGCTCCTGCAGAGCCAGGTTGTACACGCCCATGGCGCCGGCAGCCCAGACCATGGCGATGAAGCCCTCCAGCACCATCATGTTGTAGAAGGTGTTGCGGCCCTGACGCTCGCTCTTCATGGTGCGGGAGATGATGGCGGTCTGGGTGGAGTGGAAGCCGGACAGAATGCCGCAGGCCACCGTCACGAAGAAGATGGGCAGGAAGTGTCCGTTCTCAAAATAGGAAGCATAGGTGAAGGTGCCGTCGCCCAGCGCCAGCACGGGAGCGGACCAGTCGTCCCAGATGTTCAGCAGGGGCATACCCTTGGCGAAGATGCCGATGAACACGCCCACGGCGGAGAACAGCAGGATACCGCCGAAGATGGGGTAGATCTTGCCGATGATGGCATCAATGGGGAACACAGTGGCGATCAGATAGTACAGGAAGATGACGCCGTAGATGATCCAGGTGCTGGGATCGCTGGCCTTGCCGCTCAGGTTGAACACCTGGGTCGCGGCGATATCGCCGGGAGTGTAGATGAACACAGCGCCCACCAGCAGCAGCATCACGCACACGAATACGTTGTAGAACTTATAGATGCCCTTGGTGGAATAGCGCCGGATCATTTCCGGCATCTGGGTGCCGCCGTCACGCAGGCAGATCATGCCGGAGAAATAATCGTGCATAGCGCCGCCGATGATGTTGCCGATGGGGATGGTGATAAACGCGATGGGCCCGAACAGAATGCCCTGGATCGGCCCGATGATGGGGCCGGTACCGGCGATGTTCAGCAGGTTGATCAGGCTGTTCTTCCAACCCTTCATGGGAACGAAGTCAACGCCGTCTTCTTTGGTGTACGCGGGGGTCTTCCGGTCATCCGGCCCGAAAACTTTTTCGCAGAAGCGTCCGTACAGGGCTGCGCCTCCGATCAGGATGACAAGACCGATGATGAATGATGCCACAAAAACACACTCCTTTACAGTCATTTCCTTTCGACATCCGGATTGTCGAAAAAAGATGCTCCTATGGTAACACCATCTTCATAAATTTGGTGCTAATAAAATCAAAAAGAAATTCAGATGTTGTTAACATACCTGACATGTATGTTAAAGATTGCCATTTTCTTGCGAACTCTGCGCCGGAGGTCGGAAACGTTTCCGACCACGAAAAAAGTGGAAAAAGCAGGAATTTCCCACTTGTGTGCAAAATAAGGGCGGAGCCTGCGCCCCGCCGTTCGTGGTATCGTCCGCCCACCGCTTTTTTGCCTCCGGCGGCCCCATTTCTTTCAGCAGCGAAAGAAATGGGGGAAAGAACGCCGCCAAAAAACCATGGTTTTTGGATTTCCTTCCGCCGCCTGTCGGTGCGTTCTGATTCGTCCGAAATGTTGAATTGACGTATTTCTCTGCGCGCTGCCGCTTTTACTCTGAAATGTAGAAGAATACTGTTCTACATTTTGCACGTTTAGCGGCAGCGGGGATAGGCGCAGGTCAATTCCACATTTCGGGTGGTTTTCGCTTTGCTGCGTCCGTGCGGAACGCAGCAACAGCAAGGCACAGTGTGCGGGGCGCGGGCGGATCTTCAAACCGCAGGTTTGAACGGCGTTTTTGCCCACTTTTGCCGCTGTTGGCAAAAGTGGGTCGCGCCGGAGAGCGAAATATCCCTTACCACAGCTGAAAGAAATGGGGCCGCCGGCGGCAAAATGCAGGGCGCAAAGAAGGCCCGCGGGACACCGCGGGCCTTCTGCCTGTTTTCGCTTATTTGTAGTAGTCCGTTTCCTCCTCCAGCGCCATGGGCAGGCCGTTGTGGTACACGGGGATGGTCTGGAACTTGAAGCGGCTGGCCCGGTGCTTCGCATCGATCTGCTCCTTGATGGCGGGGTCTGCCGTGCCGCGGCGGACATACTCGTTCACCGCGTGGTAGGTGAAGCCCAGATTGTCCTCGTCCGTCAGGCCGGTAAGGCCATCGGAGGGCGGCTTGATGAGAAAACGCTCCGGCAGGCCCAGCTGGCGGCCCAGGGCGATGACCTCCTCCGTGGTGTACATGCCCAGCGGGGAGAAGGCGCCGGCGCTGTCGCCGTAGATGGTGCAGTAGCCCACCCAGTCCTCCGACAGGTTGCTGGTGTTGATGACCACGCCGCCGTCCAGCGACTGGGCCACGGCGTACAGTGTGGACATGCGGATACGGCTTGGCAGGTTCACGGTGGTCTGGCGGCTGGGCGTCAGACCCGCATGCTCCATCTCCTTCAGCACGCCCTGCACCGCGTCGTGGATATTGATGGTGCAGTGGGGGATCTGCAGGTGCTCCACCAGCGCCTGCGAATAGTCGATGTCCGGCTGGACGCCGTCGGGCATCAGGACGCCGAACACATGCTCCCGGCCATAGGCGGCTGCGGCCAGCGCCGCCACGGTGGAGCTGTCCTTGCCGCCGGAGATGCCGATGACGGCGGTGCGGCCGTGACAGGCCTTGAGCTGGGCGTCCATCCACTCCAGCAGGCCGGCTAACTGTAACTGCGGGTTAAAATCCATTGAGGGGAGCCTCCCTTCCTTTTTTCTGGTGCCATTGTAGCGCGGAAGGGCGGGTTTTGCAAGTGCTTATCCCAGCAGACCGGTGACATCCTCCAGCGTCAGGCTGCGCTGGAGGGCCAGGGTGATGCCGTAGCCCACCATGCGGCCCAGCTCCGTGACCCGCTGGTCGATGTCCTGCGGCGTGACGAACAGCGCCGCTCCCCGGCCGGACAGGGCCTGCTGCGGACAGCCCGCCTCCGCCAGCAGGTCGGCGCACAGGGTGGCCCCGTCGATGACCGTGGGCACGCCCACGGCGATGACCGGCACTCCCAGCGCGGCACGGTCCACCGCCCGACGGTGGTTGCCTACGCCGGAACCGGGAGTCAGTCCCGTGTCGCTGAGCTGCACCGTGGCGCACACCCGCCCGCACCGGCGGGAGGCCAGGGCGTCGATGGCCAGGACCATGGCGGGCTGGACTTCCGCCACCAGGCCCCGCACCGCCTCCGCGGACTCCACGCCGGTGGTGCCCAGCACG
>ENA-OPAV01000693-OPAV01000693.1-human-gut-metagenome-genome-assembly--contig:-NODE-693-length-26335-cov-6.795396_pt1 | contig 26335 bp, 21 predicted proteins | sample MGYA00241056_ERZ501428 | MGnify/ENA primary metagenome ERZ501428 (study PRJEB25962, sample SAMEA2042621) | human gut metagenome | biome: human gut; feature: human-associated habitat; material: faeces... | reverse complement strand
GATTTTTTCGGCTACCTCGCGACCCACATCGGTCAGATGGAGAAAATGATCTTTGTCCATTGTGAGAAAGCCGCCGTTCCGCAAGGTAGCCACTGCATGGCACACACTGGGCTTTGACACCTCCATGTGCCGGGACACATCCACGGAGCGTACCATGCCTTTCTTTTTCTGGATTACCAACACAGCCTCCAGATAGTCCTCGCCGGAAGCGTGCAGTTTTTTACCAGGGGGCATTGACTGCACCTGCTTCTTGCGCGTGGGAGAAGAAAGCCCGTAAGAGACTCACAGCCTCCCCGTCCATAGGTCGGTGCCACAGCACCTTGCTCCCCTGAATGAACAACAGGTAGGTGCAGCATTTATAAATAAGTTCCGGGTCATGTGTAATCAGGAACAGGCTCTTTCCCAGTTCTTTCAGGCGGTTTAAGTTGTCCGATACCTCCAGCATATGCCGGTAATCCAATCCGCTGGTAGGCTCGTCAAATATCAGGATCTTTTTGCCTGATGCTATTGCACTGCCAATCGCCACCCTCTGCTTTTCACCGCCGGACAGGGACATGGGGTGTAGCTTTACTTTGTCCAACAGGTCAAGGCTGTTCAGTATCTCCTTGGCGCGAGCCGTGTCCGCTTTCTCGTCCTCACCGTCCATACTGAGCAGCAATTCGTCCAGCACATCTTCCGTGAATAGCTGGTGGTTTACATCCTGCATTACCATATAGGAGATATGCCTGCGCTGCTTTGCGTCATAGGAGGCCCCATCCATTTCAAGCATACCTTTTGCTTTTTTATCCAGGCCGCACAGACACCGGGCGAAGGTGGATTTTCCCGCGCCGTTGTTTCCGATGATGCCGATGATCTCCCCTTGGGGCAGAGTCAGGTCTGGAATATCTACATTGAGAGGGCCGTGCTTTTCATAGTAGAACTGGAACCCTCTGATATTTAATTGCGGGGCGGAAGGCTTGGGCGAGGCCTCTGGAGGCAGATGGAATGGATCCAGCGCCCGCAGCCCTATTCCCTGCAATTCATCGGGCGCTGATTATCAGCACTACTTGCGAACTTTTCAGAACGCTTCACAGCTTTTTTGCACGACTGTGTGCAGAAAATCGGAAGTGTCTGAAGCCGTGGAATGCAGCAAATCGCTTGGGAGCTTGCTGAAAAAGCAGCACACAATAAGCGAATATGCAGCAACCTTCCACAGCGACATAAGCCTTATCGCAGGAGATGTTTTCCGCAAGGAGAATGTCTCCTGCTTTTTATTTGTAAAAAAGAAAGCCTTACACTGGACAAATCATGTTGATGCCATCAATGAGCGTCTGAATGTCCAAGTGGGTGTACACGCGCTCTGTCAGGCTCATAGCGCCGGAATGACCGGCAATCTTCTTTTGAATGGTAGGAGCAACCCCGGCATCGGCCATCATGGAAATGCAGGTATGGCGTGTGTCGTGGGGCGTGTGCTTCATGTCGTATTCTTCCATCAGCGGATCCCAATAGGTGTCGCAGTAGTTGAAGTAGTCAAGGTGCTGCCCCTCGGTAGTGCAGAGCAGATATTCGCAAGGAGAGCGCTCGAACCACGCTTCGTAGAATGGCAGCAGTTTGTCGGCAATCGGCACTTTGCGGACGCCGTTTTCGGTTTTGGCAGCAACTACATCAAAGTACTGTTCTTTCAGGTGGACATTCTCTTTCTTCAAATCGAGAAATTCCGAGATGCGGCAGGCATTGTAATTCAGCATCAAAATGATTTGGCAGTAAGGATTAGCCTCGTGCGCCCAAAGTCTTGCCAACTCGTCTTTGCTGAAGATGTTACGGTCGCGCTTGTTTGGGTTCTTGTTACGGTAGCCTGTCAGATCAACATACTGCGAATAATCTTTGTTGCAGATGTCGTTCTTCATGGCGTATTCGTACACTTGATTGAATAAGCCCTTTAACTTTTTGAGTGTGGGATAATTTTTGCCACAGGTGTCAACTACAAGCTGCAAATCACAGAGTTTGATCTCGCGGAAAGGCTTGTCATACAAGATACCACAGACCTTGTAGGAAGCCGTGTAGCCCTTTGCATTGGAGTCGGATATGATGGGATACTTATACTTTGACCAGCGCTCGTAGACCTCGGAAAAGGTGACTTTAGCAACATTAACATCATAGGGATTCTGATTGTATTCAGCCAGCATTCTCAGACCCTCGGCGCGGGTTTCGGCATAGCCGATAATCTGAAAATCCTGAATCTGCCTGCCTTTGGTCTCGTCTAAATGCCAGCCGATGGTTTTGCGTACCATGTAAGGTTTTCTGCGTTTTCCGGACATTTTGACTACGCTGCCGTAGCCATTGGGTAATCTCATGTTATTATCAAACTTCCTTTCGCTCAGGCACATTCTATGATAAAGAGGAATGACCTCTTATCAACATTATTTCAGACTGTCCAACTGTTCCTTGGTCATATTCTTTAATTCTGCCATGTCGTATTTGCTTAAATCGGCAGTGTACAAGGGTTTGTCGGTCAATGGTTTGTTGGCATATTGTGCGATTTTTTCATTTGTGAAGCCGGTAAGACGGCTGGGGTCATGCCAGTACTCCTCGCTCCAAGAGCGTTCAAAAGAAAACTGTTCCAGCAAAAAGCAGAGCGTTTCGTTCAGAGTGGCATCCGGGTCTGTGGCGCGGAATTTCAGTGAAGCGGTAAAATTGCCGTCATCACAGCGCTCGTGGGTAATGTCAATGTCGAAGTGAAGTTCTTGCTTCTTGTTTAACTCATAAAGTACAGTAACCACATCGGCAAGGGTATTCAGCTTGATTTGCGGCTCGCTTACGCCCAGCAGATATGCGGGCGTTACGCCTAAAGCGTGTGCGATAGTGGTTACAGTATCCAGTAAAATCCGGCTTTCGCCGCTTTCGTAGCTTTGCACGGTGCGCAGACTTTTCCCTAAAAGCTGTGCAAGCTGGGTTTGTGTCAGATTCTTTTCTGAGCGGACAGCCTTGATTCGCTGCCCGATTTGTTCATTTGTAAGATTCATGGCTTCTCACCTCGCCTTAATACTACCATATACATGCGAAGAAATCAAGCATGTTTGAAAATTAATACGCAAATGATTTGCGCATACAATATTGACATATGCAATAATACTGCGTATAATGAAATTGCTGAAAGGCAATCACAAGCAGAGGGAGGTGTAAGAAATGGTTGAGAGGCAGACCTATACGGCAATGCCGGCTTTTACCGGCAGAAATGTGCCTGTAACGGAAATTGCAAAAGCTATGCACAAGGATGCGCAGTATGTAAGAGTTGGCTTACAGCAGGGCGCATTCAAGTTTGGCTATGCAATCAAGCTGGACGGATCAAATGAGTATAACTATTACTGCCCTGACCGCAAGGTTTGGGAAGAAATCGGCTATTTCAATGACGAGGGAAAAAGTTGAACAACAAAAAGAGCGTTTACCCGTGCAGGGGTAAACGCTCCCGATGAAAGACAGTACCAACAGCGGCTGCTGTGTGTAACTATCAGGCACCACTGATATTCTACCACAGCAGCCGCCATTTTTGAAGAAGAAAGTGGGGCTTATGCAAAGAAATCATGTAAAGCTGATCTCTATGGATACAATTCCGATAGAGGCAGTAAAATGGCTGCTGTATCCGTTTATCCCGCTGGGGAAAATCACAATTTTACAGGGCGACCCCGGCGAGGGAAAAACCACACTGGCGCTGCAAATCATCGCAGCGCTGACAACCGGCAAGCCTGTGTGGGAGGGAGCGCCGCCAATGGAGCCGGTCAATGTCATTTATCAGACGGCAGAGGACGGTCTATCCGATACCATCAAGCCGCGCCTTGTGGCAGCGGGCGCAGATTGTGCAAGGGTGATGATAATTGACGATTTCGACAGGGTGCTGACACTGGACGATGACCGGCTGGAACAGGCAATAGAACAAACCGGCGCACGGTTGGTGGTGTTGGATCCAATTCAAGGGTATATCGGCGCAAGTGTAGATATGCACCGTGCAAATGAAATCAGACCACTGATGTACAGAATTGCAAAGCTGGCTGAAAAGTATGGATGTGCCATTCTTCTGATTGGGCACATGAACAAGAACAGCGGCGAGAAATCCAGCTATCGCGGGTTAGGGTCTATTGATTTTCAGGCGGCTGCAAGGAGTGTGCTGGTAGTAGGGCGTATCAAGGATGACCCCACATTGCGTGTTGTCTGCCCGGCAAAAAGCTCACTGGCCCCGGAGGGCGGGGCTGTTGCCTTTCGTCTTGACCCAGAGCAGGGCTTTCAATGGGCAGGACCGTATGACATCAGTGTGGACGAACTGCTTTCCGGCAGCAGCCGAGGGCATAAGCTGCGCGAGGCGCAGAGCTTTCTGAAAGAAGTATTGGCGGACGGCCCGCTGCCGCAAACAGAGATTGAAGCAGCCGCACAACAGGCAGGGATACGCCCCAAGACCTTGCGCAATGCGCGATATGAATTAGGTGTGACCTCAACCAAAATCAGCAAACAGTGGGTATGGGCGCTGCCCGAAGCATAAAGGAAGAAGGCAAGATGCCCCTATCTTTAGGAACAGGGCATCTTGCCTTCTTGATGGAAAAATGCTTTTTCAGATGGCTTCGTACTGTGCTGTAGTGAGGCGGTACAGTACGAGCAAGCACGGCATTGTGATATCACAATATCAAAACGCCCTTGTTAGGGTGAACCCTAAGACCCTTTTACTGCAAATTGTTTGGCTGCTGATAAGCGATTTGAAAAGAAAATGTATGCAAACTTTAGGTGGCTGCGTACTGTGCCACAACAGGGTGGCACAGTACGAGCAAGCATGTCATTTTGCTGTCATGCCAGCAAAATGTCCTTGTTAGGATGTACCCTAAGACTCCAACTATCAAAGAAAAATCACATAAAAACTTTCACAGCGCAGCAACCTGCGGTTGATGTGCTGTCGGATTTATGGTATAGTGATATTTAGAGAAAGTATACCCTAACACAAGAAGTTAAAACTTTTTGTCTGTAACTTCCGATAATATTTGCTATCGGGAAGTTGCCGCAAAATCCGCATGAAGGAGGCTGTCTGTATGGATGTGATCTCAAAAAAGCAGATGTCGGAGGAAGATATCAAACTCCACTACATCACCCCTGCCATTACAGCACAGTGGAATATTCAGCACATCACAATGGAAACCAAAGTGACAGATGGTCGCATCAACCTTAAAGGCAACCTTGTCATTCGTGAAAAGCCGAAGCGTGCGGACTATGTGCTTTATGTGAGTGCCAATAATCCGATTGCCATTGTGGAAGCCAAAGACAACAATCATGCGGTTTCGTATGGCTTGCAGCAGGCCATGACGTATGCCCAAATGCTGGATGTACCGTTTGCATACAGTTCAAACGGTGACGGCTTTATGGAGCATGACTTCATGACCGGTAAAGAGCGCGAGTTTGACCTTGACGAATTCCCCACGGAGCAGGAGCTAATTCAGCGCTACAAGGCAGGCGCAAACGGCGGCGCAGGATTGACACCCGAACAGGAGAAAATCATAGCACAGCCGTATTACAGCAGCCAGAACACCTACCCGCCCCGCTACTACCAGCGCATTGCCATCAATCGCACAGTGGACGCTATCGCAAGAGGGCAAAACCGTATTCTGTTGGTTATGGCCACCGGTACAGGCAAAACCTACACGGCCTTCCAAATCGTATACCGCCTACTGAAAAGCGGCATGAAGAAGAAAATCCTGTACTTGGCTGACCGCAACAACCTTGTTGACCAGTCGATTCAGCAGGACTTTGCCCCACTGGAGAAAGTCATTCATAAGGTGAACTTTGCCAAAGATGACCCTAGCACGATTACCTCGTATCAGGTCTATTTCTCGCTGTATCAGCAGCTTGCGGGCAACAACGACGATCAGGAAGAAGAAAATGAAAATGCACTTGCAAAGCTGTCGCAGTTGTTCCGCCCGGATTTCTTCGACCTGATTATTGTTGATGAATGTCACCGTGGTTCTGCGAAAAAGGAGAGCAACTGGCGCAAAATTTTGGAATATTTCTCCTCGGCAACGCAAATCGGTATGACTGCAACGCCCAAGGAAACGAAGTACATTTCCAATATTGATTATTTCGGTGAGCCGATTTATACATACAGCCTGAAAGAGGGGATCGAGGACGGCTTCCTCGCACCGTTCAAGGTCATCAATATTATGACTGACATCGGTGAGGGCTGGCGTCCGCGCAAGGGGCAGCGCGATATTTACGGCAACGAAATCGAGGATAGAATCTACACCAACAGCGACTACGATTACAACATTATCATACAAGACCGTATCGAACAGGTTGCCGCTGAAATCACGCGCTACCTGAAAAGCACAGACCGCATGGCAAAGACCATCGTGTTCTGCGCAACAGAGGACGCAGCAGAGCGAATGCGCGTTGCACTGGTGAATCAGAACACCGATATGGTAAAGCAGAACCCTGATTATGTGGTGCGCATCACCGGCAGCGACACCTACGGCAAGAGCAAGCTGGACTACTTTATTTCCGTTTCCGCAAAGTATCCTGTGATTGCGACCACCTCGAAGTTGCTCTCCACAGGCTCGGACTGCAAAATGACAAAGCTGATTGTTTTGGATGAAATGATCGGCTCGATGACGGAGTTCAAGCAGATTATTGGTCGTGGTACTCGTTTAAGAGAGAAAGAGGGAAAAACGCATTTCGTTGTCATGGACTTCCGCAATGTCAGCCGCCTGTTTGCTGACCCGGAATGGGATGGTCCTATCGAAATGAACGATGACTACGACCCCAACAAAGATACCCCACAGACGCCGCCTAAGCCCGGCCCGGACACCCTTGACCCGCCGGTTGACCCGAAAAATCCGAAGCCGATTGTGGATAAAAACGGCTGCCGCGTGGAAGTGATTTACAAGACCGTCTCCGTATACGATGCAAGCGGCAAACTGCTGAAACAGGAAAGCATCATCGACTACACAAAGGAAAATATCCGTGGCGCATACGCTTCGCTGGATAACTTTATTCGCCGGTGGTCGGCAGAGGATAAAAAGGAAACCATCCGGGAACTTTTGCGCAATCAGGGCATCGACCTTGAAGCGATAAAGGCCGACCAAGGTATGTCTGATGTGGATGATTTTGACTTTATCTGCCATGTCGCTTTTGACAAGAAGCCCTTGACCCGCCGCGAACGAGCCGAAAATGTGAAGAAAAAAGATTTCCTCAACAGGTACAGCGGCGCGGCAAGAACGGTTTTGGAGGCTTTGCTGGACAAGTACATGAATACCGGCATCTACGAAATAGAAAAGACAGAAATACTGCGGCTTGACCCCTTTATGCAGATGGGCAAACCGCAGAAGATTGCCTCTTACTTTGGCGGCAAGGACGGCTACCTGAAAGCCGTCAAGGAGCTGGAACAGGCAATCTACGATGGAGGAGCAGCATAACAAATGGGAAATATGTCTAACTTTGTAAAGAGAGTGCGCGATATCATGCGCAATGACGCCGGTATCAACGGCGATGCGCAACGCATTGAGCAAATCGCGTGGATGCTCTTCTTGAAAGTGTATGACGCAAAGGAGCAGGACTGGGAATGGTCGGACGATAACTATCAGTCAATTATTCCGGAGCCTTGCCGTTGGCGCAAATGGGCGCATGATGAAAATGGACAGAGTATGACTGGCGATACGCTGTTGGATTTTGTCAATAATACGCTGTTTCCGACGCTGAAAAATCTACCAGTCGATGCGTCCACACCCATCAAAAAAGCCATTGTGCAGACGACTTTTGCAGATGCCAACAACTATATGAAAGACGGGGTGCTTCTGCGACAGGTCATTGGCGTCATTGATGAACTCGACCTCACCGATTATGAGGAAAGCCACGCCTTTGGCGAAATTTACGAGACAATTCTAAAGGAATTGCAAAGCGCTGGCTCGGCTGGTGAATTTTACACGCCCCGCGCAGTAACAGATTTTATGGCGCAGATGATCGACCCGCAAATCGGGGAAACGATGGCAGACTTTGCCTGCGGCACGGGCGGATTTATCACAAGCTGGCTGAAAGAACTGAAGAAAAAAGTCAAAACCACAGAAGACGAAGAAAAGTACGCCAACTCTATTTACGGCATCGAGAAAAAGCAGTTTCCCTATATGCTTTGCATCACAAATATGCTGTTGCATGATTTGGACGTGCCGCAGGTGTTCCACGACAACACCCTGCTGCGCGACGTGCTGGACTACACCGAGGACGATCAGGTCGATGTGATTCTGATGAATCCACCCTACGGCGGCTCGGAAAAGGCGGAGGTAAAGAACCATTTCCCATCTGACCTCGCCAGCAGCGAAACGGCAGACCTCTTTATGTCGGTCATTATGTACCGCTTGAAGGAAAACGGACGAGCTGCCGTTATTCTGCCGGACGGTTTTCTGTTCGGTACGGATAACGCAAAGGTTGCCATCAAAACAAAGTTGTTCTCGGAATTTAATGTGCATACGATCATTCGTATGCCGGGCAGCGTGTTCTCTCCGTATACATCCATCACGACCAATATTTTGTTCTTTGACCGTACCGGCTCGACAGAGGAAACATGGTTTTACCGTTTGGATATGCCGGAGGGCTACAAGCATTTCAGCAAAACAAAGCCCATGAAGCTGGAGCATTTTGCCCCGGCGGTTGCATGGTGGCATGGCCGCGCACCGATTCAGCAGGACGGCTTTGACAAGGCAAAAAAGTATACTTTGCAGGAAATCAAAGACCGCAACTATAACATTGACCTTTGCGGCTACCCGCACGAGGAAGAAGAAATCCTGCCGCCGAAAGAACTGATTCAGCAGTATCAGGAAAAGCGCGCCAGCCTGAATGCCGATATTGACAGGATTCTTGCGCAGATTACGGAAATCCTCGGCATTGATTTGGACGCACAAGATTGATTTGAGGTTCCAATTTGGAACCTCAAAATAGGAGTACAAAACATGAGCGAGATACAAGCAAAAGCAGAAAAATCGCTGATTCCTGCGGTTATGAATGAAACCGACTTGCGCAGCCTTGTCTATGTGATTCGCGGCCAGCAGGTCATGCTGGACAGTGATTTGGCGGCTTTGTATCAGGTGGAAACAAAAGTGTTCAATCAGGCGGTAAGCAGAAACATTGAGCGCTTCCCGGAAAACTTCCGTTTTCAACTGACGGCGGAAGAATATGTAGCTTTGAGGTCACAACTTGTGACCTCAAACGGGCGCGGTGGTCGTCGGTATCTGCCGTATGCCTTTACGGAACAGGGAATTGCCATGCTGTCCGGCGTACTGCGCAGCGATGTCGCGGTTCAAATGTCGATTCGCATTATGAACACATTTGTGGAGATGCGCCGCTTTATTGCCAATAATGCGCTTTTGTTTGAGCGTATCAGCAATATTGAACTGAAACAGCTTGAATATCAAAAAAGCACGGACGAGCGCTTTGACAAAGTGTTCCGGTACATCGACGACCATGCCGAGTCGCAGCAGAAAATTTTCTTTGATGGGCAGATTTATGATGCGTTCAGTCTGCTGGTTTCGTTGATTCAAAAGGCAGAAAGAGAAATCGTTCTGATAGACGGTTATGTGGACGTCAATACGCTGAATTTGCTTGCCAAGAAGCAGCCCAATGTGCGCGTAAAATGTTATACCTATGCAAGTGCGCGGCTGACAAATCAGGACGTTGCCCAGTTTAATGCGCAGTATCCGACACTGGAAGTGACAAGAACGCAGGTGTTCCATGACCGCTTCTTGATTTTGGACGGAACGACAGCGTACCACATTGGAGCCTCGCTGAAAGATGCCGGTAAAAAGTGCTTTGGTATCACACTGCTGGAAGAACTGCAGCTGATAGCCGACCTTTTGAACCGACTGAAAAATGTGTAAGGAGAAGTTATGACCGGGCAGCAACTGAAAAATTCAATCTTGCAGATGGCGGTGCAGGGCAAGCTTGTTCCGCAAGACCCGAACGATGAACCGGCTTCCGTCCTGCTGGAACGCATCCGCGCAGAGAAAGAAAAACTCATCAAAGAGGGAAAAATCAAGAAAGAGAAGAACCCCTCTGTAATTTTTCGTGGAGCCGATAATTTGCCTTATGAGAAGATCGGCAAAAACGATCCTGTTTGCATTGCCGATGAAGTGCCGTTTGAGATTCCGGAGAGTTGGGAGTGGTGTCGAATAGGAGAATTGTTTTTTCTTCAGGCCGGGAAAAACATCTCATCTTCATCCATAAGCGAAAAGCCATTTGCAAATGCTATTCCCTGCTATGGTGGAAATGGTATACGAGGATATGTTAAGAGTTCAAATCGCAGTGGTGATTATCCTATTATTGGTCGGCAAGGTGCGTTATGTGGCAATATTAACAGGGCAACAGGTGATTTTTACGCAACCGAACACGCGGTATGTGTTACAACATTTTCAAACACAAATGTTTCATGGGCCTGTGTGTTTCTCAAAGCACTTAATCTCAACCAATACGCTACAGCAACTGCACAGCCCGGACTTGCTGTAGGAACTATAAATAGGGTATTGATTCCAGTTCCGCCCGTTACAGAGCAAAGGCGAATCACTGAAAAATTGTATCTGCTTGAGCCATTATTAGCTTCCTATGAAAGTACACACGATTTAATCATTAATCAACAACATGATTTTCCCGAACAACTAAAAAAATCAATCCTTCAAGAAGCTGTTCAAGGCAAGCTCGTTTCCCAAGACCCTACCGACGAACCCGCTTCCGTCCTTTTGGAGCGAATCTGCGCAGAAAAAGAACAGCTTATCAAATCTGGCAAAATCAAGCGTGACAAGCACGAATCCGTCATTTTTAGGCGGGATAATTCTTATTATGAGAGAGTGGACGGAATAGAACGCTGTATCGACGATGAAATACCATTTGAAATTCCAGATAACTGGTGCTGGGCAAGAATTAAAAGTTGTATAGATGTTCGAGACGGAACCCATGACACGCCTAAGTATGTGGAACATGGCATTCCACTAATTACAAGCAAAAATCTTTCCAATGGTTATCTCGATTTTTCAACTGCAAAGCTTATTTCTCTCGAAGATCACTTGTCAATCAAACAGCGTTCCAAAGTTGATGATGGAGACATTTTATTTGCTATGATAGGGAGTATAGGAAATCCTGTTCTTTATCATGGAAATCAAGAATTTAGTATAAAGAATATGGCTTTATTTAAGAAAATCACCAACAATATAAGTATGGACTACGCATACATATTTTTTGAATATGCACAGACATATATGAAAAAAGATGCGACTGGCGGAGTTCAAGCGTTTGTATCGCTTAATTATCTTAGAAATTATTTAATTCCTATCCCGCCTCAGAAAGAACAGATTAGAATCTATAACGCGGTAACTCAACTACACAAAAAGATTGATTATATGGCTTAAAGCAAGGGATGTGCTTCAATGCATGAGCACATCCCTTGCTTTTACCAATTTACAATATTGTCAACTAACGCCCTTTGTTCAGTTGCCGTTTTACGCAGATAAATGCGCGTAGTTTCAATGCTTTCATGCCCCATCAAATCGGCAAGAAAGGCAATGTCGCTGCATCTTTCCAAAAAGCTTTTAGCAAAGCGATGACGGAAAGAATGCGGATAAACTACGGCGGGATCAATGCCATATTGCACTGCCAATTTTTTGAGTTGACCGGAGATTCCTCTGGTGGTAATCCGCTCACCAAAGCGGTTTAAAAAGATAAAACCGCTGTCTCGGTGGATTTCATTTAGCCATGCGAGGGCTTCCTCTTGCAGTGTTTTCGGAATATAAATGCGGCGCAGTTTTCCACCTTTTGAATACAAATCAAGATGCCCCAACTTGATATGCTCGACTTTGATTTGTACCAGTTCACTGACGCGCGCACCGGTGGCAGCTAAAAAACGAATAACGAAATACCAAAGCAAATTGCCATCACGCTTTAAGCAGTTCTTAAAATATGTATAATCCGCTTCGCTGATGACATTTTCTAAAAATGCTTTCTGTTGTACTTTTACAGAAGATAACGCCCATGAACTTTTTCCAATGCTCTCCAAGTAGCAGTTGATGGCCCGTATACGCAAATTTACGGTTTTGGGCTTGTACTGCTCAATAAGCCACGCTTTATGTTCTTTCAAGCAGCGTTTTGTCACGGAATCGTATCTTTCGTGAAATTGCCTTACTGCAAACAGATACGATTTAACGGTGTTTTCCGCAAGGTTTGTACATCTTAAATGTCTTTCGAATTCTACAATCATGGTGAAAGACCTCCCTTCACCATGATTGTAGAACATTAAATGTTGAATGTTTAGTTAGTAAATATCCTTATCAGAACGGTAGCAACATTACATATTGCAAGCATTTATTAAATGATTAAGTTTTTGAAAATGGGCGACTATCCGCGTCTGCTCTAAGAACGGCGGTACAGGGACTAAATACTCATTTGCAGTTACTAATGTTATTGTTCCCACCGTTGTTCCAGTAGAGTGGTCTTTTATAGCAGATACCATGAAAGGAGACATCATTATTAACTTCAAGTACTCTGGATTCAACTTTCCAAAATTCATAAAGCAAATAACACTGGCGTCTTTATAGTAGAATTTGTCTGTTTGCTGAACAATGTATACTTTACCTAAAGTTCCGACTGCGGTCACCATCAAATCACCAGATTGAGGTGCGCCACTTTTAGAAAATTCGTTATATAGATTTTCCGAAATAAAGAGTTCATTATCTACATATCCATCATCAGCAAGTTTTGCAATTTCTCTTGCCCTATAAAAAGGTACTCCGGATTCTTTCCAATCGGATTGATGCACACGCCTTGCAGAAACGACGTTGACGATATTTTTTAGCCGCACCCATTCCCAACTATCTGGAATTTCAAACGGTATTTCATCATCGATACAACGTTCTATTCCGTCTACTCTCTCATAATAAGAATTATCCCGCCTAAAAATGACGGATTCGTGCTTATCACGCTTGATTTTGCCGGATTTGATGAGGTGTTCTTTCTCTGCGCGGATACACTCCAAAAGGACGGATGCGGGTTCATCGGTGGGGTCTTGAGGAACGAGTTTTCCTTGGACGGCATATTGTAAAATGGATTTTTTCAACCGCGTTGGGAAGCCTTCATTTAACAAAGAAGCTTCATTGTATGTTTTATTATAAGCGGATAGTTTAGGCTTAAGGTCATTAAGTCTTTTGCAAATTCTTTCTTGTTCCCTTAATGGGGGAAGAGGAATCATCAGCGCATCCAAACTTTCGGAATTAAGGGTATTACCTTTGATAGCTGTTTTCGTTTGACCAGATTGCGATATAAGGGGAATTATGTAAAACAAGTAATTCGTTATGATAGCATCATTATCAACAAACGGATAAATTGAAATAATAGCCTCGTTATGATACGCGTCAATTCCTAAAAGCGAAACCTTTCCTACCGTAAGCTTAAAGCTCATTAAAAGTGTTCCCGCCTTGCTAATACGTTTCCTAAAAGTCTTTTCGGCTGCATATTCGTTAACCATTTCTTTCGTTGAAAGAATGGTACTATCGGCGTTCATATCGGCAATAGACACCCATGGGTAAACAGGTTCAGTCCAATATTCTGACTCCTTGCGTGGTGGTGTTTTACCCATCGAATAGGATACGAGGTTTTTGAACCTCACCCACTCCCAACTCTCCGGGATATCAAACGGTACTTCATCGGCAATGCAGACAGGTTCATTTTTGCCGATCTTCTCATAAGGCAAATTATGACATCTCCCGCTTGTGTCCGGGGATTGGGGGTTCCCCCAACAAATGGGCGTTTGGTGTACCAAATGCCGTGCTTGCTCGTACTATTCCCCGAAAAGTTGGCGAACGATATGTATCAAAGAAAAGTTGATGTGGGAGGATTGACGACTCACAGAATGTACAGTAAAATTTAATTACAATTAGTAGGTGGAATGGGAGGAAACTTTACGTTGGATAAGAGCTATATTTATCAAGTCTCAATTAGAGAATGGATTGAAAACGATTGGGATAAAGGAATATTCGTACCTGTATATGGAGGAAGAAAAGATGACAAGTGGGATATATTTTTTCAAAGCTACCTTGTTCCAGCTGATAGGACAGAAGAACAATTAAAAACAGATACCTACGATGCTTACGGCTTATTGCGCCCAGGAGTTACTGTTTATGGAGCATGGGATTCTGGAGAAGCCGCGTATTATAAGTGGGGAAATAATGCGAGTATAGAGCCATTAGTTATCAAAAGAGATTATAATGACTTGGCAAGAGATAATATAGAAATTGTGGAAGAATTTAGATTCCTTTTTAACCTATATTATAACTCGCAGTCTAAAGAGTACGTAGACTTGGAGAACGATACTTCTGTTGTAAAAATCTCTGATGATAATTTGGTTAGCATACATAAGAGGTATCTCAAAAGCTATCTTGCAATAAAGAATATGGCACTCATTATACATATTGATAGCAGATGCACCGATATTGTAGAAGATATTTTCCCAACGGATAGCTTCGATTATCGAAATGATGACAATACTGTTTTTTACACGGTGAATATAGGTAGAGGACACAATGGAATTCAGGAAGAAAACTTTTCTATTTTATTCGGGAAAAAAGTACTTTTTGGATGCAAACTAAAAGACTGCAATATTTGGCCATACAATGAAAAGAAGCAGTATATTGAGTTTATTGTTGGTGTTGATGACAATGGTAGAGAATTACACTATACTTGTGATCCGAGTAAATTGAGTAATTATTTTGGAGCTAACCCTGATGCCCCACATTATCTGACACCCATATTCTTTGACTCCGCTGTTTTAAGTAAGTACTATTCAAACCCGGAAAAATATAAAGTTGATGATGGAATTATACGATGTGGTACGTTATGGTCATTGTATATTGATAACCAAAATACGGGTTATGTTTCGGCTTATCTTGGTGATTTGGGTAGGAACTTGCCAAGTGAACAAGAGCAGCATTATTGGAGAGGATTTAATAAGGCTCTTGATGCAAAACTAAGTGCAACAAAGTTTAAGAGAGACTTTATGGCATTACCGGCCAGTTCCCAATCACAGGATTTCGTTTTCAAAAATACTTATGTAAAGACAAATCGTCAATTTGCTGAAAAAGCAGGATGGCCCTTGTTTCTAGAACTTGATGAGCAGGATCGGTACAATTTTGAAGGGCTTCGTATTCCAATCAACAATTCGATTGTTGAAATGGATATGTTAGTGCTATCTTTGGTGAAGGTGTTGTTAGATTCATTAAATGAAAAAGAAATTGTTTCACATTTGACGGGTACATATGAGAAACTTGTGGGGAGTATATCAAAGTTGGAAGTATGGTTTCAAGAGAAACAACTTACAGGCTATCAAGGCCATATTAAGTTTTTAAGAAATTTACAAGAACTACGCTCTAGCGGAACAGGACATAGAAAAGGAAAGAGTTATCAAAAAATATCAAAGGTATTTGATATCCAAAAGGAAAATTATACAGAAACATTTTCTAATATATTAGAAAGTGCCACCTTATTCCTAAACTATATAAGCACCCACATAGAAGAGCTAAGCAAGTGATTTTGACGGTTTGGCAATGTAGAGACAACGCAATGAATTGAGTAAAAACAAAATCGGATGCTCTCACCGTAGCAAGGGCATCCGACAATTCTCAAATTAGCAATAAATCAAGTCACGCATAATAGTTTCTTCGGCAATATCCTTGAAAGAATTCATCTTTTGCACCCACAGAATAGGATTCGATAGCTTGACCGATTCGTCAAACTGTTCGCTACGGATAAGCTGCTGCGCGATTTGCTCCACCACTTCATGGGCCTGTTGGTCAATCTCGTTTAGGTGAGCATTGAGCAAATGACCTTGTAGCAAAGCATGATATAGTGTAGGCTTGTTTTCTTTCAGATAGCGCAGCCGCAGACTGCCGTATTTTCCAAACTGTGCAGGCTTGCCCGCAGTTAAAACACTAAAATCAAATTCATTCATAATCGAATCCTCCGATTTAATTTAGGTGTGCCTTGCAACCCCGCAATTCTTTCCATCGCCCTGAGCTGCCATGGGTAAGAAGCACAAAAGAAGCAAGGCACATAGTTGATTTTTGTTACAAGTGCGGCTATTTTGTCAAAAGGCTTGCAAAACTTACGATTTTGTGTTATTATTTCAATCCGAAAACGCAAAGACTGAAATATCAATAACACATCCTCTGCGCCGCATAAGTTCAGCAAGCGATAATTTTTGAAATTCCGCCCCAGTAAATTCCCGTACAATACTTCCGTGCTTCATGTAGATAATCCGATCTGCGTAGGGAACGAGATAATAAAGCCGGTGTTCCGCGACGATCACAGTCTTTTTCTCGGACCGCCAGTGCCGGATTACGCCAATTAAATCTTCAATGGTGGAAATATCCAGGTTGGAGGATGGCTCGTCCAGTACAAAGATGTCCGGGTGGATTGCGTCGGCAGAGGCGCAGGCGATTTTCTGTTTTTCCCCACCGGATAGGGCAAACAAGCTCCGGTTCAGCAGTTTTTCCAGCTTGAGGCTGTGGGCAGTCTCCTCCAGACGCTTCCGCATCTCCGGGACTGGCAGGGCCATGTTTTCACACCCAAAAACAATCTCACTGGTGGTATCTACATTGTAGAATTGTGTTCTTGGGTTTTGGAATACAGACCCCACCCGCTGTCCGATTTGATAAAGGGGATAGTCTTTTAGCTCTTTCCCATCTAAGAGGACTTGCCCGGTCAGTTTCCCACCGTAGTAGTGTGGGATCAAACCGTTGATCAGCCGGGTTAGTGTTGTCTTGCCACAGCCAGACTCTCCACAGAGCAGGATAGTTTCACCGTCCTGAATTGCCAGATTGATATGGCTTAGGTTGTTCTCGGTTTCCCCACTCTCATAGGTAAAGGAAACATCTTTCAATTCAATCACAGTATCACCTCCTTACCACGGGCTGAAAAAGTATGTAGAGAGCAGTGCAGTTCCGGCAATCAGCACCGCCAGCAGATCCCAGCCGGTAAACCCGACCTTTGTGATATTGGTGCGCCGGACCGGGTTATCCAGGCCGCGGGTCAAGGCTGCCGCAGAGAGATCATCCCCGATTTTGACTACCGAAATCATCAAAGGGATAAAACGGTATTCAATGAGAGCGGCTGGATTCTGCCAAAACTTTTTCGTTCCAAATTGCACCTCACGCATCCGCATGGCATCCTTTATAGCGGCGGATTCTTCCTGCATAGTGGGAATGAAACGGAACAGGACAGAGAGCGGTATTGTGATCTGCCGTCCAATGTGCATTCGGCCCAGCGCAGTAATGCACTCGCTGGCCGTAGTAGACTTGATGATATATGCGCCCATAACAAAGGCAGGAAATAATCGCAGCACTAAACCCACCAGCAGAACCACCAGCATGTTGATAACCATAGGAAATTGAATGGAGTTTTGAACTGCTTGCACAAACAGTCCTGCTGTAAATAAGCAGAAAAAGACAATGGCCGTTTTATATTGCCTGTTCGTTAAAAGCAACACAAATGGGATTAAGGCTACCGCAATCATAAACGCGGTGTGGCTATATAGAAATTCCGCAGTAGCAACAACAGCCATCAGCAGCAACTTTGTCCGGGGGTCTAAACGAAAGCCACTTCGTGTTTCTACAACGGCCTGCAACTGTTCCATTACACAATGCCCGCTCTTTCAAAATGTTTTTTCAGCATCTTATGTCCCAGAAGTGCGCCCAGAATACCCCCTACAAACAGCAGCACAAAGCCCACATACAGCATCCACGATGGCATCAGGGATTGCAGCGTATTAGCGTATTGATCTCCCATAGAAGTATGAATGTTTTCCCAATAGGCTTCTCCCGCAAACCAAAGGTTGGCAGGGCACCCCATAATGCCGAGGCAGAAGCAAGCATAACTCAAAACAGTTACCTTGAACTTTTGATAGCCACCAATTTTAAGCACTACATCACCCAAAAGGCCGCCGAGAAACCAGCCGAGCAGACCAATCCACCCATAACCAATGAGGTAGAAGAAAATACCACCAATAATGCCGGTAATGGTAAGCATTCCAAATTTCCTGATTTTTGTGTAATACAGCATCATAGGAATACCGCAAACAATCGGCCAGATCAGGAACAAAAACGGGTACACTACTGGTAATGCGGTCAGCAATCCGACAACAAAGAAAATAACAAGGGTCATGGCAGAATAAATGCCGACGTTAATAAGGTCTTTACCTGTGAGCTTATTCGTATTTTCCATTTTCAAAAAGTCCTTTCCACATAATTTATCTGATACTCGTAAGAAACAAAAGCTATTTTATACAGAAGTTGTTTATGCAGGCCACCTCCTATTCAATCGGTTAGGTTGTGCTAACCACCAGTTAAAAATTTTGGCGATCAAATCCCCAAAACAGTTTGCCACCCGGAACTGAAAAAAGCGGCCAATGTATGAGCATATTTTATCGCGGCATCTTTCGGATAATTGTGCAAGACAATTTCTGCGATAGATGAATAGTAAGAATGAACAAGCATATGCCACTCGTCATCCTCCAAATCATGTACGGGAACTCCGCGTTCCTTCAGTTCCGCAATTAGCTTTTGTGTCTCCCGAACATCGGAACGCACCACATCATCCAGAAAAGAAGCATATTTTGTCCCCGCAGACTGCATCAGCAGCAGTTTGAATACATCAAAATGTTCATAAATGTATTCGATAATCTGGCGGATCGTGTCCTCCGACAGTTTCCAGAGTTGCTTTAATTCATCCGTCCGAGCTAATTCAAAATGCTTGATGACAGAATCGGAATACATCTCAGATACCGCCTGAACCACTGGTTCGACAAGTGCGCCGAACAAAGCCTCTTTGTCCTCGAAATGATTGTAAAATGCCCCGTTTGTCACATGGGCGGCCTTACAGATTTCACGGATACTGGCACGTTCAAAACCATTTTCCAGAAAATGCTTTTTTGCACAGGCCAAAAGATTTTCATGGGTCTGCTGAAAATCCCTTGACATTTCCATCCCTCCATCCTATACTTGAATTACACTGTAATATTACATCGTAATTCAGATTATATCACGATGCCATCGAAAATGCAATACCCTCCTTGTATTTTCAGTTGCTCGAAAGGAGGCTTTCTTATGCCAAATAAAGAACCGGGTGCAATCCGCCAACTCTTTGCTTTTGTGGGCGAGAGAAACAGCAAAATGCGTATTTCCATTCTTCTTGCTGTGTTAGGGGAAATGTTTGGTATCGTACCATTCCTAATGGTGGCGCTGTTGGCGGATGAACTCTACCGCGGTACAGCCACCATACAGCGTGTTTTGTTCTTTAGTGGAATAGCCGCCATATGTCAGCTTATAAAAATGCTTCTCACATGGCGATCTTCTCTTATGTCCCACAAAATTTCCTTCACAATTTTGAAAAATATCCGTGAAGCAATTACAGATCGGATGGCAAAAGTCCCAATGGGCGTTATGCTGGAAACGCCTACGGGAACTTTCAAAAACCTAATTGTAGATAATGTTGCAAAGTTAGAGGATTCTATGGCTCATTTTATGCCAGAGCTGCCATCGAATATTGCAGCGCCGTTGTGCAGTATTCTCCTGATTTTCATTCTGGACTGGCGCATGGGGCTTGCATCCCTAATCACAATTCCACTGGGTATTCTCTTTTTCGCTGCTATGATGCGCGGTTATGGCCCTCGAATGGAAAACTATATGCGCTCTGCCAATGATATGAACAGCTCCTTAGTAGAATATGTCAGCGGCATTCAAGTCATTAAAGCGTTTAACCGTTCTGCATCCTCTTATGGAAAATACTCAAAGTCTGTCAACTATTTTCACGATTCTACAATGGAGTGGTGGAGTCAATGCTGGTTTTGGAATGCAGCGGCACGAGCCGTCCTGCCTTCTACTCTTTTGGGTACATTGCCAGTAGGCGCATGGCTTTACATGGAAGGAACGCTTTCACTTCCCGTATTTTTAATATCTTTAGTAGTTCCGCTGGGGTTCGTTGCTCCATTGATGAAAGTGTCCGAGGCGATGGAGCAAGTCAGCATGATAAAAGGTAATTTGGAGCAAGTAACCGCTTTCCTAAAAACCCCGGAACTTGTCCGACCCTCTGAACCTGTATCTTTGGGAGAACGTACTTACCAATTTGAGGACGTACATTTCGGCTATAAAGAAACCGAAGTTCTCCACGGTATTTCTTTTCAAACCAGACTCGGCACTATGACGGCTATTGTTGGGCCTTCCGGTTCTGGTAAATCCACGATTGCAAAACTGATGGCCGGTTTTTGGGATGTGACTTCTGGCTCTGTGCGTTTCGGCGGCCAGGATATTCGTCAAATCCCTTTTGAGCAGTTGATGGGTGAAATCAGTTATGTGGCACAAGACAATTTCCTATTCGACAAATCCATTCGGGAAAATATCCGCATGGGTAATCCGGCAGCAACAGATGAAGAAGTAGAAGATGCCGCAAAAGCTGCTAACTGTCATGACTTTATTATGCAGTTAGAGCAGGGATATGACACACTGGCCGGTGATGCCGGAGACCGACTTTCTGGCGGGGAGCTCCAACGTATTACGATTGCGAGGGCCATGCTAAAACCGTCATCCGTAGTCATTTTAGACGAGGCCACTGCCTATGCTGATCCAGAAAATGAGGCGCTAATTCAACAGGCAATCAGCAAATTAGTGGCCGGAAAGACATTGATTGTTGTAGCGCACCGTTTGAATACGATTCGCAATGCCGATCAAATTCTGGTTGTGGCAAACGGAAATATTGCAGGCCGTGGGACACAAGAAGAACTTCTCCGGGAATGCCCCATCTATCAAAAGATGTGGCAAGATTATGCCGGAACCATAGAAGAAGCAGACTTGAAAGGAGGAGTGGAAAACCATGCTTGAAATGATATGCCGGATTTTTAAGATTGCGGGTAGAAGCCGACGGAAAATCATCGTTGGCATCACATTTAATATTCTCAAATCCTTTTTCAATGGTTTTATGATGTTCGGTGTTTTTTGGATTTTATTACATTTAGAAAATCTTACACCTACTATTATTCTACAAGCCGTTGGTGTTGTATTAGGAAGTGTTATCGGACGCTTTTTCTTCCAATGGATGTATGACCGTACCATGAGTGGAACGGGATATGATATTTTCCGTGATTATCGTCTGGAAATAGGAGAAAAATTGAAACAGGCTCCTATGGGCTACTTTTCAGAGCAAAATTTAGGAACTATTCAGACAATACTTACTACGACGATTGCTGATTTAGAGGGTTACTCCATGCTTGCAATCGAGCAGATGACAAGCGGTGTTGCTATGGTAGCTCTCATGTCAATTATGATGTTCTTTTTCAACCCTATCATTGCCATTTTAAGTTTGATTGGACTATTATTAGGTTTACTTGTTCTTCGTTGGGTCCGCAGTAGAGCCGCGCAATATGCTCCTATTTATCAAGAAGCACAGGAAAACCTGGTGAGCAAAACAATGGAATATATCCGAGGGATTTCTGTTCTACGGTCTTTCTCCAAAGGTGAGGAAGGACAACGAGAAGTACGCAGCGCATTTCAAAAAAAGTGGGATGCAGATTATGGGCAGGAAAAGGCTACGGCCGGGGTTCTCCGTTTTTATATTCTGGTCTATAAGCTCATGAGCTGTGTACTGATTGCTGCGGCGGGTTTGCTTTTTATGGCTGGAAAAATAAGTTTGCCCTACTGCTTGACTTTCCTGTTTTGCACATTTACTGTGTACTCTGACTTAGAAACAATGGGAAACAGCGCCTTTTTGAGCAAGAAAATCAACACAGAACTGGATCGGTTAGAAGAAGTCACCAATATACCTCAAATGGACACCAGCACAGACAAATTAGAAACTTCCCACTACGATATAACACTGGATCATGTATCATTTGGCTATGACAAGCGGCAGGTCATCCATGATATCTCTCTGAACATTCCAGAACATACTACCTGTGCTATTGTTGGCCCATCTGGAAGTGGAAAAACAACTTTGTGTAATTTAATTGCCCGGTTTTGGGATGTGCAGGATGGCGCTGTACGAATTGGCGGAAAGGATGTAAAAAACTATACTGCGGATAGTATTTTGGAGCATATCAGCATGGTCTTTCAGAATGTATATCTTTTCCACGATTCTATTGAAAACAACATCAAATTTGGAAAGCCTGATGCTACCCACGAGGAAGTAGAAGCTGCCGCAAAACGTGCTTGCTGCCATGATTTTATTTCAGCGTTGCCAGATGGGTACAATACAATCATCGGCGAGGGAGGCTCTACACTTTCCGGCGGAGAGAAGCAACGAATTTCTATTGCCAGAGCGATTCTTAAAGATGCACCTATTATTATTTTGGATGAGGCCACTTCCAGCGTTGATCCGGAAAATGAGCAGGCACTTTTATCTGCGATTTCAGAACTGACGAAAAATAAAACCTTAATTTCGATTGCCCATCGTTTGAGTACAGTGGAAAACGCAGATCAAATCATTGTAATAGATCAGGGTAGAATTGCTCAACAGGGAACTCACCAGTCTTTGATTTCACAAGAGGGAATTTATAGAAATTTCCTAAACCTCAAACTCGCATCCGCTGGATGGCAGCTTTAATTAATATCTACTGAACAAGTGCCCAATTTTTGTTCCGAGCCAGAATCTCCAGAAGATATGCGAGCATTCTCAAAAGAGCGTGCTGAATCTTGCGGAGATTCAGCACCAGAACGGACATGGCGATCACATGGGCCGCAGTTTCCCGCAGCTTTGCGGTGACCAGCCCCATGCCACATTTACGCTTCGCCAGACTGAATCTGCGCTCCACTTCCACGCGCTCGCACTCATCCCGATAGTCCTGAGCCTTGTCTCTGGTTTCACCCTTCTTGGGCCGCCCCAGAGCCGGGCCGGAAAGACGGATCCCATGTGCCTTGCAATAGCTGAGATTCTCCCGGTTTCGGTAGATTTTGTCCGCCAGGATCCGGCTGGGGTAATGCCCCTCTCGCGCTCGGAACCGCTCTGCCATTTCCCGCAGATTTCCCGCCTCATTGTAGGCGTCAAAAGAACAGCACTCCAGCCGCGTCCATCCGTCAACGACACTGATGTCCAGCTTCGCGCCAAACTCCACCGGCTTTCCCGCTTTTCCCCGCACAATGGGTCGAACGAAGGGCTGGCTCACGCTGACGATCCGGTCAGGTACGCTGTGGGTACGGTTATCGTACATGTACTGCTGCTGCTCATAGACGGTGCGGATCGTGTCTAAACGCTTCGCCTGGCGAGGGGGCAGATTTTTTCCGAGGGACAGTTTGCCATCGATGGCATCTAGGTCGCGCCGGAGGTGAGCCAGCTGCTTTCCAATGGCTTTGCGGGTCATTTTCGCGGTGTGTTTACGGCATCTTGTGTATTTCAGGTAATCTTTCCGGGCGCGTTTGCGGTAGGTTCGAGGCTTCTTTCCGTCCGCGGGATCGTGAAGAACATCCAAAAGCGTTTCGGCGTTCTCCCTGGCCTCGTTGAGCAGGGAAACATCCTGAGGATATCAGATATTGGACGGCGCGCAGGTGGCGTCCACGATCATCGTGCCGCTGTTTCCGCCGGTTCCCGGCTGGCCGTCAGAATCATCATCGTCATCCTTGGATTCGGCTTTGCCCTGACGCTCCTTTGCGTCCCGCACGATCATCTCATTGATCTCACCCAGCACTTCCGGCGTCAGGCGCTTGCGGAAATACACCATCAAAGACGGATCAAAGGGCAGCTTCTCGTCATCATAGCCAGGATACCCGCAGAAATATTGAAGATATGGGTTTTCCTGGATCTGGAGCGCGGTTTCCTCGTCAGAATAGCCATACTCCGCCTGAATGATGCAGGCACCCAAGGCCAGACGCAGCGGCTTGGCCACATTGCCTTTCCGGTTGGTGAATAGTGCGGCGTAGCGCTTCTCGATCTCCAGCCAGGGGATCGTCTGGGCTTTCTTTACCCAACGGTTGCTTTCCTTCAGATTCATGCCCACCGGCTGTTTGAAATCCGCCAGGCTGATTTGTCCATTGCTGTAACGATACATGGTTGCCCTCCAGGTGCAAGGTTTTTGCGGGATTTTTGCCAGTTCCCTTGCTCCTATTATACCACGGATTGGCTTCTATGGATTGAAATATAAGGCTTTTTCTATTATTCAGTGTACATTAATTACATAGCATGATATAAAGGCCGGGATTTATCGCCCTGTGGCGGCAAATTCCGGCCTCTTTTATACTATACTTATCCGTAGATCAATTCCTGAAAAACGATTTCCTCCGCCTGCGCTTTCAGCGTGTTCATCAGGCCCACCCAGCGCATGGGGTTGCGGGCTTTCAGTTCCTCCGTGGCACCCGCAACTTCCATCATGTGAGGCAACACGGTGTCCACACGCTCATGCGCTGTCCGGTCAATCTCTATCAGGTGTGGATACAGCTTCTCGCTCATCAGTAGTTGGTTGTAGAGAATGGGGCGATGTTCCTTCAGGTAGGATTTTCGCATCCTGCCGTACTTGCCAATAGAAGTTTCCGGCTGTTCAGAAAGTTTTAGGTTGGGTATATCATAATCTCCACAACGAATGTAAGTCAACTTACTCATATTCATTCTCCTTTGCTCCGTGATGATTAGACTGCTGCGCTGGCTGCTATGCTGCCTTTGCGCGGTTCTTCTTTTGGTAGCTGCCCGATAGTAGAAAAAACACCTTTTTTCATATCCTCAGCCCGGATCAGGGCTTTCTTAGCGTCCATTTCCGCTTTTTTCTTCGCCTTGATTTTGTCCTCATACCGTTTCTGTGCGCCGCTGGCTTTCCGCTTCAAATAGTTCTGATGGAGCCTGTCCTTGCGTTCTTCTCTTTTCCGCAATTCTTCCTGTTCCTCTGGGGTTAAAGGAACCGGCTGTAAGGATGGTGGAATATAGCGTCCTAAAAAATTAAAGTAGATTTCAATTTCCTGCGTGGTATCCTGACTGCCTTTTCGGGAGCGTTCATGGACAAGGATTTTCTCTACAAACTCGTTGAGCATGGTATTTGTCAGCGTGTCAAAATTCTCGTACTTATCAATCAGGGCTATAAATTTCTCTGCTGATTTCTGGCTCTGCTCATAGCCGGTAACAGCCTTTTCCAACTCCGCAATTTCAATCTCAAGTGCGTCCTGCTCTTTGGCATACTGTGCATCAAGCGCCTTATATCGTGCATCCGGCAGCTTGCCGAGGGCATTGTCCTCATAGATTTTGCAAATCAGTTTTTCCAGTTCTCCGGCTCTCTTTTGGGCAGTAGCCAGATGCCTGCGCTTTTTCGATATATCGGCACTCTGTTGAGCAACCTGCGTCTCCTGAACAGTGTGAATAAATTCCGTCCGGTCATTTCTCGAATATTCAGCGATAGCCCGGAGCGTGTCGGAAACCAATGTCAGGACAGCACTCTCATTGATACGGTGTTGTGTAGGGCATAGTGTCCCACACGGAACTTTGGTATAATTGGAACAGGTATATTGAGAAACCCGCTTGCCATTGTTGGTGCGGTGGACATACATCTTGCCGCCGCAATCGGCACAATAGAGCAAGCCTGTGAGGGGAGCCGCTTCGCCCCAGCCGTTTGGATAACGCCGTACATTGCTGCGGATTTTCTGCGCCAAATCAAAGGTCTGCTGGTCGATAATGGCTTCATGGGTATTCTCAAAGATCGTCCATTCGTCCTCAGAAACATAGTGGCTTTTCTTGTCCTTAAAGTGCTTGCGGGTCTTGAAATTGATGGTATGCCCTAAATACTCTCGTTTTTTCAAAATGTTCACGATGGTAGATGATCCCCATCCATAGGGGTCTTTGACCGGCTTTGAACGGTTCACACCCTCGTTGAAGCGGGCAAGGTGTACGACGGGAATTTCAATCCGATCTGCGGATAATTTGCAGGCAATCTGATAAGGCCCATATCCCTCCAGCGTGAGGGAGAAGATACGGCGTACCACTTCGGAAGCTTCCTCATCTACCAACCAATGCTCCCGCTTTTCATCCCACAAGTAGCCGTAAATCACCGTGCCGGTCAGGTGCTTGCCACTCATGCCTTTTGACTTAAACACAGAGCGGATTTTCCGGCTGGTGTCGCGGGCGTAAAACTCATTCATGATATTGCGGAAGGGCGTAAAATCATCGTCGCCTTTCAGACTGTCCACACCGTCATTGATGGCAATTAACCGGACGCCGCGCTGCCGCAAAATCTCCATGACCTGGCCGACTTTCAGATAGTCACGCCCTAACCGGCTCATGTCCTTGATGACGATTGCCTCTACACGCCCTGCCTCCACTTCCTCCATCATCGCCAAAAATCCGGGGCGGT
>ENA-OPAV01000688-OPAV01000688.1-human-gut-metagenome-genome-assembly--contig:-NODE-688-length-26463-cov-11.444184_pt1 | contig 26463 bp, 44 predicted proteins | sample MGYA00241056_ERZ501428 | MGnify/ENA primary metagenome ERZ501428 (study PRJEB25962, sample SAMEA2042621) | human gut metagenome | biome: human gut; feature: human-associated habitat; material: faeces... | reverse complement strand
TGGTTATCTTGACGAAGCAGGAAATGGTTATGGCGGTGACAGGGGCGTTGATCTGAGTTATGCGATAAGCGACTGGCAGATCGAAGTTATCTCCGATACGGAAGTACAACTTATACATCAGGCATTTTACAGAGCACTTCCCGATCTTACTGATGATGAACCGGTATATTTCAAAGACCACAAGCTTCTTAACCAAGCAGATGACAGCATTCATCAGATGCGAACGGCTGAAAACAGAACTGAACGGCTTGAAACGTATTATTACACCCTGCTTTGGGAAGATGGACATTGGAAATTTGATAATTTTTCACTTTGGATATAAGTTTATGCAAAATCAGCTAACTGAGTGGTGATTATATGAAAAACAAAGCAATATTTTTGTTATGCGCAGCTTGTCTTGCAATGACAGCCTGCGGAAAGGCAGCAAATAATGAGCAGGAAAGCCTTACGGAAGAAATAACAACAATTTCAGAAGCAACGGAAACCGAAAAGGCTTCCGTTGCCTCAGAAAGCGAAACGACAGTTATATCGACAGAACAAACTGAACTTTCCTCTGAAACAACAATATTGTCAGAAACAAATACAAAATCTGTAAGTACAAGCGGATACGATGTAACAGTCGAGGAGCTTATGCCTATAATCAAAACCGCTAATTATGATATGTATATAATAAAATACGGTGGAGACTGGTTCAACCTAAAAGACGGGCATTATGTAAATTACGGCGGTACCGATCTATATGATATGTTTAATTCAATGTATGAAGTTTTTTCGGAGGAAAGCGGCATTGCGCAGGATTATATATCTTCGCTTAAATGTTACAGCAATGGTGATGAGCTATTGATTTCCCGTGGAAATATGCGGAATTATACGCAGGTAGATGAAGATATTTTTAATATTGATACAACAAAATATCAAACTGTAGATATTGACGGCGGAAGCGGAGCAAACCCGACATTCCTGAGCAACGAGTTTGAAATAACAAATCGTGCTGAGTCTTCCATTACATTAAAAAACACAGCTTATTACAGCGAAGAAAATGATGAACCGATACAGATTTTTGAATACGATATGGTTTTTGAGGACGGAACTTGGAAATTCAATAATTTTGAACGGTGGTATTGATGTGAAAAACAAATGGGTACTTCTCTTATTCGCAGCTTGTCTTGCAATGACAGCCTGCGGAAAGGCAACTGACAATGTGCAGGAAAGTTTGACGGAAGAAATAACTACAATTACAGAAGTCACGGAAACCGAAAAGGTTTCCGAAACGACAACCACAGCACCAACCGAAACAACGGTCGCTATCACAACAAAACCAACAGCCGATACGGAACTGATTGACCTATATACAAAATTTTTGACTGAAAAACTTGAAAAAGATGACTATTTCTATGCTCTCGGCAAAGATACCTTTGATATGGGGCTTTGCTCTATCATAGCATTTTGTGATATAAACTTTGATGGAACGCCTGAGTTATTTGCCGGACAGCATGATACAAGAGGGCATGGCAACTATTCTGTGTACAGTAAGAAAGGGATATTAGCAGACCATGTTTCCTGTGGTATTTGTAATATGCTCATTTCAGCGGAAGACTCATGCTATAGCAGATGGGGAATTTTAGCGGAGCAGAGTTCGCATTGGCTGAAGTTTTCGGAGGGCACCCCCGAGATTTCTGTTAATGGTGTTTTTGAAGATGAAAATTCCAAGTTTAATGTTACCGTAACTTTAAACAATAAAGAAAACAGTTACAATGATTTAACTTATACCGAAGTTGATAACATCTTTAAACAGGCATTCGGCGTTACATACACGGAATTAAAAGATTCTCCCGACAATTATGTTAAATGCAGTTTGGGACATCTTGAAGTCCCTGACCCCGAAAACTACACCGAGGAAGATATTTACGACTGTCTGCTGAGCTTATTGCAGGAATATGAAAATCAGGAGCAGAAATGAACATAAAAATGCTTAAACCGTCGCTATATTAAATCATATCCTCCGTGCTGATTTTGTGCGGAGGATGTTTTTCAGATAATACGACTGAAATTTGCAAATTCTATTGCATTTCAAGGAAATATATGGTACTATATTATATAAGAAAACATCGCATAGGGTAGAATGGCTGAATTGAATGGAGAAGTTTATGAAAAACAAAGTTATATAATTCTTTTATTATATTAATTTTGGCAAAACTTCAATATTATGACAAAATCAGACGGTATTTTACAGATTTTATTGTGATAAATTGATATTGCTTTTTTCTGACAAAATGTTACAATATAAATGTACACATTTATGGAATATAATTCCGCTTGTACAGACATTATTTTAACATTGAAAGGAAGCAATTACAATGGCAATCAGAACATCATCAAGCACAGCAAGAAACACCTCGTACTCAAAACCAAGCGTACCGAAAAAGCCCTCATCGGCTTCACGTTCAAGCTCAGTTTCGAGGACAAGCACACCGACACAAAGCAAGCCGACCTCTTCCGCACCAAGGCGTGACACATTCACACGTTCAACGCCGACAGCAAAGCAGACACCGACAAAGACACCAACTTCAAAGACAAGCACGGCTTCAAGGAGTTCTCAATCAAAAACTTCGACAACAAAAACAAACAACACGGTTACAGTTACCAAAAACAAGACGACATCATCTGTAAGCAACACTAAGCGTGATTCGTTCGAATTTTCTTCGGAAACCACAAAACAGTTATTAATGAAGCCTTCGCCTGTAAATACAAGCTCACATGAAAAAAATACATACCCAAAGGATAGCACTACGATTGCAAATGTGCTTAAAGGAACGGGAACGGGACTTAATAATAATCCATTATCTAACACAAAATATAGAATAGATTTATCTATAAATATAGATCACCCACAAGGCGCTTCGGTTTTTAAAATGTATGATATGACTGCGGGACGATTAAAAAACGGAGTTCCAGTAGGTGAAGCTGTTTTTCGTGTTGATATGCCACACGCAAATTGTAACGTAACTCATATTAATATTAAAGAGAATCTATATAAAAGCAATAGTTTATATCAATCATTGAATCATAAGCCTATTTCTGAAACGGCATATAAAATCGCCGGAAATGCAGATAAAATTTCTAAAGCATCTAAAATAGGCGGAAAAGCATTATGTGCCATTGCAATAGTTAGTGATGCGAATGATATTTACAACTCGTTTAAGAGTGATAATAATTCTATAGGTGAAAATACAATTACAACGTCCGCAGGAGTTGCGGGAAGTTGGATAGGAGGATCTGGTGGCGCTGAAGCCGGAGCAGCTTTAGGAGCAACTGTAGGAAGTTTTATATGTCCAGGATTAGGGACTGTTATTGGTGGTGCTATAGGAGGAATTTTGGGCGGTATGGGTGGCTCAATAGGGGGGAGAGTCCTTGGAGAAGAAGTGGCTAAAGCAATTATTAACTAACTATGTATAAAGGAATCAAACATTTTATGCTGTATAAAAGATATTTAATAAAAGTAATAAATTTAAAAGTTATAGATAATAATACTGTTCATATATCAATTTTTCCGCGTAATTATGAAAATTATTACTTGTGGAATAGTTTGTTGGAAGATGTTTTAAATAAGATAACATATTCCAAACATGTAATTGTATCTTTTTCTGATAGACAGCTTTGTAATATTTTTGTTGGATTTATGGAAGAGTGTTCTGTTAAACCAACAATTGCTAAATTTGATGTGGCGTTTAATTCATGTAATAAACGAGTTATAAATGAATTAATATACAGCTATGATTTTTTTGACTATTCTTATGCATTTTCCATAATTGTCAAGGAATATAAAAAGGAATATTGCGTATCTCCTTTAGGTGATAATTTAGGAATCGAAATAAAATGTTCAGATGGCTATGATTCAGTTGTATCTATGATTGAGATTGTGTGCTGCGATTATGATGTAATATTAGAAAAGGATAATAAAAATGAATAATTTTTTACCAATAGGTTCTGTTGTAATTTTAAAAGATGGATGTAAAAAGATAATGATTTATGGAAGACTACAATATCAACTTATAAATTCCAATAAATTATGGGATTATGTAGGTTGTTTGTATCCAGAAGGATATATTTCAGATGATTATAATATATTCTTTAATCAAGATGAAATTCAGAAAATAATTTATTTGGGATATGAGGATACTGAGGAACTTGACTTTCAGAATAAAATAACACAATTTCAAAAATATATATGATTTTATATATAATAAACTATCTAATTCACCGGCAACAGAAGTGAACGGCTTGAAACGTATTATTACACCCTGCTTTTGGAAGACGGTCATTGGAAATTTGATAATTTTTCACTTTGGATATAAGTTTACGCAAAATCAGCTAACTGAGTGGTGATTATATGAAAAACATAGCGATATTTCTGTTATGCGCAGCTTGTCTTACAATGACAGCCTGCGGAAAGACAGCAGACAATGTGCAGGAAAGCACGACGGAAGAAACAACGGTCACGGAAGAAACGGAAACCGAAACAGCTCCCGAAACAACGACCACAGCACCGACCGAAACTACTGTTATCACAACAACAAGACCAACTCCCGAAACGACCTTTGACGAAAATGATGAGATCCTTGTCAGGGGGCAGGAATTTGCGGAAAGCTATGCCGAAATGTACTGGAATTATTTTGAGGGAGCGGCTTGGTTTGACAAGGATATTCAATATTATGATCTTAATGACAAAAGTGAAGAAAACTATTTTGAATATAATGGAATGCCTTTTTATAAGCTTCTGATAACCGACTATACATACGATGAGCTTATAGCCTACATCAAAAGCTTTTATTCAGATGAATTATTTGAAGTATTCAAAGAAAATTCTTTGATAGATGTTTTATTTACGGGCAAGGACAACTGCATTTATGTAAACGGAAATGAACCTGTTTTAATGTATCATTTGCGCAATGAACACGCTCATATTATAGGCTACACCGAAAGCGGCGATGGTAGTGTGACTTACGACTGCTTTGCAAAAACGACAGAGGAAGATGATGATGATCTTTATTTTTCTTTTACATTAAACACGGACGGAAGGCTTTGCGGCGATTTCGATATTTTTCTGGAAGGTGAACTTGGACTCTTTTCGGACAAATATTATAATGATACACCGATGGTTTCTTGGGGAAATGATGATGAAACTTGATTTTGAGGTGGTTATATGAAAAACAAAGCGATATTTTTATTGTGCGCAGCTTGTCTTGCAATGACAGCCTGCGGAAAGACAGCAGACAATGTGCAGGAAAACACGACGGAAGAAACTACAATTACAGAGGTCACAGAAACCGAAACAGCTTCCGAAACAACAACCACAGCACTGACCGAAACAACGGTCATCACCACAACAAGACCAACACCCGTAACGACTTTTGACGAAAATGATGAAATCCTTGTCAGGGGGCAGGAATTTGCGGAAAGCTATGCAAAGATGTACTGGGACTATCTTTGCGGTGCGGCTTGGGAAGACTATTTGGATACGCCGTATTTCGATTTTGACGATAAAAGCGAGGGCAATTATTTTGAAGATGACGAAAATATGCCTGCTGCCGAGGGTGTGACCTTCGACCCTATACCATATTACAAATTATTGATCACTGATTATACTTACGATGAGCTTATAGCTTATATCAAAAGCTTTTATTCAGATGAATTGTTTGAAGAATACAAACCCTCTGCGATAGGTTCGCTTTTTACCGTCAAAGATAACTGCATTTATGTAAACGGAAATGAACCGACTTTCATATATCAGTTACGCAATGAACACGCTCATATTATCGGCTATACCGAAAATGATGACGGAAGTGTGACTTACGATTGCTTTGCAAAGACGACCGAGGAAGATGATGACGATCTTTATTTTTCTTTCACATTAAACACGGACGGAAAGCTTTGCGGTGATTTCGATATTTCTTTGGAAAATGAGCTTGGACTTTTTTCCGATACCTATTATAATGATGAAACTTGATCTTTCGGGCGATATTATGAAAAACAAAGCAATATATCTCTTATTCGCAGCTTGCCTTGCAATGACAGCTTGCGGAAAAGCAGCTGACAATGTGCAGGAGAGTTTGACGGGAGAAATTACAGCAAGCAGCTGTTCGGAAACGGTATCGGAAAACTGCAAGCCTGACAAAGATATCGCCGCGGCTATTGAGAAAAAGAAAGCGGAGCTGGACAGCACGGACGAGCCTTTTGGGGTGACGGATATATATTTCGGGACGAGGTTCGATTATAACAATGACGGTTATGACGACCGGGTGATACTATACTCGCTGTATGCACAATTTGAATTTGTTATCATCAATTCACAAAATGCAGATATTCTATTCGGCGAAAGAATTATCGCTCCTTTGTTTTCTCAGACCAAAATAGAGGTTTACAGATGCTCCGATTCCGAATATGCGTTCAAAATTACCGACAGAATAGAAAAGTCGCAGATATCATGTATCAATGAAACTGTACAGATAATATCTCCGTTGGGAAACGGTGTTTTTGATGCGGTTTATGACTGTGATACCAATGAATTTCACCACGCTTACATTGGCAGCTATACTGAATATGACTATGAACGGTATATCCAAAAGCAAAACGAATTGCTGGGCGGCTGTGAATACTGTATGGACATAAAATTTGAACCGTATTTGGGGTAAGACCTATTATTTTGCCCCGAAAACGTCCTTTTTATGTACAAAAAGCGTTGGTTTGTCGGAAGTGCATAAAAATTTATCGGAAATCGGGGCAAAATTCTATTTTGAATTTTCGGAAAAATCGAGAAAACCCTTGAAATGACAGAATTAGTGTGTTATAATACTACTTGCGTGACTGCAACAAGATATGCGTTGAAGTGAAAGGTGGCCGGCGGTTTGCCGGGGAATTTTCATGGAGTATGTCCGATTTTAAACCGGGCGGCTGTAATATCAACACTGTGTGTGCTTAAACCGTTGGCATTTTTATGCCGATAGGTAAGTTTTTGTGTGTATAAAAGCTGACGTTTCCGGAAACACCTGTGTTTTTCGGATTTTTTTATGTGGAGCTTGCGATACACACGGTAGCGTTGAACATTACATTGTCCCCTCTACATTATTAAATTTGCTTAAGGAGGCGATTCTAAGTGGCAGTCAATGAAAAAATCAGAATCAGAATCAAGGGCTTTGACCATGCGGTTGTAGATGCGGCAGCAGCTAAGATCGTAGAGGCAGCAAAGCGCAGCGGTGCAAGAGTTTCGGGTCCTATCCCGCTCCCGACAGACAAGGAGATCGTTACTATCCTCCGTGCTGTACACAAGTACAAGGACAGCCGTGAGCAGTTCGAGCTTCGCACCCACAAAAGACTCATCGACGTTATAAGACCTACTGCAAAGACAACTGAAGCTTTACAGGGTCTTGAACTTCCTGCCGGCGTTGATATCGTAATGGAAATCAAGTAAGCGAGAGCCTGCCATTTCCGAAAATATCGATCCGCAGGTCATGTTGTGCAAAACACAACCAATAACCAATAGGAGGAAAAAATCATGACAAAGGCAATCATCGGTAAGAAAATCGGTATGACACAGATTTTCGATGAAGCAACTAACAAGGTCATCCCCTTGACAGTTGTAGAAGCCGGCCCTTGCGTAGTCGTTCAGAAGAAGACAGTTGAGAACGACGGTTACAGCGCAGTACAGCTCGGCTTCGGCGATCTCAGAGAAAAGCTTGCAAACAAGCCTGTAAAGGGTCACTTTGCAAAGGCTGACGCTCCTCTCAAGAGAACTCTCAAAGAGTTCAGACTTGACGGCGCAGAGGCTATCGAGGTCGGCACTATCCTTAAAGCAGATTCTTTTGAAGTTGGCGACATCGTTGATGTAAGCGGTACTTCAAAGGGTAAGGGCTTCCAGGGTACAATCAAGAAGAACAACCAGCGCTCACTCAAGGAAACTCACGGTACAGGCCCTGTTCACAGACAGGCAGGTTCCATGGGTGCCTGCTCCTCACCTTCCCGTATCTTCAAGGGCAAGAAGCTTGCAGGTCACATGGGTGCAGAAAAGGTTACTATCCAGAATCTTGAGATCGTCAAGATCGACGCAGAAAACAATCTTATCGCAATCAAGGGTGCTATTCCCGGTCCTAAGAACGGAATCGTTACAATCTGCGACTGCGTAAAGAAAAAAGCTTAATGGAAGGAGGAAGCAACAATGCCTAATATGAAAGTTCTCGATATGACAGGTAAAGAGGTTTCCAACATTGAGCTGTCAGATGCAATTTTCGGTATCACACCCAACGAGTCCGCTATGCACACAATGGTAGTTAACTACCTTGCAAATCAGCGTCAGGGCACACAGTCCACTCTCACCCGTACAGAGGTAAGAGGCGGCGGCAGAAAGCCTTGGAGACAGAAGGGTACAGGCCACGCAAGACAGGGTTCTACAAGAGCTCCTCAGTGGACACACGGCGGTATCGCACTCGGCCCTAAGCCAAGAAGCTACCGTTTCACAGTAAACAAGAAGTTAAGAAGACTTGCTATGAAGTCTGCAATGTCCGTTAAGGTAGCAGACAACAACATGATCGTTCTCGATTCCATCAAGATGGAGGAATTCAAGACAAAGACTGTTGTTAATATGCTCAAGTCGATCGAAGCAGAGGGCAAGAAGGCTCTCATCGTTCTTTCCGAAAATGACAGCTTCGTAATCAAGAGCGCTGCCAACATCCCCGGTGTTAAGACAGCTCTCGTCAACACGATCAATGTTTATGACATTCTCAACGCTGAAAAGTTCATCGTTGTTAAGGATGCCGTAGCTAAAATTGAGGAGGTGTACGCATAATGTTAGCACAGGATATCGTAATCAAGCCAATCATCACTGAAAAGAGCATGTCCGGTCTTCAGAATGGAAAGTACACCTTTAAAGTAGCCAAGAACGCTAACAAGGTCGAAATTGCTAAGGCAGTTGAAGAACTCTTCGGCGTTAAGGTTGCAAAGGTAAATACTCTCAACGTAAGAGGCCGCTATAAGAGAATGGGCATGAACGCAGGCTACACAGCAGCTTGGAAGAAGGCTATCGTTACTCTTACAGCAGATTCCAAGACCATCGAATTCTTCGACGGTATGATGTAAGGCCCAATAAGGCTTTTACTCCTTAGCCCACGGGCATTGAGTAAGTATGGAAGGAAACAGCTTCCGCAAAACATCGCAAATTTATAAAGGAGATTTGAACTACAATGGCTATTAAAGTTTACCAGCCTACCACCGCTTCAAGACGTCAGATGACTGTAACTGACTACAGCGGTCTTTCCAAGGTAGCTCCTGAAAAGAGCCTTCTCGCTCCCATTAAGAAGAATGCCGGCAGAAACAGCTACGGTAGGATCACTGTTCGTCACAGAGGCGGCGGAAACAGAAGAAAATACAGAATCATCGACTTCAAGAGAGATAAGCAGGGCATGAACGCTACTGTTCTCACACTTGAGTACGATCCTAACAGAAGCGCATTCATCGCTCTCGTTCAGTACGAGGACGGCGAAAAGAGATACATCATCGCTCCTAACGGCCTTGCTGTTGGCGACGTTATCCGCGCTGGTGCTGACTCCGATATCAAGCCGGGCAACGCTCTTTCTCTTGCTAATATCCCTGTTGGTACATTCATTCACAACATTGAGCTTTACCCCGGCAAGGGCGCACAGCTCGTTCGTGCAGCAGGCAACATGGCTCAGCTCATGGGTAAGGAAGATGATTACGTTCTCGTTAGACTTCCTTCCGGCGAAATGAGAAAGATCCCTGCAGGATGCATGGCTTCCATTGGTCAGGTTTCCAACATTGACCATGAAAACGTAAACCTCGGTAAGGCTGGTAAGACCCGCCACAGAGGTATCAGACCTACCGTTCGTGGTTCTGTCATGAACCCATGCGACCACCCACACGGTGGTGGTGAAGGTAAGTCACCTGTCGGCCGTCCGGGACCTGTTACTCCTTGGGGCAAGCCGGCACTCGGTTACAAGACCAGAGCTACTCATAACAGAACTGACAAGTTCATCGTTAAGAGAAGAAACGGCAAGTAATCTTATAAGAAATTTTATTGAAAGTTTACTCATAGGAATCGTAAAGAGGAATGTCGGAGCGTTCAAGCTCCCGACATCTTGCCTCTGATTTTGAGAGGGGAGGAAAACCAATGAGCAGAAGCATTAAAAAAGGACCATACGTCCAGGAAGCTCTTCTTAAGAGAGTTATTGCTATGAACGAAGCAGGTGAAAAGAAAGTCCTCAAGACTTGGAGCAGAGCTTCAACGATTTTCCCTGATTTCGTAGGTCATACATTTGCCGTTCATGACGGCAGAAAGCACGTTCCCGTATATGTGACTGAAGATATGGTTGGTCACAGACTCGGTGAATTCGCACCTACAAGAACCTATAAGGGTCATGCGGGTTCAAAGACATCCAACAACGGTAAGTAATAAGGCAGAGAGGAGAATTTAGAATGGAAGCAAGAGCATACCTCAAAAATGCTCGCATAGCACCTCGAAAGGTTCAGATCGTTCTTGACCTTATCAGAGGCAAAGACGTTGAAACAGCTATGGCGATTTTAAAGAACACACCTAAATCTGCTTGTGAATATCTGGAGAAGCTTCTGAAGTCCGCAATCGCAAATGCAGAAAACAATTTCGGTATGGATAAGAACAACCTTTATGTATCCGAGTGCTTCGTTTGCCCCGGACCTACAATGAAGAGAATCATGCCGAGAGCACAGGGCAGAGCATTCCGCATCCTCAAGAGAACATCTCATGTAACTCTTGTGGTAAAGGAAAAAGAATAAGTCGAAAGGAGTAAACTAAATGGGACAGAAAGTTAATCCCCACGGTCTTCGTGTAGGCGTAATCAAAGATTGGGACTCCCGCTGGTTTGCTAACAAAGCAACTTTCGGCGATACCCTCGTAGAAGATTACAACGTTCGTAATTATATCAAGAAGGAACTTTATGCAGCAGGCGTTGCCAAGATCGAGATCGAAAGATTTGCTGATAAGGTAAGAATCCATGTTCACTGCGCTAAGCCCGGTATCGTTATCGGAAGAGGCGGCGAGAACATCGAAAAGATCCGTGCTAAGGTTGAAAAGATGATCGGTAAGTCTGTAGCTATCAACATCGTTGAAGTAAAGACACCTGATATGAATGCACAGCTCGTTGCAGAAAACATCGCTGCACAGCTTGAAAACCGTGTATCCTTCAGAAGAGCTATGAAGCAGTCCATCGGCAGAGCTATGAAGCTCGGCGCTAAGGGCATCAAGGTCAAGTGCGGCGGCCGTCTTGGCGGTGCTGAAATCGCACGTTCCGAAAGCTACCATGAAGGTACAATTCCTCTTCAGACGATCCGTGCTGACATCGACTATGGTTTTGCAGAGGCTAACACAACCTACGGCAAGATCGGTGTTAAGGTTTGGATCTACAAGGGCGAAGTTCTCAAGGGCGACCTCACTGCTGCTAAGACAGCTCCCGAGAAGCCTGAAAGAAAGCCCAGAAGAGCTAACGGTGACAAGCCCCGTACAAACGGCGGCAGAAACCGTACAGAAAGAAGAGAAGGAGGTAACCAGTAATGCTTCTTCCAAAGAGAGTTAAGTACAGAAGAGTACAGAGAGGCAGACTTACAGGTAAGGCTACAAGAGGTAACGTTGTTTCATACGGCGATTTCGGTCTTCAGGCTCTTGAACCTGCATGGATTACCTCTAACCAGATCGAAGCTGCCCGTATCGCTATGACACGTTACATCAAGCGTGGCGGTCAGGTTTGGATCAAGATTTTCCCAGACAAGCCGATCACAGAAAAGCCTGCTGAAACACGAATGGGTTCCGGTAAGGGTTCACCTGAATACTGGGTTGCAGTAGTTAAGCCGGGCAGAGTTCTTTTCGAGATCAATGGCGTTACTGAGGAGCAGGCTCGTGAAGCTATGCGTCTTGCAGCTCACAAGCTCCCTATCAAGTGCAAATTCGTTAAGCGTCAGGCAGAAGAGGAGGCGAGCGTATAATGAAGGCATCAGAAGTTAGAGAAATGACTGATCTCGAGCTTGAAAACAAGCTTGTTGACCTCAAGAAAGAGCTTTTTGCTCTCCGTTTTCAGCTCGCTGTAAATCAGCTTGACAATCCAACACGTCTTAAGGCTGTTAAGAAGGACATCGCTCGTATCAAGACTATTCTTGTTGAGCGTTCCAAAGTACAGCAGTAAGTGAAGGAGGGTTTTGAAGATGGCTGATGAGAGAAATCTTAGAAAAACAAGAGTCGGCAAGGTCGTTTCCAACAAAATGGATAAGACGATCGTTGTTGCTATCATAGACAGCGTTAAGCATCCTCTTTATAAGAAAACTATCAAGAGAACTGTTAAGCTTAAGGCTCACGATGAGAACAATGTCTGCAACATTGGCGACCGCGTTGAAATTATGGAAACCCGTCCTATCTCCAAGGATAAGAGATGGCGTTTAGTAAAGGTTATTGAGCAGGCTAAGTAAAAAATATATCATATTGTCCCTTGTTTTTGGCGAAAATGCCGGTTGACAACAAGGGGCAACTATGCTATAATGTTTTCTTGGTGATGGCTGTAACGAACGTGTGAAAAGCACCCAAAAGTGCGAAACACCCGGGAGCGTTGAGTCATTTTAGCTTGTTTGAATATTAAAATCAATTTATATGAGTGAACGGCAGCGGATCAGGGTGAAAATCGGGTCTTTCTGCCGCGATGCTCTGTAAAAACGGGAAGGAGTAGTGCACTGTGGTACAGATGCAGACTTATTTAAAAGTCGCTGATAATACGGGTGCTAAGGAACTTATGTGTATCAGAGTTCTCGGCGGCACACGCAGAAGATATGCTAATATCGGTGACGTTGTTGTTGCTTCGGTTAAGAAAGCAACACCAGGCGGCGTTGTTAAAAAAGGCGACGTTGTTAAGGCAGTAATCGTTCGTTCTGCTAAGGGTGTTCGCCGCGAAGACGGAACCTACATCAGATTCGATGAGAATGCTGCTGTTATTATCAAGGAAGACAAGAACCCGAAGGGTACTCGTATCTTTGGACCTGTTGCTCGTGAGCTCAGAGACAAGGACTATACTAAGATCCTTTCACTTGCTCCTGAAGTACTTTAAGGAGGTGTCCTGAAATGAATAAGCTTCACGTTAAAACCGGCGACACCGTTGTTATTATCTCAGGTAACGACAAGGGCGAGCGCGGCAAGGTTTTGGAAGTATCCCCCAAGGAGAAAAAGGTTATCGTTGAAGGTCTTAACATCGCTACAAAGCACGTTAAGCCCAGACAGATGGGACAGCAGGGCGGCATCGTAAAGTGCGAAGCTCCTATGTACGCTTCAAAGGTAATGGTTGTTTGCCCGCACTGCGGCAAGCCAACAAGAATCGGCCACAAGATCGAGGCTGACGGTACTAAGTCAAGAGTTTGCAAGAATGCAGACTGCGGCAAGACATATTAAGGAAAGGAGAAATTGATATGGCATCTAATTTAAAAGAACTTTATGTCAGCACAGTTGCTCCTGCTTTAATGAAAAAGTTCGAGTACAAGAGTGTTATGCAGATCCCTAAGATCGACAAGGTTGTTATCAACGTCGGCGCAGGTGAAGCAAAGGATAACGCTAAGGTTATCGACGCTATCATGACTGATCTCGCTGCTATCACAGGTCAGAAGCCTGTTGTATGCCGCGCTAAGAAGTCGGTAGCTAACTTTAAGATCCGTGAAGGCATGCCTATCGGTGTTAAGGTTACTCTCAGAAGCGAAAAGATGTACGAATTCCTCGACAGACTTTTCAATGTTGCATTCCCACGTGTTCGTGACTTCAGAGGCATCAGCGCTAACTCCTTCGACGGCAGAGGCAACTACTCTACCGGTATCAAGGAACAGCTCATTTTCCCTGAGATCGAATACGATAAGATCGACAAGGTTCGCGGTATGGATATCAACATCATCACTACTGCAAACACTGATGAAGAAGCTAAGGCTCTTCTTGAGCTTATGGGCGCTCCTTTCATCAAGTAATCATTTAGGAGGGTTAATAAAGAATGGCTAAATTAGCAATGAAGCTTAAACAGCAGAAGACTCCTAAGTTTTCCACAAGAGCTTACAACAGATGCAAGATCTGCGGCAGACCTCACGCATATATGAGAAAATACGGTATTTGCCGTATCTGCTTCAGAGAACTGGCTCACAAGGGTCAGATCCCCGGCGTTAAGAAGGCAAGCTGGTAAAAACAATCGGCAATGGGATCTTTTCCCCACTAAAATAAGGAGGTTACCAAGGTATGCAAATTACTGATACAATTGCAGACTTGCTCACCAGAATCCGTAATGCGAATTCTGCAAAGCATGCAACAGTTGATGTGCCTGCTTCCAACATGAAGAAGTCTATCGCTCAGATCCTCGTTGACGAAGGATATATCAAGAGCTTCCAGATCATTGATGACGGCAAACAGGGTATCATCAGAATCACACTTAAGTACGGTGAAAATAAATCACAGGTTATCACAGGACTCCGCAGAGTTTCAAAGCCCGGTCTTCGTATCTATTCCAGCTGCGAGGATATGCCAAAGGTTATGAACGGCCTCGGAATTGCTATTATCTCTACATCTAAGGGTATCGTTACAGATAAGAAGGCAAGAGAGCTCAACGTTGGCGGCGAAGTTCTTGCATTCGTATGGTAAGGAGGAACACATAAATGTCAAGAATCGGTAAAAAGCCTATCAGTGTTCCTGCAGGCGTTGATGTTAAGATCGACGGCACTACCGTTACTGTAAAGGGACCTAAGGGTACTCTTGTTGAAAAATTCAACAAGGATATGATCATTAAGCTTGAAGGCAATGAAGTTATTGTTGAGCGTCCTACAGAGGATAAGCTCCACAAGTCCCTCCACGGCCTTACAAGAACACTTATCCACAACATGATCGAAGGCGTTACAAACGGCTATTCCAAAACTCTCGAGATCGAGGGTATCGGTTACCGTGCTGCAAAGCAGGGTACAAACGTTGTTATGAACCTCGGCTTCTCACACCAGGTCACTGTTCCCGAAACAGCTGATATCAAGCTCGATGTTCCTAACCCCAACACGATCGTTGTAAACGGAATCGACAAGCAGAAGGTTGGTCAGTACGCTGCTGAGATCCGCGAAAAGAGACCGCCTGAGCCATATAAGGGCAAGGGTATCCGTTACCAGGGCGAGCATATCATCCGCAAGGAAGGTAAAGCTGCTAAGGGTAAGAAGTAATCCGATAATATTTATCCTGTTATGTGGAGGAATGGGACAGCCTGAAAGATCGGCTACTATTCCTTGTTGAAAAGGAGTGAATTTAAATGGTAAAGCAGTTCAACAGAAAGGCTGCAAGAGCTAAGAGACAGGTTCGTGTACGTTCCAAGATCAGCGGAACAGCACAGTGCCCAAGACTTAATGTTTTCCGTTCTGCAAATCACATTTACGCACAGCTCATCGATGATGTTGCAGGCGTAACACTTTGCGCTGCATCTTCCGTAGAGAAGGACTTCGGTGCAAACGGCGGAAACAAGGAAGGTGCTATGAAGGTTGGCGAGATGATCGCTGCAAGAGCTGCCGAAAAGGGCATCAAGGACGTTGTATTCGATCGTGCAGGTTATCTCTACCACGGTAGAGTTGCAGAACTTGCCGAGGGCGCAAGAAAGGGCGGTCTGAACTTCTAAGTTCGGCTTCCAAGTAACTTATAAGGAGGTTATTCTTTTGGCTAATGCTAAGATAGACGCTTCTGCACTCGAACTTTCCGAGAAGGTTGTTGCTATTAACAGAGTTTCTAAGACTGTTAAGGGTGGTCGTATTTACAAGTTTGCTGCACTCGTTGTAGTAGGCGACGGCAACGGCACAGTTGGTTTCGGTATCGGTAAATCAGGAGAAGTTCCTGATGCTATCCGCAAGGGTATCGAGGATGCAAAGAAGAATTTGATTAAAGTTTCCCTCAGAGGAACAACAATCCCTCACGAGGTTATCGGTGAATACGGTGCAGGCAGAGTTCTTATGAAGCCCGCTGCTCCCGGTACCGGTGTTATCGCAGGCGGTCCTGTTCGTGCAGTTATCGAAATTGCAGGTATCAAGGATATCAGAACAAAGTCCCTGCGTTCCAACAACGCTTGCAATGTTGTAAGAGCTACTATCCAGGGTCTTTCAACTCTCCGCAGCGCTAAGGACGTTGCCGACATCAGAGGCAAGTCCGTTAATGAGATCTTAGGTTAAGGAGGACGTTTGAAATGGCACTTAAAGTAAAGCTTGTTAAAAGCCTTAACGGCTGCACAAAGCCGCAGATCGCAGTAGCACATTCTCTCGGCCTCAATAAGGTTGGTGCTGAAAAGGTTCAGCCCGATAATGATGCTACAAAGGGAAAGATCGCTAAGATCAATCACCTTGTAGAAGTTACCGAAGCATAATTGCAGGGAGGTGCGATACAATGTATATTCACGAATTATCACCTGCTGAAGGTTCCAAGAAGGACGTTAAGAGAGTCGGCAGAGGTCACGGTTCAGGCTGGGGCAAAACTTCCGGCAAGGGCCACAAGGGACAGAATGCCCGTTCAGGCGGCGGCGTAAGACCCGGCTTTGAAGGCGGTCAGATGCCTCTCGCAAGAAGAATCCCTAAGAGAGGTTTCAACAACATCTTTGCAGCAAAGATGGCTGCTGTTAATGTTTCCTCGCTCGAAATCTTCAAGGAAGGTACAGAGGTCGATGCAGAGCTTCTTCTCGCTTCAGGTCTTGTTAAGAACATTGACAACGGCGTTAAGATCCTCGGCAACGGTGAGATCACCAAGAACTTGACTGTTAAGGCTGATGCATTCTCTGCTTCAGCAAAAGAAAAAATTGAAAAGGCAGGCGGAAAGGCTGAGGTGATGTAATGTGTTTACGACCTTCAGAAACGCTTGGAAGGTTCCTGAGTTAAGGAATAAAATCCTTTACACATTATTGATCATCTTTATTTTCCGTTTAGGCTGTCATATCCCGGTTCCTTTTCTTGACGCTTCGGTAATGGCATCCGATATTTCGGGCAGCGGAAGCTTCCTGAGCTATATGGATATCCTCTCCGGCGGCGCTCTTTCAAAGGGAACGATCTTCGCTCTTTCGATCCAGCCATACATCAATGCTTCGATCATCGTTCAGCTTCTGACGTATGCGCTCCCTCCTCTTGAAAATCTTCAGAAGGAAGGCGAAGAGGGAAGAAAAAAAATTGATAAGATCACTATGTTTGTTTCCCTCGCCATAGCTCTGGTAATGTCATATGCTTACTATATCACGCAGCGCAACAGCGGTGCTGTAAGATTTGCAGACGGTGCTTCGGGCGTATTTGCAGCGATAGTTATTGTCGCAGCATTTACCGCAGGCGCAGGCGTTGTTGTATGGCTCGGCAACTGCATCAATGACAAGGGCATTGGCAACGGTATCTCAATGATACTTTTTGCAGGTATCGTTTCGAGAGGTCCTGCAAGCGTTCTCCGTATGTTTGAGCTTGCAAAAGACGACAAGAAATACTACCTGATCGTTCCGGTCGTTCTCATTGTTTTCGTTCTTATGATCGCGTTCATCGTATTTATGAATGAATCAGAAAGAAGGATCCCGATCCAGTACGCTAAGCGTGTTGTCGGCAGAAAACAGTACGGCGGTCAGAGCACTCATATTCCGATAAAGATCGCAATGAGCGGCGTTATGCCGATCATCTTCGCGATGGCTATTATGTCGCTCCCTGCTACGCTTGAAATGTTCATCAAGGTCAGCGAAAATCCGACTACCTTCTGGCAGAAGTTTTACGCAGGCTTCGTTCACTTCTTCAGCTACCGCAGCGGTTGGTACGCTATCATCTATTTCGTTCTTATCATTGCGTTCAACTACTTCTATGTTGCAATGCAGTATAATCCTATTGAAATAGCTAACAACCTCCGTCAGAGCAACGGCGGTATCCCCGGTATCAGACCCGGTAAGCCTACCAGCGACTATATCCAGAAAGTTCTTTCAAAGATCACTTTGGTCGGTGCATTTTTCCTCGGCGTTATCGCTATCTTCCCGATACTTTCAAATATGGCAATGCCGTCTTTGAATATCGCAATGGGCGGTACTTCGATCCTCATCGTGGTAAGCGTTGTTCTTGAAACTTCGAGAACACTCGAATCTCAGATGATGATGCGTCACCACAAGGGATTCCTCGAATAATCGTCACAAACCATTACACACTTATCGTCAGGAGGATTTGTTATGAATTTGATTTTACTTGGCGCTCCCGGTGCAGGCAAGGGCACACAGGCAGAGGTTATCAGCGCAAAGCTCGGTATCCCTCAGATCTCTACCGGCAACATTCTGCGTGAAGCGGTAAAGAACGGTACGGAATGCGGACTTAAGGCTAAAAGCTATATGGAAAGCGGCGCTTTGGTTCCTGACGAGGTTGTGATCGGCATTCTTAAAGACAGAATTGCCGAGGACGATTGCAAGAACGGTTTCATTCTTGACGGTTTCCCCAGAACTGTTCCTCAGGCAGAGGCTCTTGAGGCTATGGGCGTAAACATCGACAAGGTACTTTCGATCGACGTTCCCGATGCAGACATTCAGGCTCGTATCTCGGGCAGAAGAGTCTGCGAAAAATGCGGTGCTTCCTACCACGTTGACTTCAAGCCGACTAAGGTAGACGGCGTTTGCGACAAGTGCGGCGGCAACGCTGTACAGAGAAAGGACGACGCTCCCGAAACCGTTATTGAAAGACTTAAAACTTACCATGTTCAGACTGCTCCTCTCGCTGATTTCTATGCAGCAAAGGGCAAGCTCACAAGAGTTAAGGGTCTGGACGGCGTGGAAGCGACCTCAAAGGTCGTATTGGAAGCGCTCAATGCTTAAAGGCAGAGAAAAATGATTAATGTTAAATCCAAGTCCGAATTGGAGAAGATGCGTAAAGCAGGTGTTATCACCGCTAACGCACTTCACTACGGCGGACAGTCAATAAAAGTCGGTATGTCAACTTACGAGCTTGACAAGCTTATCCACGATTACATCGTCAAGAACGGTGCAAAGCCTTCGAGCCTCGGTTACTGCGGTTTCCCCGGTTCGGCGTGCATTTCGATCAACAATGAGGTGATCCACGGTATCCCGTCCAAGAAGAAGTTCATTCAGGACGGAGACGTTGTCAGCATTGACGTTACCGCACTTTATGATGGTTACAACGGGGACACGGCTTATACCTTCCCTGTAGGAAACGTTCCCGAAGAAACGCTCAAACTGCTTGAGGTAACAAAAGAGAGTATGTATCTCGGAATCGAGCAGGCTGTTATCGGAAACCGTATCGGCGACATCGGTCATGCGGTTGAAGAACACTGCGTTTCTCATGGATATGGTGTAGTCAGACAGTATATAGGTCATGGCATCGGCAGAGAAATGCACGAAGCTCCCGAAGTTCCGAATTACGGACGTCCGGGACACGGTCCAAGACTTGTTGCAGGCATGACTATCACAGTTGAACCGATGATCAATGCGGTCGGAGAGGACGTTAAAGTCCTTTCGGACGGCTGGACCGTAGTGACCAGATCGGGTTCACCCGCTGCTCATTTTGAGCACACTATCGCAATCACTCCCGACGGGCCCGTGATCCTTACGAAGCCCACAATTGTCTGACAACGGCAAACCCCGAAAGGAGTTAAGGCTGTGGAAGCAAAAATCGGAATGATCGTCAGATCGGCTGCAGGACATGACAGAGGAAATTTCCTTGTGATCACCGCAGTTGAGGGTGATTTTGCGTTTATTGCCGACGGAAAAGAGCGAAAGCTCGAAAAACCGAAGAAAAAGCGTTTAAAACACCTTAAACTTACCAATACTGTTATAGATACAGACAATCTGACAGATAAGGGACTTAGAAAGATAATTTCTTCGTTCACCGAAACCCAAGATCCATAAATCTAAAAGGAGGCATATGTTTGTCTAAAGAGGATGTTATTGAGATTGAAGGTACAGTAATCGAAGCTCTCCCGAATGCAATGTTCCAGGTCGAACTTGCAAACGGACACAAGATTCTCGCTCACGTTTCCGGTAAACTCAGAATGAACTACATCAGAATCGTTCCGGGTGACAAGGTCACGGTTGAGATGTCACCATATGACCTCTCAAAGGGCAGAATTACTTGGAGAGCAAAGTGAATTCTTGAAAAAGGAGGTATTTATCATGAAAGTAAGACCTTCAGTAAAACCAATTTGTGAAAAATGCAAAATCATTAAGAGAAAAGGCAAAATTATGGTTATCTGCGAGAACCCTAAGCACAAGCAGCGTCAGGGCTAATCAGTAAAGATCCGTAATAATTGCTTTAAAACGTAAAAATCCAATTCGGAGGTGTATGTAAATGGCACGTATTGCAGGCGTTGACCTTCCAAAGGATAAGAGAGTCGAGATCGGACTCACATATATCTATGGCATCGGTCGCAAATCTGCTGATATTATCCTCAAGGAAACAGGCGTAAACCCTGACATCAGAGTTAAGGACCTTTCCGAGGATGATCTTGCAAAGATCCGTGATTATATTGATAAGAATTTCATCGTTGAGGGTGACCTTCGCAGAAATGTTGCTCTTAACATCAAGCGTCTTGTTGAGATCGGTTGCTACAGAGGCGTTCGTCACAGAAAGGGTCTCCCCGTCAGAGGTCAGAGAACCAAGACTAACGCAAGAACCCGCAAGGGCCCTGTAAAGACAATCGCTAACAAGAAGAAGTAAGGAGGGAATGAACAATGGCTCAGGTTAAAGGCAAGAAGACTGTCGTTAGACGTCGTCGTGAGCGTAAAAACATTGAAAATGGTGCTGTTCATATCCAGTCCACTTTCAACAACACAATCGTAACTATTACTGATACACAGGGTAACGCAATTTCATGGGCTTCCGCAGGCGAACTCGGTTTCAGAGGTTCCAAGAAGTCCACTCCGTTCGCTGCTCAGACAGCTGCTGAAACTGCTGCTAAGGCTGCAATGGATCACGGTCTTAAGACTGTTGAAGTTTACGTTAAGGGACCCGGTGCAGGACGTGAAGCTGCTATCAGAGCTTTGCAGACTGTAGGTCTTGAAGTAAGACTCATCAAGGATGTTACTCCTATTCCTCACAACGGATGCCGTCCTCCTAAGAGACGTCGTGTATAACAGATATACCGATATTCTTTTACAGGTAAGCGTTTCCGCTTAATAATACGTTTTTTAATTACCAATGGAGGTGTAATTCTAAATGGCAGTTAATAAAGACCCCATACTCAAAAAATGCAGATACTTAGGAATCAGCCCTATGGTTATGGGTATTTCTAAGACTTCTAATAGAAACCCCGGTGCCAACAACAGAAAGAAGCTTTCCGAATACGGCACACAGCTCAAGGAAAAGCAGAAGCTCAAGTTCATCTACGGCGTTCTTGAGAAGCCTTTCTATCACTACTACGAACTCGCAAGCAAGGCTACTGACAAGACTACCGGTGATGCGCTCATCACTATTCTTGAATCCAGACTTGATAACGTAGTTTTCAGAATGGGTCTCGCTCTCACAAGACGTGAAGCAAGACAGCTCGTTACTCACAGACACTTCACAGTAAACGGTGAGAGAGTTGACATTCCTTCTTACAGAGTTAAGGAAGGCGACGTTATCGCTCTTTACGAAGGCAGCCGTTCAAGTGCTAAGTTCAAGGAGATCTACGATCAGACTAACGGCAGAGTAGTTCCTACATGGCTCGATTCCAACAAGGACAATTTCTCCGCTAAGGTTGTTCGTATGCCTGCAACTGAAGACCTTGACTATGAGGTTGAAACTCACCTTATCGTCGAGTTGTACTCCAAGTAATAGGTTTATCGTGTATAAACTTTTTATATGCGTTAATGATCCGCAATGCGAATATAGGAGGGTTTTATAATGCTTGAAAAAATCGAAAAGCCGGAAATCGAAACCGTTGAACTCAAGACCAACGGCACTTACGGCAAGTTTGCTATCGCTCCTCTTGAGCGCGGCTATGGACATACTCTTGGCAACAGCCTCAGACGTGTCCTGCTCTCCTCGCTTCCGGGTGTTGCTGTTACTTCGGTGAAGATTGACGGTGTACACCACGAATTATCTACTATTCCGGGCGTTAAGGAAGATGTTACTGAAATAGTTCTTAACCTTAAGGGACTTACGGCTAAGCTTTACGGCGAAGGCCCCAAGACAATCTATATCGAAGCCGAAGACGAATGCGAAGTTACCGCAGGTGACATCAAGGCGGATTCGGAAGTTGATATCCTCGTTCCGGATATGCACATTGCTACACTCGGCAAAGACGCTAAGCTTTATATGGAGATCACTATCGACAGAGGACGCGGATACGTTCCTGCTGAAAAGAACAAGCAGCTTTTCAACTTCGGCGTTGATGTTATCGCTGTTGACTCCATTTATACCCCTGTACTGAAAGTAAATTACACTGTTGAAGACACCCGTCTTGGACAGGTAACTGATTATGATAAGCTCACACTTGATGTCTGGACCAACGGCGTTGTTTCAGCCAAGGAAGCTGTATCACAGGCAGCCAACCTCCTCATTGAGCATCTGAAGCTCTTCAGCGAGCTTTCCGATGAATCCGCTATCACTGAGATCATGGTAGAAAAGGACGACAAGGGCAAAGAAAAAGTCCTTGAGATGACCATTGAGGACCTTGACTTATCAGTACGTTCGTTCAATTGCCTTAAACGTGCAAACATTAACACAGTAGGTGATTTGATCAACAAGTCAGAAGAAGAGATGATGAAAGTCAGAAACCTTGGTAAGAAGTCCTTTGACGAAGTTAAGGAAAAGCTTCAGTCCCTCGGTTTTGAACTCAGCTCTGAAGATGATAACTAAGAGTGATAATTTTGCAAAAATACGATACTTTTAATAGGTAAGGAGTGATTAGAATGCCGGGAACAAGAAAATTGGGCAGAACAAGCGACCACAGAAAAGCAATGCTCAGAGCTATGGTTACATTCCTGCTCGAAAACGGCAAGATCGAAACAACAGTAACAAGAGCCAAAGAGGTTCGCGCTATGTCTGAAAAGATGATCACCATCGCCAAGACTAACGACCTCCACTCCAGACGTCAGGTTCTTGCTTATGTTACAAAGGAAGATGTTGTCAAGAAGCTTTTTGACGAGATCGCACCTAAGTACGCTGATGTTAATGGCGGTTATACAAGAATCATCAAGACAGGTCCAAGACGCGGTGACGCTGCTGAAATGGCTATCATTGAACTTGTATAAGTTTCTTTCGATATATAAAATCAACGCTGTCCGATCAATTTCGGACAGCGTTTTTGTTTAATGCGGAATGCGTAATTCGTAATGCGTAATTATTTTACAACTGAAATTTGTCGGTTTGAGCGGTAAAGAGGTCACATTGGTACTGATAAATTCAATATCCGCCTATTTTCGCATTTTGTATGGTTTATAATATTATGTTGGAAATATATTTTAACATAGTTCTTTTGGAAATGTGGAAAGATTGTTGCCGAGGGCACAATAATTACGAATTACGCATTATATTCAGGTTGACTTTTTCACTGTCATGCAGTATAATTATTGTAAACCTGCGCATAATGGGATTCGGTATGAACTTCAAACCTGCGTATTATGGAAATGGAGCGTTATCATGATACTGAAACGTAAAATTTACGATAAGCTGCTGACACTGAAAAAAGAGCTGAACGGCAAAAAAACCTTTCTTATCGAGGGTGCAAGGCGTATCGGCAAGTCAACGATATGCGAGGAGTTCGGCAGAAATGAGTATAAAAGCTATATCCTTATCGACTTCGCCAAATGTCCCGACGATGTAAAAGATTATTTCGTGAAGCACATGAACGATCTTGATACTTTCTTCATGCTGCTTTCCACATACTACGGTGTCAAGCTGTACGAACGTGATTCACTTATCATTTTTGATGAAGTACAGATGTATCCGAAAGCAAGAGAGTGTATCAAATACCTCGTTGCTGACGGCAGATACGATTATATTGAAACAGGTTCTCTCATCTCAATAAAAGAGAATGTCAAGGATATCGTTATCCCGTCGGAGGAACGTCACCTCAGTATGTACCCCCTCGATTTTGAGGAGTTCTGCCATGCTCTGGGCGAGGAGCAGATCATCGGCTATATCAGAAACTGCTTTGCCGACAGAGTTCCCCTTGAAACCGAACTGCACTATAAAGCAATGCTTCTGTTCAAGCAATATATGCTTGTGGGCGGTATGCCGCAAAGTGTTATCGCTTTTCTTGAAAGCAGAAAGGACTTTGACAAAGCAGATACAGAAAAGCGTGATATCCTCGCTCTTTATCGCAGTGACATTATGAAAATAGATACAAGATACAGGAGCAAAGTCCTGACCATATTCGACCGGATACCCAGTTTGCTTTCTCAGCATGAAAAACGTGTGGTATTCAATGATGTTTCGGCAGGAAGTAAGGCTGACCAGTATGAAGAAACTTTCTTTTGGCTTTCCGATTCAATGATCTCAAATGAGTGTTTCCTATGTAATGACCCTAATGTCGGACTTTCGATAAATGAGAACAGAGCTTATGTAAAGTGTTACCTTGGTGACACAGGGCTGCTCGTCAGCCATGCTTTTGATGAGAACGAACTTCTTGAAGATGAGGTCTATAAGCAGATACTCGGAGACAAGCTGAATATGAACGAGGGTATGCTCTATGAGAATGTCATCGCTCAGATGCTGACGGCAAACGGACATAAGCTGTACTTCTATACACAGTACAACAGCGAGAAGCACCGCAACGATATCGAGATAGATTTTCTGATATCCAACAACAGCAAGCTGAAATACAAGATGTTCCCGATAGAGGTCAAGTCGGGCAGGAAGTATTCTATTGAATCACTCAAACGCTTCAAGGAGAAATACAAGGCAAGGATAGGCGAATGTTATGTGATCCACCCACGAAACCTCAGTTTCAAAGATGATATAATCTGCATACCGCCCTATATGACAATTTGTTTATAACAAAAATACCGCTGTTCGATCAAATTTCGGACAGCGTTTTTGTTTAATGCGGAATGCGTAATTCGTAATTATTTTACAACTGAAATTTGTCGGTTTGAGCGGTAAAGAGGTCACATTGGTACTGATAAATTCAATATCCGCCTATTTTCGCATTTTGTATGGTTTATAATATTATGTTGGAAATGTATTTTAACATAGTTCTTTTGGAAATGTGGAAAGATCGTTGTTGAAAAATTGATTTTAATGTTATAAATTAAGTGTGTATATACTCTGCCTTTATCGAAATTGGTGGCATTTGCAATAATTACGCATTACGCATTACGAATTACGCATTAGTTTCGGTTGACTTTTTCTGAAAACTGGTTTATAATTATACTGTATATTTATGCCCCGAAAATGAAATAATAGGTATATAGAAAATTCAGTTCGGGAGATATAGATATGATCGATAAAGATGAAAATAACGGCAGTGAAAACAACGATTCCGCTGCTGATGAGGCGCTTGACCGTGCGGAGCTTATTGAAAAAACGGGAGAAGTCACTTCACAGAATGCGAAACATCTTATTCACTGTCTGACGATAATCGGGCAGGTGGAGGGACATTATCTTCTTCCGCCGCAGAACAAGACAACCAAGTACGAACACATTATGCCTGCGCTTGTTGCTGTTGAACAGGACAGGTCAATTGAGGGACTTGTTATTATTCTCAACACGGTGGGCGGTGATGTTGAGGCAGGGCTTGCGATCGCGGAGCTTATTGCGGGAATGAAAACGCCGACGGTCTCAATTGTTGTTGGCGGCGGTCATTCTATCGGCGTGCCGCTTGCAGTTTCGGCGAAGCGTTCTTTCATTGTGCCGAGTGCAACTATGACGATCCACCCCGTCCGAATGAGCGGCACGGTTCTCGGTGTTCCGCAGACCCTATCCTATTTTGACAAGATGCAGGACAGGATAAGCAATTTCGTTTGCCGAAACAGCGGCATTTCCGCACAGCGTTTCAAGGAGCTTATGATGAACACGGGTGAGCTTACGATGGATATGGGTACTGTCATTGACGGCGAAACTGCGGTCAATGAGGGTTTGATCGATCGGCTCGGCGGTTTGTCCGATGCTATTGAGGAGCTTTACAGGCTTATCGAAACGGGCGAACCTCGTTATCCCGATGAAGGAGCGTAAGCGGAGGTGCGGAAAATGGTCATTCACTCTATTATCGGCGAATATGATATTTTATATGCGCAGGAACGCGAGGCTGCTTATGCGCTTCGTTCGGCTAAATGTACTAATGGATACGATGAAGCTTTGTTTTCTGCGGACTGCACCAAGCTTTCGGCGGAAGAACTTAAACTTTCGAATGATGTGGGCGGTCTGGCATCTTTTTCAGCTTCAAAAAAGTGAAAATGCGCTGTTTGGGGCGCTTATACTAATTCTCAATCGTTCTATAGACAAAATCGACAGATAGAATAAGTTCAG
>ENA-OPAV01000673-OPAV01000673.1-human-gut-metagenome-genome-assembly--contig:-NODE-673-length-26698-cov-2.827872_pt1 | contig 26698 bp, 19 predicted proteins | sample MGYA00241056_ERZ501428 | MGnify/ENA primary metagenome ERZ501428 (study PRJEB25962, sample SAMEA2042621) | human gut metagenome | biome: human gut; feature: human-associated habitat; material: faeces... | reverse complement strand
GGCATCAGCGCCATCACTCCGTCCTCCCGGAGCGTACGGCTGAGCATATCATAATGCACGAACGCCTCGCCGAGTTCGCCGTGCACGCAGGCCGCGGAGAAGCGCTGCATCCGTGCAGAGAACATCGAAAGGAATGCGGCGAACGAATCGGGTTCGGAAAGTATCTCGTACACCCGGAAATCGGCGGCGATACCGGCACGGTCAGCAGCCAGCGCCACCGCATCCGAAAGGCCGCCGAAACCGTCCACGAGGCCGTTCTTTTTAGCTTCCGTTCCGAGCCATACCCTGCCCTGACCTATCTCATCGACCTGCTCGAAGGTCATGTTCCGGCCTGCGGCCACATGCTCGACAAAAGTACCGTAGGTCTTCTCGACCTGCCCCTGCAGGAATGCACGTTCGGCCGGCATCAACGGACGCGCGACGCTGCCCATATCGGCATAAGCGTTGGTCTTGGCCACATCCACCGTAATGCCCACCTTGTCGCGCAGCGTCTTTTCCAGATTGAGTTTCATTCCGAACACACCGATGGAACCTGTCTGCGTGGTGCGGTCGGCGAGTATCACATCGGCCGGAGCGGAGATGTAATAACCTCCCGAAGCCGCCACACCGCCCATGGAGACCACAACGGGCTTCACCTCGCGGCAAAGTTCCATTTCGCGCCACACCACATCCGAAGCGAGAGCGCTTCCGCCCGGGGAATTGACCCGAAGTACGACCGCCTTTACACCGTTGTCCTCACGGGCCTGGGCTATCTGGTCGGCCAACGTGGCACCTCCCACCGCACCGGGATAACTCTCGCCGTCCACGATTTGTCCGTCGGCATATATCAGGGCCACTTTGTTTTTGGAGACTTTACGGGCATGTACGGCCCGTGCCGCTATGTAATCGCCGAGGGAGACGGCATTGAAATCGGTATGTTCCGACACGGAAGCGGCCGAAAGTTCCTCTCCGCGGCAGAGGGCGGAGAGCATGTCCGCCATCTCGTCCCGATAGAGAACACCGTCCACGAAACCGAACCGCAAGGCATCATCCGGTTCGCGCACCGCCATCTCCTCCGCATACTGCCGGAGCTTATCGGCCGGTATGCCGCGGGACTCGGAAATATCCGCCAGCATGACATCCCACAGGGAATTGACGAGGGTGGTCATCTGCAAACGGTTGGCCGGACTCATCCGGTCGGTGATATAGGGCTCCACCGCCGACTTGAACGTACCGTGCCGGATAATTTCAACGTCTACTCCGAGTTTATCGAGCAACCCTTTATAAAACATTACATTGGCTGCAACTCCCCGCCAGTCCATGAACCCTTCCGGATGAATGAACACCCTGTCGGCGGCGGAAGAGAGCCAGTAGACCGGCTGCGAATAAACTTCGTTGTAAGCTACAACGAACTTGCCCGACTCCTTGAAACGCAGCAACTCGCTACGCAGCTCCTCCATATTGCCGTAATTGACCGCACCCGAACCCGCTATATTGATATATATCCCCTTGATATTGGGGTCCGAAGCGGCAAGCCGGACAGCATCGGTCACCTCGAGCATCGTATTGGAAGTCTCCAACCTTCTCCTGTTCACGTCGAAAGCCCCGAACCGGTTATCCGGAGAATCGACTATTCCGGAACGAAAATCCACCACGAGGACGGCATCCGAAGGAACATACACCTGCCGCTGTCCGAAGGAGGCGGCAATCCCTCCTATAATCGAAAACAGCACGAACCACATCAGCACCGTTCCCACGAAAAACGCCAGCAAAGCGGCTCCGAAAGTCTTGAAAAAATTCTTCATCTTCGTTATATTTATATTTATTGCATGCAATAGGAAAGTCTACAAAATTACAAGATAATTTTCTTATACTTATCGTAATTCGATATTTTTTTATTAAGTAACAAACAACTCCGTGCCTTTGAATCTCCTTCTCATCACGAATCGGTTCTATTTGCCCCAACCGAACCGTTGCGCAAACGCATACCGGGTTTCCGCCGGACGTTTGTCTCCGGTCCGAAGCGGATGTTTCATATATTCCCGCATTGCATCTGCAAACGGGTACCGACGTGTCGTCAGACGACCGTTTTCGGCTCTCATCGAATATATTCCGTCATTTCGCTTCAAACGAACCGCTTCGCAAGCGTACACCGGACATGCACTTTCGTATCTCAGCGAATATAATTTTGTTATATTTGTATCGTTGTTACAATAAAACCGAACACCAATGACTGAATACGAAAACAGGATAAAATCGGTACTCGGCGGCATCGTGCATCCGGAAACGGGAGAAGATATCGTTTCATCGGGTATCGTCGAGCATATCACGGCCAACGGACAGGATGCAGTCATCACCCTCGCCTTCCGCAAACGGCGCGACCCGTTCGCCAACTCCATCAAACGGCAGGTAACAGCGGCAGTGACCGAAGCATTCCCCGAATTGGCCGGCAAGATAGCCGTTACGGAAAAGGAAGAGGCTCCGGCACCGCCCGTAAAAGAGAAAGTATCCTCCACGGCTGGCATACGACATATCCTCGCAATCGCCTCCGGCAAGGGAGGAGTCGGCAAATCGACCGTCACGGCCAACCTGGCCGTAACGCTACGCGACATGGGTTACAGCGTCGGAATACTCGATGCGGATATCTACGGACCCTCCATGCCGAAGATGTTCGGCGTTGAAGGATATACGCCGCAGGCAATTCTCCGCGACGAACAGGAGTACATCCTGCCGGCCGAAACCGGAGGCATCAAAATCGCCTCGATAGGTTTTTTCATCGCTCCCGACGACCCTCTTATCTGGCGCGGCCCCATGGCGACGACCGCCCTGAAGCAACTGCTCCATCAGACGCTTTGGGAAGGACTGGACTATCTGCTCATCGACCTCCCTCCCGGAACGGGGGATGTCCACCTTTCGGTAGTCGGAGAGGTAAAGGTAAACGGAGCCATCGTGGTTTCCACACCCCAACAGGTGGCCGTGGCCGACGTGCGGCGCGGCGTGAACATGTTCCGCGCGGAGGGCATCGACGTACCCGTACTCGGTATCATCGAAAACATGGCCTGGTTCACTCCGGCGGAACTCCCGAACAACCGGTACTACCTGTTCGGAAAGGGGGGAGCACGGAACATGGCCCGTACCGAAGGCATCGATTTTCTCGGAGATATTCCTATCGTCCAATCGGTTATGGAAGGTGGTGAGAACGGAACGCCGGCAGTATCCATCCATCCGGAAGTAAAAAAATACTATCGGGAGATAGCGGACAAGATTGTCGAAAAGCTGGAAAAAACCGACCGCTGAGTGTTGAAAAGCGAGAAAGAAACTGTTCGCAAATGTTGAAAGATTCCCCCTTTTCCAGCTGGGAAATGCCGTCAATTCGTATATACGGGAATACGAAGGAAAAAAACAAGGAAAATCTTTCATCGGCCGTTACGGAATTATCGACAGCATCTGCACACGGGCAGGCATCCGTTTTGCCGCTGTCGATATGTTGATAACATTATGAACAGCTATTGACAACTCCGCCGCTTCCCTCCGCCGGACGCATCCTCTCCTTGCGACACACAAGATAGGGAGAAAGGCACCGACAAACGGATGGACAGGACATGATGAAGACGGAAAACGGAAAAATGCCGCCCTATCTGAAAGTTACATGGCTGTTTTTCAGTAATATATATACAAAAAACTGAAAGACACATGGATAAAGCGAAGTCATGCGGACACTTTCCTACCGGGAGCAATGTTGATAATTTTTGGCAATTTGTCCGGAAAGCGGAATATAAGGAGTTATCAACATTATGAACAGGCTTTATTATTGTTATTTTCTTTTTAAGGTTTAATTAAGGAATAAATAAAAAAATAAAAAGATGGCTGACAACACGACTCTGGCGGATAAGATAGCGGCGTTGAAAAGAGAGAAGAACGCCGTGATTCTCGCTCATTACTATACGCGGCCCGAAGTGCAGCAGGTGGCGGATTTCATCGGGGATTCCCTCGCACTTTCCCAGGCCGCAGCGGCGACCGATGCGGACATCATCCTTTTTGCGGGCGTCTATTTCATGGCTGAGACGGCCAAGGTGCTGTCGCCGGGGAAAAAGGTGCTGATACCCGACCCGGCTGCCGGGTGTTCCCTGGCCGATTCTTGCAGCGCTGCGGATTTCCGCAGGTTCCGCGAACGGTATCCCGACCATAAGGTGGTGGCCTATGTCAATACCTCGGTTGAGGTGAAGGCACTGACAGATATCTGTTGTACCTCGTCCAACGCCGTGAAAATCATCCGGGCGCTGGAGGGACAGAAGATACTGTTCGCCCCGGACCGCAATCTTGGGGATTACCTGAAGCGGGTGACCGGCCGCGACGACATCGTGTTGTGGGACGGAGCGTGTCATGTGCATGAGAAATTCTCGCTCGAAAAGATTCTCGAACTGAAAAGGGAACATCCGGACGCCAAGGTGCTTGCCCATCCCGAATGCAAGAAACCGGTGCTGCTGGCTGCCGATTTCGTGGGGAGTACGGCGGCTATCATTGATTACGTAGGTTCCGATGGCGGGAAGAAGTATATCATCGTAACCGAATCGGGTATCTTGTTCGAACTGCAGGAGAAGTATCCGGAAATCGATTTTATTCCGGCTCCTCCGACGGATTCCACCTGCGGATGCAACGACTGCGAATATATGAAACTCGTGACGCTCCCGAAGATATACGATGCGCTTGTGAACGAATCTCCCGAAGTCGTGATTGACGAGGAGGTGAGGCGCCGGGCCGAGGGCTCTATCCGCAACATGCTCGACATGTCGAAATAGGGCCGTCTTTTTCGTGCCGCACTGCCGGAGCGGAGGGACGTGCCGTTTTCTTCCGGGAGAAAAAGACGTTTGTGCCATGACACTGGAAACGGTAAGAAACAGGATAAGGTTTTACAGGGATTTTCCGAAGGAGGGCATCCTGTTCATCGATTTGCTGCCGTTGCTGGGCGATTCGGATATATTCGCCTGGGTAGTCCAGGAGATAGCCGCGCGTATCTCCTCTCCGAATGTGGCGGTTCCCGAGGCCCGTGGTTTTCTCTTCGCCTCGCCGCTGCTTACCGTACCCGGCGGGGTAAAAAGTCTTCTGATATTTCGCAAAAGCGGGAAATTGCCGACCCGGGCCGATGATTTGGTGAAGATACCGATAGAGAAGGAGTATGGCGACGACAGTCTCTATTTCCGTAAATCCGATTTGAAAGCGGCACGGACGGAGGACGGTTCGGTGGAGGTGACCGTTTTTGACGATGTATTGGCTACCGGCGGGACGGCCGAGGGGATGGCTTTGGAGCTGAACAGGCTGACTGTCGAAACGGCTGCCGGCCTGTTGCCGGTACGGGTACGGGAATTTGTCTTTCTTGCAGAGATAGCGGATATCGGAGCCCGTTCCCGGCTTGAACGGATTGCTCCTGTCGAATCGTTGCTGCGTTTCTGATTGGGCGGTGCGTCCTCCCTTCCGGAACTTCCGGAGATGGGGAATGTACGGATGTTCCGGTCTTTTAGCCGGTATGTCCGGGCGGGAACCGTGCAGAAAGCCCGGGTGCTGGAGCAGGCGTAATGTTACCGGCAGCTTGAATGGAAAGAAATACCCGAAAAAACTGAAGTTTTTTCGGGTATTTCGTATTGCCGTCGTCCGGTTTTCGTTATTCCTGCATCTTTGCCGGATGGAAGAACTCTGTTACGGCCTGTTCGAATCTCGCTACGGTCTTTTCAATGGTATCGTAGGATTTGCCTCCCGAGGCGTTCTTGTGTCCCCCTCCGTTGAAATATTTGGAAGCGAACAGGCTGACGTCCACATCTCCCCGCGAACGGAAGGAAATACGGATGAACTTGTGGGTTTCTATGAACATCGCGGACATCTGTACGGATGCAATCGAGAGTGGATAATTGACGAATCCCTCGCTGTCGCCTACTTGAAAGTCGAAACGCCTCATTTCATTCTCTTTCAATGCTATGTACGCTGCCCGTCCGTTCTCTATCATGCGCATCTTGTCGAGCAGCACATAGCCGAGCAGCCGCACTCTTCCTTCGCTGTAGGAGTTATAGACCTTCGAATTGATGTCGGGGATGTTGATTCCTTTCTCGATGAGTCCCGCAACGGCCCGGAACAGTCCCGGGGTGAGGAAACTGAAGGAGAAATTGCCGGTGTCGGTCATTATCCCGACGTAGAGCGACTCGGCCGCCTCCCGGTCGAATACGTCGAGTCCCGTCAGCCTTTCCGTTATCTGGTAGACCAGGTAGGAGGTGGAACAAGAGGTGGGGTCGGAGAATACCAATGTATATTCGTCCGCCGGCGGGTCGAGGTGATGGTCTATCAGTATCCTGACTGCTTTCCGGTTATCAATGATGTGACGGCTGAGATTTTCGAGCCGGTCTATCCGGTTGAAGTCGAGAAAGAAGATGATGTCGGCATTGTCCACCGCACCGATGGCCCGTTCGTTCTCCTCTTTGGCGATGATGACGTCCCGGATACCCGGCATCCAGGAGAGGAATCCGGGATATTTGTTTGGAACGAGGCACTGTACGTCATGGCCGAGCGAACGGAGCACTTTGGCCCACGCGAGCGAAGAACCGATGGCGTCTCCGTCCGGATTGGTATGCGCCAGAATGGCGATGTGTTTCGGAGTTTCGGTTATGTATCCTTTCAGTATTTCGATTTTTTGTTCCAAATCTTTCATACACAAACAATTCTCTGCCTTCCTCTCACGTTTTTTCCTTGTCGCCGATAGACGAAGTTACGAATTTTACCCGAAATAAAAAATTCAGCGGTTTCCTCCCTGTCCGCTATCCTGTACGGCCGGAAAGCGGAACGATGCCTGCGGGGTTCTCCGAATGTGCGTCTGATACGAATGTATCGACGGATATTTTCGTATTTTTGCCGATGGGTCCCGCCGGATGGAGGCGGCCTGTCAAAAATATGGAAGTCATGCTCTATCCGTTAAAGTTCAAACCTATCCTGAAGTCCCAGATATGGGGGGGCGACAGGCTTGTGAAGGCAGGAAAGAGACTGCCCGCAAAATTGTCCGCTGCTGCCGGAAGTATCGGCGAAAGTTGGGAGATATCCGGTGTGGAAGGAGATGTTTCGGTAGTGTCCAACGGTTTTCTCAAGTCGAACAATCTGGAGGAGATAACCGAAGTCTATATGGGCGACCTGGTCGGAGAGAAGGTGTACGATACCTACGGACTGGAGTTTCCGGTATTGGTGAAGTTCATCGACGCGCACGATGTGCTGTCGGTGCAGGTGCATCCGGATGACGGACTCGCACGGGAGAGACACGGCAGTCGCGGCAAGACCGAGATGTGGTATGTGGCGGACTGCGAACCGGGAGCTTACCTGTATGTGGGTTTCAATCGTCCGGTAACGCGCGACGAGTATTTGCGGGCGGTTTCTGAGGGTACTCTGACCGACCTGCTGATGCGTTACGAGGTTCGGAAGGGAGATGCGTATTATATTCCGGCAGGTACGGTCCATGCAATAGGACCCGGACTGCTCATCGCCGAAATACAGGAGACTTCGGATATTACCTACCGTATATCGGATTGGGGCAGGCTCGGCAGGGACGGGAAGCCGCGGCAGCTCCATACGGCGGAGGCTACCGATGCGATAGATTTCAATTACGGAAAGGAGTATTTCAGGCCGGCCGTCGCAGCGCCCGGTAGTGTGAAAGAGATAGTTTCCACTCCTTTTTTCACGACCAACGTGATAGAGGTGGACGGAGAGGTGAGGCGCGACTACGCCTCGCTGGACAGTTTCGTGGCGTATATATGTACCGACGGGGCGCTTCGGGCGGATACCGATGGGGGCAGCGAAAAGCTTGCGGCTCTCGAGAGCCTTTTGCTTCCGGCCGAAATAGACGAAGCGGTCCTGTCCGGAAAGGGGACGCTTCTCGAAGTGTATATGGTATGATATGAACGCAGTCGGCGGTACGTGCGTACCGCCGGTGGAATATTGTCGTTGGTATCGTTATGACTACGGAAGAGAGATACAGGGGCATCATCGGATGGTTTTCCGAAAATATGCCCGTCGCGGAGACCGAGCTGCATTACGGTTCCGCATATGAACTTCTGGTTGCTACCATCCTGTCGGCACAGTGTACCGACAAGCGGGTGAACATGACTACTCCGGCCCTGTTCGAACGTTTTCCTACTCCGCAGGCGATGGCCGAAGCCTCTGCGGAGGAGATATTTCCGTATATCAAGAGCATATCCTACCCGAACAACAAGGCGAAGAACCTTGCGGCGATGGCTCGGAAACTCGTGGACGATTTCGGAGGAGTGGTTCCGGACAGTGTAGAGGAGCTCCAGAAACTTCCCGGCGTGGGACGGAAGACAGCCAACGTGGTCGGTTCGGTGGTGTTTCACCGGGAGGTGATGGCAGTGGATACGCATGTTTTCCGCGTATCGCGCAGACTCGGACTGACCCGGAATGCCAAGACGCCCTTGCAGGCCGAACAGCAGCTTACGGCGCATATCCCTTCGTCGCTGTTGCCGAAGGCACACCATTGGCTGATACTCCACGGCCGTTATGTCTGTACGGCCCGCCGTCCGCAGTGCGATACCTGCGGCGTGCGCAAATGGTGCCGGAATCCGGTCGTTCCGGCGGAGAAGGCGGTTCCTGTTCCGACGGAGAAGGGGTGAACCCTCCCCTTGTCTATTATGGAGTTTGGGCTATCTTTGTGGGAACGTATCGACAAACCATACAATTTAAACGGAACAAACCGATGAATTTCGCAGAAGAACTGAAATGGCGCGGCATGGTGCACGACATGATTCCGGGCACCGAAGAGTATCTCAAACAGGGAATGGCCACGGCCTATCTCGGCTTCGACCCTACGGCCGATTCACTGCATATAGGCCATCTGGTGGGCGTGATGATACTGCGGCATTTCCAGCGCTGCGGCCACCGGCCCATCGTCCTCATAGGGGGAGCAACGGGCATGATAGGTGACCCTTCGGGCAAATCGCTCGAACGCAATCTGCTCGACGAGGAGACGCTCCGTCACAACCAGGAGGCCATCAGACGGCAGCTCTCCAGGCTGATAGATTTCGATTCGTCCGCCCCGAATGCCGCCGTTCTGGTCAATAATTACGACTGGATGAAGGGGATGGGATTCCTCGAATTTATCCGTGATATAGGCAAGCACATTACCGTCAACTACATGATGGCGAAGGATTCCGTGAAAAAGCGCTTCAACGGCGAGGGCGACGGCATGTCCTTTACGGAGTTCACCTACCAGCTCGTGCAGGGTTACGACTTCATGCAGCTTTACCGTAATTACGACTGTCGGCTGCAGTTGGGCGGTTCCGACCAATGGGGCAATATCACCACCGGTGTGGAGCTCATCCGCCGCATCGAGGACGGACAGGTGTACGGCATGACCTGTCCTCTTATCAAAAAGGCGGACGGTACGAAGTTCGGAAAGACCGAGAGCGGCAACGTATGGCTCGATGCCCGCTATACCTCTCCTTACAAGTTCTATCAGTTCTGGCTGAACGTGAGCGACGAAGATGCCAAAAGTTATATCAGGATATTTACGTTTCTTGACCGGGAGACCATCGAAGCCCTTGTTGCTGAACACGAGGCGGCACCGCATGAACGCAGGCTGCAGAAAACGCTCGCACGGGAGCTGACTTGCATGATTCACTCCCGAGAGGAGTACGACAAGGCCGTGGAGGCTTCCGCCATCCTGTTCGGGGGAGCTACCGCGGAGGCTTTGCACCGTCTCGATGAGCAAACGCTTCTGCAGGTTTTCGACGGCGTTCCGCAGTACAGGGTGAGCCGGTCGGCATTGGAGACGGGTATTTCGTTTCCGGAACTTTGCGTGGAGCGATGCTCCGTTTTTCCATCCAAAAGCGAACTTCGCAAGCTGATACAGGGGGGCGGAGTATCCATGAACAAGGAGAAGGTGGAGTCGCCGGAACGTATCGTCGATACCGGCGACCTCATAGCAGGTCGGTATCTCGTACTCCAGAAGGGGAAGAAAAACTATTTCCTGATAATCGCCGAATAGGTCGGCTGAATGTGATTTAAGAGAATCCGGGACGGAATGTGTTCTTTGTCCCGGATTTTTCGTACCTTTCAAATAAAGTATGCAGTAACGAACGGATACAGTTATGGGAAGAAGGTTCATTTTTACGGCGCTGCTGCTGTCGCTCTGCACAGCCGTTTCGGCGCAGGAACAGGTATCGGAGACCCGTTCCAATCTTGAGAGACACGTGCGTACGCTCGCTTCCGACCGGATGCTCGGCCGCCGGGCGGGTACCGACCAGGGGATGCTTGCGTCGTCCTATATCGTTTTTCAGTTTGAAGAGATGGGACTTCGTCCAGGTGCCGACGACGGCGAAGGGAAATCGTTCATGCAGCGTTTCGAGCGCTATTCGGGCAGGTATGCCAATGTGGTGGGATTCATTCCCGGCAGCGACCCCGAACTGCGCGATGAATATATCGTTCTGGGGGCGCATTACGACCATTTGGGATACCGTTTACGCGGCAGGGATACCGTGATATACCACGGTGCCGACGACAATGCTTCCGGTACGGCCGTATTGATAGAGGCGGCGCGTAAACTGATGGAGCGCGAGGGCGAGCTGAAACGCACGGTCATCATCGCTGCTTTCGATGCGGAAGAGATAGGGCTTTACGGTTCCGAAGCGATGGCCGCCAATATGGACATCGACAAGGTGAAGTTCATGGCCAGCATCGATATGGTGGGTGGGCTCGGGGAGGCGGGCTATCTCGAAATCGAACATGCCGGTTCGCTGGCCGGCTGGCAGGAGCTATTCGCATCCATTCCCTGCCCTGCCGGACTCCAGGTCAAACCGCTGAGCGACGGGGGGAGCCTGTTTACGGGTTCCGACCACGATTCGTTTACGGCTGAGAGCGTACCGGCGGTGTTGCTCACGACCGGTACGAAATCGCCCTACCATAAACCGGAAGATACGGCCGACAAGATAGATTACGAAGGATTGGAACTGATAACGGAGTATGTGGCGGCCATGGCGACGGAGCTGTCCGAATGCGACCGCATCGTACCGTCGGACAAATTGCTTAGGAAGCGGGAAGGTCCGCGGACGGTGGAGTTCGCCGTCAGCGGTTCGATAGGTTCTTCGTACATGTATTACGGTAACGGGGCCGCCGTGAACGGTGCTCCGCGTTTTTCGTGGAATGCGGGAGCTTTCCTGCAGTTCAATATCAACGACGTCTTCGCCATCCGTCCGGAGGTGATTTATAACCACCGTACTTTCCGTTATCCGCAGCAGAACCCGTCGGGAGAGCTGATAGTGACCGATTCGTTCCGCAAGATGGTTTCGCCGACGCTGACCGTACCCGTCAATCTGTTGCTGAAGACGGCCGTGGACAGCGATTATTATATGTACGTGGGTGTGGGCGGTTATTACTCCTATGTGTTCGATACCCGGCTGGATGGCGAACCGATACCCTACAACCGGCACGAGGGAGGTATCTCGATGACCGTGGGATGGAATATCCGTCATGTGGGGGCGGCCTTCACGGGATATTATCCCCTTTCGCGGATGTCGTCCGAAATATTCGGTAAACGCGGTTTTTCGGCCTTTTTTACGATGTATTACAAGTTCTGACGGTCGGAAGGCGGAACGTGATTAACGGTAGTTGTAGATTTATGGGGCATGATGCTGTCGAAATAGATTTCGTGATGCCGTGGGTGGACGGTAGCGACCCGGCCTGGCGGGAGGAGTTTCTGAAATACCGGGCCCTTCAGGCTCCGCAGGGAGAGCCTGCATGTGATACGGGCATGGCAGCGGGTGTGGTCGATGTTTCCGAGGAGCGTTACCGCGACTGGGATACCCTGCGTTACTGGTTTCGCGGCGTGGAACGGTTCGCGCCCTGGGTGAACCGGATACATTTCATCACTTGGGGGCATCTGCCCGCGTGGCTCGATACCGCCCATCCGAAACTGCACGTCGTCCGTCATGCCGACTACATCCCCTCCCCTTATTTGCCTACCTTCAACTCCTGTCCCATCGAACTCAACATGCACCGCATCGAGGGATTGGCAGAGCACTTCGTCTATTTTAACGACGATACGTTTCTGTGTCGGCCTGTCGGTCCCGAACGCTTTTTTCTGAACGGACTGCCGAGGGACGCCGCCCGTCTGGCCGTCATTCCCGCCGAACGGGCCGGCCATAACGTCCTCGAATGCGTGGCGGTCATCAACCGCCGCTACGACAAGCGGGAGGTCGTGCGACGGAATGTGGGCAGGTGGTTCAACAGGTGTTATTCCGTGACCGACATGCTCAAGACGCTGACGCTCATGCCGTGGAGTTTCTTCCCCGGATTCAGGGATTTCCATATGCCCCAACCTTTCCTGAAAGAGACCTTCGTGAGATTATGGAACGAGGAAGCCGGGGCACTCGATGCAACGTGCCGCAGCCGGTTCCGTACGGCCACCGACCTCTCGCAGTGGCTCGTGCGCTACGAACAGCTTGCTTCCGGCCGATTCCGGCCGGTCGGCATGGGAGATACGAAACTGGCGACGCTTTCGGAGGGAGGCATGCCGGAATTGCGGCGTGATATCCTTTCCGGGAGATATGCCATGATATGTATGAACGACAGCAACGACATCCGCGATACGGGAGGCGTCCGCCGGGCACTCACCGATATTTTCGATGCGCTGCTGCCGGAAAAATCCGCCTATGAACGTTGAATTCTCGGTCGTCGTACCGCTTTACAACAAGGAGCGCGAAGTGGGTGCGGCGCTCGACTCGGTGTTGGGACAGCGCCGGCTGCCCCGTGAAATAATCGTTGTGGACGACGGTTCGACCGACGGCGGTGCTGCGGTTGTAGGCGGTTATACATCGCCTTTGATACGTCTCGTGACCCAGAAGAATGCGGGGGTTTCGGCGGCCCGTAACCGGGGGGCGGTTCTGGCACGGAGCGAGTATATTGCCTTTCTCGATGCCGACGACCGCTGGCAGCCCGGTTATCTCGAAAAGATGGCATTCCTGATAGAACAGTATCCCGATTGCGGTGCCTATGCGGCTGCGTTCGACATCGTGAGCGGCGACCGGATATACTCCAACGTACATCCGGCACAGGAGGGAATCGTTCCCGACTTTTTCCGGGAGGCGATGCGTTCCTATATTTGCCAGCCCTCGGCAACGGTCGTTCCGCGTGGCGTTTTTCAGGAGCTCGGGGGGTTTCCGGAAGGGATGAAGATAGGGGAAGACCTCTATTTCTGGATACGGCTGGCAAGCCGTTACCGGATTTGTTTCACGCCGGAAAACCTCGTCCTTTACAGTCGGACGGCTTCGAACCGCTCGGCCGGAATCTATACACCCGAACGGACGGTCTATTCGTTTGAAGATTTGTACTGTCCGCAGGAGGAGAATTCTTTCCGAAACGAGTATATCGCCCGCTGTGCCATCGGAAAGGCATTGACATTGAGTGCTAAGGGAGATACTGCGTTCGGACTGCGTACCGAGAGGTTTTTCGCCTATACGCGGATGTATCGGCGCGGGTGGTGGAAACTTCGTTTTCTGAACCGGATACCGCCGCGTCTGCGCCCTGTCCTGCATGCGTTTTACAACCGCATGGCATGGGCGTTCGCCCGGAAGGGTTTCTGATGCCGCGAAAGGGCGGAAACACCGTTCATTCGGAGGTATCCTTCGCCGCGGCCGAGAACCGATTGGAGAACCGTTTTGAAGAAATACCGGAAAAAACTTTCTCCAGAGAGCGGCGGAGGGCACATCCCGTTATAAACGGCGGAGAATCTCTTCTGCTCGGAGAGCATGTTTTCGAGGTATTCTGATTACGGAGTTACCGGAGTGGAATCGGCGTTATTGCTGTCTCTCCGCTGTCTGTTCGTTCCGGGAAGGGAGATGAGCGAATAGCGAAAGATGCGAAAGGCCCGCAATCGCGCGGGCCCTCCCATATTCCGGTTGGGGATATCACCACTGGACAGGTTCCTGCAGTATGATGCCGTCGGCGGCATCTTCGGCGGTGAAAGTGCCGCTTTTGTACTGCACGCAGAGCATGACGAGCGGCCGGGTGCCGTTGTTGCGTACCGAGCGCTTTCCTGCCGGGGCAACCCGCACGACACTCCCTTCGGATACGGGGAAGACCTGCCCGTCCACCTGGAATTCGCCCGACCCGCTGAGGAAGAAGTAGAGTTCCTCGTGATTTCGGTGGATATGCAGGAAACCGCTTTCCGTTCCGGGCATGAACGATTGGAAAGAGAATTCGCTGCCGGTGGCCTGTACGGCTGTGCCGCCGAACACCTTTCCGGGAATTTTCACTCCGGAACCGAGTTCCATAACATAGTCGTTCAGTTCGTCTGATTTCCCTACGCTGACTGCGTTGAAGTTCGCTCCAGCCGCAATCTTTTCGATTTGTTTCATGACAGTCGTATTTTATGTTTGTGCATGTTATTTCCGAGATGGCAAAATTAGTATGTTATAATTTATAAAACAATAAGTTACATAAACCACACTTGGTTACCTGCATGTGACCTTTGCAGACGGTCAGCGATTTTCGGCCGATAAAAATTTGCAATTCCGTGTTGTGTGTCGGACTTCGGTTCCCTGTATCGGACCGGCCGGTGGTCATCACGCGCTTCCGTGCCGGCGTGAACGTACCGAAACAATCGGCAGAACCGGCGGGTTGAAATGACAAGAAAACATCAAAAATCTTAACTTTGCACGAAACAAGCAACCATTATGGCAACGAACGACAACGGGACGGCCGGCCGGGAACGTCCCCTCAATTTTCTGGAAGAGATAATAGAAGACCATATCAACAGTGTGGACGGGAGAATTCATACCCGTTTCCCGCCGGAACCCAACGGCTACCTGCATATAGGCCATGCCAAGAGCATCTGCCTTAATTTCGGTCTTGCGGAGCGGTACGGAGGATTGTGCAACCTCCGTTTCGACGATACCAATCCCGTTAAGGAGGATGTGGAGTATGTCGATTCCATCAAGGAGGATATCCGGTGGCTCGGTTTCCGGTGGGCCGAAGAGCATTATGCCTCGGACTATTTCGAGCAGCTCTACGCATGGGCCGTACAGTTGATTAAGCAGGGATTGGCCTATGTGGACGACCAGTCGCAGGAAGAGATACGTCAGACACGCGGTACGGTGACCGTGCCCGGTACCGAGAGTCCGTGGCGCAACCGCAGTGTGGAGGAGAATCTTGACCTTTTCGCCCGCATGCGGGCCGGCGAATTCGCCGACGGAGAGAAGGTGCTCCGTGCCAAGATTGACATGGCGCACCCGAACATGCTGCTGCGCGACCCCATTATGTACCGTATCCTGCATACCGAACACCACCGTACCGGCGATAAATGGTGCATCTATCCTATGTACGACTATGCGCATGGGCAGAGCGATTCCATAGAGAAGATAACCCACTCCATCTGTACGCTGGAGTTCGACGTGCACCGTCCGCTTTACGATTGGTTCATCGAGAAACTCGGAATCTTTCCCAGCCATCAGTACGAATTCGCCCGGCTCAACCTTACCTATACGGTAATGAGCAAGCGCAAGTTGTTGCAATTAGTTGAAAATAAAATAGTTAATGGATGGGATGACCCTCGTATGCCTACCATTTCCGCTATTCGGCGCAAAGGATATACCCCGGCTGCCGTGCGGGCTTTCGCCGAGCGGGTGGGTGTGGCGAAACGGGATAATGTCATCGACCTTTCACTGCTTGAGTTCTGTGTCCGGGAGAACCTGAACAAAACGGCCGAACGGCGAATGGCGGTACTCGACCCTTTGAAGGTTACCATTATTAACTATCCCGAAGGGAAGACCGAAATGTTCGAGGCTGTCAATAATCCGGAGGATGCTTCGGCGGGAACACGGCCGGTACCCTTCTCGCGCGAGATATATATCGAGCGTACCGATTTCATGGAGGAGCCGCCTAAGAAGTATTACCGTCTCGCACCCGGTACCGAAGTACGGCTGCGTTACTCTTATCTTATTAAATGCGAGGAGGTTGTTAAAGACAATGCAGGCAATGTTGTGGAGTTGAGGTGTACTTACGACCCCCAGTCGGGCAACGGTTCTTCTTCTGATGGACGCAGGGTGAAGGGGGTCATCCATTGGGTGTCTGTTCCCCATGCCCGGGCAGCAGAAGTACGGCTCTACTCCAATCTCTTCACCAAGGAAGACCCTAATGATGTAGAGGAGGGTAAGACTTTTCTCGATTATCTCAATCCGGATTCTGTTGTGGTTCGGACGGGATACGTCGAACCCTCATTGGCACAGGCTGCCGTGGGCGAGAAGTTCCAGTTTGAGCGTGTCGGCTATTTCTGTGTGGACCCTGATTCCCGTCCGGAGCGGATGGTATTCAACCGTACAGTCGGATTGAAAGATACATGGGCTAAAATAGCGGATAAATAGTTTTCTTATTTTTGAAAAGGGAAGGATGCTCTGCTTATAAGGGGCATCCTTCCCTTTTAATCTTTTCGGAAGTGTTCCACGTGGAACAATAGCATCCCTGAGGAAAGTTGAATTCAGGGGTTATTCGGTTCGGAATAACAAGGATTGCTCTGGACTGGAGATTTGAATCCGGGGTAGGCGGAACGTTCCACGTGGAACACCTGCCTTTTTATCTTCCGAAGAATATAAGCAGAACGTTGATGTCTGCAGGCGATACACCCGGAATACGCGACGCCTGCCCTATCGTTTGAGGCTTGATGCGGCTTAGCTTTTGACGGGCTTCGATGGTTAGCGATGTCAAAGCATTGTAGTCGAAATCCGGCCGAAGCCGAATATTCTCCAAGCGTCGCATTTTTTCCGCGATGAATCGCTCACGTTCTATATATCCCCTGTATTTTATCTGTATTTCCGCCTCCTCTACTATCTCTTCGTCGACATCGTTTTCATGAATGAAGTTATTCAGGCCGGAGAGTACGGTCGTCAATCCTTCGATACTGACACCGTTTCGCAGCAGGATGTCGTAAAGTTTACGCCCTTGTTCGAGCGGATTCGTGCCTATGGATTGCAGGTAACCGTTGATTTCCTCTTTTCCGACACTTCTTTGACGGATAAAATCAATTAGGTGCTGTGTCAGACGACTTTTTCGTTCAAATGCTTCACGCCGTTCGGATGAAGCAAGTCCGAGTTCAATCGCTTTCGGAGTGAGCCTTAAATCGGCATTGTCTTGCCTAAGCAAGATGCGATATTCTGCCCTGCTGGTGAACATGCGGTAAGGTTCGTCTACGCCTTTGGTAACAAGGTCGTCTATCAGTACGCCGATGTAGGCCTCGTCTCTGGCAAGTACGAAAGGTGCTTTGTCCTGTAATTTCAGAGACGCATTGATGCCGGCCATCAGTCCCTGTGCCGCCGCTTCCTCATAGCCCGTGGTACCGTTTATCTGTCCTGCGAAATAGAGATTGTCCACCCTTTTCGTTTCGAGTGTATGCTTCAGTTGCGTAGGCGGAAAGTAGTCGTATTCTATCGCATATCCCGGTCGATAGATATGAACCTTTTCGAATCCCCGTACTTTGGAGAGCGCTTTGATTTGAACATCCAGCGGCAGCGACGAAGAGAAGCCGTTCAGGTAGTATTCGTTCGTTTCCCTGCCCTCGGGTTCGAGAAAAAGCTGGTGCGAATCCTTGTCGGCGAAGGTACGCAGTTTGTCTTCGATACTGGGACAATAACGCGGCCCTATCCCCTGAATTGTACCGTTGAAGAGCGGCGAATCCGCGAACCCTTCCCGCAGAATATCGTGAACTTCGGCGGTCGTATGTACGAGATAGCAGGGAATCTGGTTGATGACGCTTTTGCTGGAGGGCAAGAAAGAGAATTTTGCGGGTTTTTCATCGCCGTATTGGGGTTCCAGTGCGGTAAAATCCACGCTGCGCCCATCTATTCGGGCCGGAGTGCCGGTCTTCATCCGGCCCGCCTCGAAACCGAGGCTGCACAAATATTCGGTAAGTCCGTACGATACGCCGTCGCCTGCCCTGCCTCCCGGAGCGCTGGCCCGTCCGGTATGCATCAGCCCGTTCAGGAAAGTACCGTTGGTGAGGATGACTGCGTGGGCTTTGAAAAGGACGCCCATAACGGTATGCACTCCTGTAATAATGTATTGATTTTCTGATAATTCACTGTCTGAATCCGTCCGTTTCTCCACCGTGAGCCTGTCTACGGTATCCTGCCAGATGCGGAGGTTTTCGGTATTCTCCAGTACCTGACGCCAGGACTCCGAGAAACGGGCTTTGTCGCATTGGGCACGAGGACTCCACATGGCACTTCCTTTCGAGCGGTTCAACATCCTGAATTGGATGGCAGTCCGGTCGGTGATAATGCCCATGTGTCCGCCGAGAGCATCTATCTCTCTTACTATCTGTCCTTTAGCTACTCCGCCTACGGCGGGATTGCACGACATGTTGGCGAATTTGCCCATGTCCATGGTGATGAGCAGGGTTTGTGCTCCGAGTTTTGCCGCGGCTGCAGCGGCTTCGCATCCAGCGTGCCCGCCGCCTACCACGATGATGTCGTATTCGTAAGTCATCTTCTTTCTTGCCCTTGCCGAGGGCGGTCTGTCCGTTGAAATTGTGCGTCGTTTGCGTTCAGGTGGCCGTGCGGTGTGCGCTGATTCCTTCTCTCCCCTGCCCGTTTGTTGTGAGTCTTTCTGCGGAAAAGATGCAGAGTTGCCGGAGGCACACTCTCCTGGACCCGCAAAAGGGCTTTTCCCGTTGGAAAGACGGGTCGGCGGGTACTTGTTCGGCGATGGATGGAGTGCGCCTGAAAGGGCGGAAAAAGGCCCTTGCCGTGCCTGTGGTACTTCTTGCCTTTCGGAGGCCTTTCCCTTACCGGGCCGGCAGTACGAACGGAGGATAATCTCCGTTTGCCTGACGGTATGCGGCCAGGCTGCGGTCCTCCAATGCACGCATGGCCCGCTCCTCCTCCGGGGTTTTGTCGCCATGGCCGCAGAGGTGCAGTACGCCGTGTATGATGACTCGCATCATCTCCTCCTGCGGCTGCGTCCCGATGGTTTCCGCATTGGAACGTACCGTGTAAGGGTCGATAAAGATGTCTCCGCTGATATTTCGCGTACCGTTCAGGTCGCTGTAATCGAACGTGATGACATCCGTATGGTAGTCGTGGCCGAGATACTGCCTGTTGATTCCGATGTGATACTCCGGTGAACAGAAGATATAGGCGATGTCGCCGGGGCTGTACCCTTCGGCGGTTATCACCTCTTTTATCCAAGCCGTTATCCTGCGCCTGCCCTGCGGCAGGAATGTGCACTCTTCCGTGTGGAAACTGACAGCCATTGTTTTGGTAAGTTTGTTAAAGTCCGTTGCGGAATACCGCCATTATCTTCTCAGCCGTATTGTCTGCCGTGGTACGTGTCCAGGCCTGTTTCCGCTCCGGCTCTGCCCTTTGGGAGACGCCGCATCCGGAACCGCCGTTATCTCGACAGCCACTTTTCCGGATTGAGGAACGTCGTACCCTTCCACAATTCGAAATGCAGGTACCAGTCGTCGTTGTTCGCGGTCGAGGGGAGGTTGCCTATCACCTGGTTCCGTCCGACCGCGTCGTTGGCCTTCACGCTGACCGATTCAAGGTTGGAATAGACCGTATAATAATTTCCGTGATTGACCATCACGCAGTTGTTCAATCCTTTGATGAAGACCACCCTGCTCACGGTTCCTTCGAAAATACACCGCACGGGGGCTCCCTTCTCCCCTGCGATATTGACTCCTTTGTTGTCTATCGTCAAGCCGCGCTGCGTGGGGTGCGGATGCTTGCCGAAACGGTCGATGATTACGCCATCGCTTACCGGATAGGGGAATTTGCCCTCGTTCTGTTCGAAGTTGTTGCTGAGCTCCACCCTCACCCGCTCCTCTGCGGCGGTACGTTTGGTTCCCGCATTGCGGCGGGCCTCCTCTGCGACGAGCCGCTGAAGCTGCTTCTGGGCATTCTGCTTTTCGCGCTCCTTCTGGCGTATCCGGTCGGCCACCTTGCGTTCGTCGGCGGCCAGCCGCGAACTGTTCTTCTTGTAGGTCTGTTCGTCGGCCCGAAGGGTTTGGAGCTCCTTGTCGCGGTTGCCGCGCGGGGATTCGAGCTGCGCCAACTGGGCATCCAGCCTTTTTACCTCGTCCTGCAACACCGCCGAGAGCGAATCCAGCTCCGAGGCTTTCGCCTCCCGCATCCGGTTGTAGCGCTTCATGTAGTTTATCCGCAGCGTCATCTCCCCGAAGTCGCGCGAGGCGAAGAGAAAAGCCATCGAGTTGTTCAGCAGGTAGTTCTTGTATGCGGCGTATATCATGTCGGCATACTCCTTTTTGAGTACCTCGATGCGCCGGTTCGTTTCCGTTATCTCCTTGTTCTTGGCCGCAATGTCGCGTTCGCAGATGGCGATTTGCTGGTTGAGCGAGGATACGATGCTCTGGCGGTTCGAGATGCGGGATACTATCAGTTTCAGTTCGTTCTGCGTGACGGCCCGTTCGCCCTTTATCTTGCTCAAGAGCGCTTCGTTGCGTCTTATCTCCTCCTCTGCGCGGGCTATCTGTTCATTCAGTGCCTGTATCGAGGACTGCACTCCCTGTGCCCGCAGTCCCGCCGGGACGAGGCAGAGGAGCGAAATCAGTATCAGTAAGGTCCGTTTCATCTATTCCTGTTTCTTTTCCAACCGTTGCCGGATAATCTCCGCATCGTACCCCTTGTCGAGGGCGCGTTTCCAGTAGACTTCCGCCATGAATGCGTCGCCCAACGCATAGAGTATCTCCGCATAATGGAACAGCAGTACCGGACTGCCGGTCATATCGAACGATACGGCCTGCTGCATGACGGTGCGGGCCTCGTCGTATCTTCCGAGCAGATAGAGTATCCACCCTTCCGTGTCGAGGAACGTGGCATTGCCCGGAGTGAGCCTGTTGGCACGGCGGCTCATGTCGAGCGCCTTTTCCAGTTCCCTCCCCTCTTCGCTGAGGTAGTAGGCATAGTTGTTCAGTACGCCGGCATTGTCCGCGTTGAGCCGGAGCGCCTTTTCGTATTGCGTATAGGCTTTACGCGAGTTGCCGAGTTCGTGGTATGCGTCGCCGAGTATTCCTGCCGCTACGCTCCGCGTGGAGTCATCCTTCGCTGCACGGTAAGCCTCCCGGAAGGTACGCACTGCGCCCGCGGCATCATTCGTGCCGAGGCGGGCGTAGCCTTTGCCGAGCAGGATATCCATATTGTCGGGAAAGCGTGCGAGCGCCATGTCGGAGTATTTCGTTACGGAGTCGGGGCGGTTCAGGAAGGTTTCTATCCCGATGACCTGGTTATAGGCTTCCAGTATGTCGGGTTTCATGCCGATGAACGACTTGTAGAGTCCGAGCGCCTGTTCTATCTCCCCGCCCCGTATCAGGTGCGTGGCATACAGGTCCACCACGTTGTAATCGTCCGGATACTTGGCGATGAGCGTCAATATGAGGGAGTTGATGGCGAAGTAGTTGCGCCGGTAGAACTCCAGGTCGGAGGTGATGTCTTCGAAGATTCTTTTCTTCCCCTCCAGCGGCATGCCGTTGTTTTCGAAAATCAGTTTCAGCGTGGCGAGGTAGTTCCCCGCGTCGTTGGATTTACGGTAGAAATCGGCCAGCGAAGAGAGGGTTTCCATGTTCCCCGAATCGAGCCGCATGGCCTCCGCATAGTTGGCCAGCGCCAGCGAGTCCTTGCCCATCGCGCTGTATATGTCGCCGAGGATACGGTAATTGCCGTCGTCGTAGGGATAGTCGCCGGCCAGCTTTTTCGCCTCCTCCACGGCCTTGTCATAGAGCCTTAGCCGTATCAGTATCTCGCGTTTGTAGGTGGAGAGCTCTTCGAGACGTCCCAACCGCATCTCTGCGGTGTCGAGGATGGCTATCGCCGTAAAGGGTTGCCCCTTGTAGTCGTAAAGGGCTGCCAGCAGCCGGTAGTTGAGCGGATTGTGCGGGTCGTCGCGCATCAGGCGGGTGTAGATGCCCATCGCCTCGTCGTACTTTTCGGACATCACCAATGCCCGTCCCAACTGGTTCTGATAGGCGAGGTTGGCCGTGTCGAGCGCATTGGCCGTTTGGCTGTAGGCCACGGCCCGCTGTGGGTCGGTTTCGAGCAGTATTTCGGCTATCTCGTAGTAGGCCGGGGCGTAGGAGGAGTCCGCCTGTATGGCGCGGCCGAAGCAGGCGATGCCCGCCTGCATGTCGCCCTTCACGGTATGGGCCTTGATGCCTTCGGCATGGTAGTAATAGGGGGCGTTGCGGCCGGCGAAATCCCCTTCGGCCGCCGCCTGCGACGTGCCGTGCGTGGTCACCGTACAGGATATGAATCCTGCCGCCGCGATGCCTGCTGCTATCACCCTGATGTTTTTCATGCCGTTTCCAAATGATGTATGCGGAGCGGAACGCCGCCTTCCCGCTTCTTGCCGGACGGTTTTCGTGCCGCCGGAAGCGGGTATCAAATCACCGTGCCGAATTGGCGCAGGAACCGGATGTCGTTCTCGAAGTAGAGACGGAGGTCCTTGACGCCGTATTTCAGCATCGAGCAGCGCTCTACTCCCATTCCGAACGCGAACCCGCTGTATTTATTGCTGTCTATGCCGCATGCTTCGAGTACGTTCGGGTCCACCATGCCGCATCCCATGATTTCGAGCCATCCGGTATGTTTGCAGACGTTGCACCCCTTCCCGCCGCAGAGGTTGCAGGAGATGTCCATCTCCGCCGAGGGCTCCGTGAAGGGGAAGTAGGAGGGTCTCAAACGTATTTTCGTCTCCGGGCCGAAGAACTCCTGTACGAAGTAGAGAAGCGACTGTTTCATGTCGGCGAAGGAGACCCCTTCGTCGATATAGAGTCCCTCTATCTGGTGGAAAATGCAGTGCGCACGGTAGGAGATGGCTTCGTTGCGGAAGACCCTGCCGGGGCATACTACCCGGATAGGCGGTTTCTGCGTCTCCATGGTGCGTACCTGAATGGAGCTGGTGTGGGTACGGAGCAGGATGTCGGGGTCTTTTTCGATGAAGAACGTATCCTGCATGTCGCGTGCCGGATGTTCCGGCGGGAAGTTCAGGGCCGAGAATACGTGCCAGTCGTCCTCTATCTCCGGGCCTTCGGCTATGACATAACCGAGCCGTTCGAATATACCGCATATCTCGTTCCTTACCAGCGATATGGGGTGCCGGCTGCCGAGCGGCTGCGCGGTGCCGGGGCGCGTCATGTCGTCCAGCGTGGCCGAGGGAGTCCCGGCTGCATGCGCTTCGAGTTCGCTTTTCAGTTCGTTGATGCGTTCCTGTGCGCGGTTCTTGAGTCCGTTGAGGCGCTGGCCCAGTTCGCGTTTCAGTTCCGGGGCGACGGTTTTGAATTCGTCCATCAGTTCGTTGAGCTCACCCTTGCGGCCCAATACCTTGATTCTGAACTCTTCCAGCTCCGCAGCGGTACCGGGGTGGAACTCCTCTACCCTTTTCAGCAGTCGTTCTATCCTGTCGGTCATATCCTTCGTATTGTTTCGGTTCTCCTGAATGATACATTACAATAACTTACAAAGTTAAGGATTTTTGCGGTTACTTTACAAACCGTTGCCGGATAACGGCGTTAAAAGTCGTCCGGTACCGGGAAAGTTTTTTCATGCCGCGTAAATTGTATATCTTTCGTCTCCGTATTGCATTGCATTCCGGATAAAGATATTTCGAGATATGGCTGAATTCATCGTGCAGGGCGGAAACCGCCTGAAGGGAGAGATAGTACCGCAGGGGGCCAAGAACGAAGCCCTCCAGATAATTTGTGCCACGCTCCTTACCCCCGAACGGGTGACGCTGCACAACGTTCCGGAGATAGTGGATATTCTGCAGCTCATGGATATGCTGCGTGCCATGGGGGTCGAGGTGGAGAAGACGGGGCCGCAGAGCTACGCGTTCCGTGCCCGCGACATCGACCTCGATTATATCCGTTCGGAGGATTACCGCCGTCGAGGCGCCCGGCTGCGCGGTTCGGTCATGGTCATCGGGCCCCTGCTGGCCCGTTTCGGCATCGCCTATCTGCCCAAACCGGGCGGCGACAAGATAGGGCGCCGGAGGCTGGATACCCACCTGATAGGGTTTCAGAAACTCGGTGCGAAGTTCGATTACGATTTCGACAACAACTATTTCGCCCTCCGCTCGGACGGTCTGCGCGGAACCTACATGCTGTTGGACGAGGCTTCGGTGACGGGTACCGCCAACATCGTCATGGCTGCCGTGCTGGCACGGGGGGAGACGACCATCTACAATGCGGCCTGCGAACCCTACATCCAGCAGCTGTGCCGGATGCTTGTTCGCATGGGGGCCGACATCCGCGGTATCGGTTCCAACCTGCTGACCATCCGCGGTGTGGAACGTCTCGGAGGAACGGAGCACACCATGCTGCCGGACATGATAGAGATAGGCAGCTTCATCGGAATGGCGGCCATGACGCAGTCGGAGATAACGATTAAGGAGGTCTCTTTCGGCGACCTGGGCATCATTCCCGCACAGTTCGCCCGCATGGGAATCCATTTCGAGCAGCGCGGAGACGATATCTATATTCCCAGTCAGGAGCACTACGAGATAGAAACGTTCCTCGACGGTTCGATAATGACCATTGCCGATGCACCCTGGCCGGGACTGACGCCCGACCTGCTTTCGGTCTTCCTCGTGGTGGCGACGCAGGCGAAGGGTTCTGTGCTCATCCACCAGAAGATGTTTGAAAGCCGCCTCTTTTTCGTGGACAAACTGATAGACATGGGGGCGCAGATAATCCTCTGCGACCCGCACCGGGCCACGGTCATCGGGCACAACCACGAACGCCGCCTGCGCGGTACGATGATGACTTCGCCCGACATCCGTGCCGGGGTAGCGCTCCTTATCGCCGCCCTGAGTGCGGAGGGGCGCAGCGTCATCCAGAATGTGGAGCAGATTGACCGCGGTTATCAGAACATCGATGCGCGCCTCAACGCGCTCGGCGCCAATATCATTCGGGCCGAATAGCCCGTTGACCGGCCGGCCGGAATGCGGCTGCGGGATACCGTGCATCGGAGGGAAGGATTCCCTGCCGTGTACGGTTTTTCGTATGCCTGCCATGGAGAGAAGCGGCAGGTGTTGGTCGTTTCTGCAAAAAATTTTCGTTTCCGTGCAACAAAACGGAACCTTCAGGCATCATATATATGAAAGCCGCTCCGGCAGGGGAGGCCGGATTTGTCGACAGGGATGTTTCCGGAGACTCTGCGGGGCGGGCGACGGGCAAAGAGATTCCCGGGAGAACCGCTGTGGTCCGATGGCCTGAATCAGCCGTTGTCCCTTTCCCAAATATCCAACTCGCCGATTTCGGCCAGATGAAAAATCCGTGCCAGTTCCCCTATTACCGGCGAAACGAGCTCAATCACATCGGAGATTGAGCTCTCTTTTGTCTTGTCCCCCTTCATGCGGTAGAGCATGGCGGCGTAGAGCGTCCGGAAAGCGAGTTCCGTATCGGATATCTCCTGCCGTCCGATGAGCTGCCGCAGACGCGGCAGTTCGGGCTGCAGACGGGCGTACAGTTCGCGGTAATGCTCTCCGGCCGGAGCCTGGAGCAGCTGTTCGTGCAGATTGTTCAGGTCGCCTATGAGATGCAGGGTGTGGTCGAGATGGCCCGTCTTTTCCTTTCCCTCTTCGCGTAGCAGCGACCCCACGTCCATGTACCACATGAGCAGGTTGTTCTGTCTCTCCTCATCCCCGGGTATCTGTGGGGCCACCAGTTGCGACCAGATGGCTTCGGGGCTGAACCGGAGCGCCCGGAGCAGGTCCTCCAACTGCCACAGGTAGAGGATATATTCCGCGATATTCTCCTTTCGTTTCGCTTGTGCTATGTACATTTTCCTTGTTTGAACGGTTTATGTCCTCCGGGCATCCGTTTCCGGAAGGCGGTTTCCGGGCCGCTCTCTTTCCGGCTGTTCAGAGCGGTACCGAGAAGCCGCATGTTACGAATACTTTCTTGTCGCGCGGTTTGTAGACGCCTACCGTAAGCGTGCAGGTCGATTCCGCCGGCATGCGGAACGGGGCGATGTCGAGGCTGACGGCTCCCCCGAACGTATAAATGTGGCGCGGTACGCCGCGTTTTTGCAGACCGTTGCCCGCGGTTCCCGTGAGGTCGATGAAATATTCCGGTTCCAGATAGCGTGCGTATTGGAACGACAGGTCGAGCGAGATGCGTTTCAGGAAAAAGACGCCGCTCACTCCCCAGTCCGGATAGGCTACGGGGAAGAGGTAGTCGGCCGAGGCGGCGAAGTAGCTCGTCGTGGCTATCTGGTCATATCCGCGGGGCTGGAAATCGATGACGTTTATCATGGGGAAGACGTCGGTAGTCCGCTGGTAGGCTGCGGCGAGCGTCAGGCCGTGGTGAAGGAAGAGACCGGGGGTGTAGACGCGTCCGTACACGCTCCATGCGGTGGCGAACAGCTTGCTGAACGGATTGCTGACCGTGCTGGCACGGAGCGTATAGCCCCAGCGCGGCTGCAGGTCGAGGCGGGCCTTGCGGACGTATTTGTTGTACTGTACGGAGGCGAGTACGAGCGATGCCCGGTTCGACTGCCCTTCGGGGGTGATGATTTCCGTATTGTCGAGGTTGAATTGCAGCGTCGGCACCAGCGAGCGTATCCGGTAGCCCGACGAGAGCAGCAGCGGCAAGTAGGCCCTGACCGAGAGGTCGAAGCTGTTGCCCTTGTAGTAGCTCGTATAGAAGGGACTGCTGGCCGTATTGATGGTTTGGTGG
>ENA-OPAV01000666-OPAV01000666.1-human-gut-metagenome-genome-assembly--contig:-NODE-666-length-26918-cov-10.515393_pt1 | contig 26918 bp, 21 predicted proteins | sample MGYA00241056_ERZ501428 | MGnify/ENA primary metagenome ERZ501428 (study PRJEB25962, sample SAMEA2042621) | human gut metagenome | biome: human gut; feature: human-associated habitat; material: faeces... | reverse complement strand
TATATTGGATTTCGGCGCAGATTTTTTCCTGTATTTTATTGGTGTTTAGTATTATGCGGCGTTGAGTGGTAGACTTTGAGCGCAGGTGCGGACGTTCCTGCGATGATCGGGTTCGCTTTTGTGTCCGAGGTATGCGCTCTGCCTTGAATTTGCGGAACGGCGGCTTGCTCGTTCTTGGGTTTTGTGTGAGTTCTGTCGATTCGGTTCATTCCTTGTTTTGACATAAAAAATCCCCCTTTGGTTTTTATGATAGTATATCCAAAGAGGGAAATATTAATCGCGGAAAGTAATTAGCTGTTTTTGTGTGTGAAAACGGTTGGATATGAAATCCGACCTCGGACTGTAGAAAAAGCGTATTATTAAAAGCTGCACAAAATTAACGTAAACTTTGGCTTGGTTGTTATCTATACTCGTTTTCAATAAACGTTTTTACTTCCTGCGCAAGCGAAATATTTATCCCTGCGGCTTTTGCGATATCCTCAACGGTGGCTTTTTTCAGTTCTTCCTTGGTTTTGAACCGGGAGAGGAGCTTTTCCGCTTTTTTATCGCCGATGCCTTTTATTTTCGTGATCTCAAGGCTGAACGACTGCTTGCTGTGCTTTTTGCGCTGGTAGGTTATCGAATAGCGGTGGACTTCGTCCTGTATTCGGGTCAGAAGCATAAATGCGGCTTTGTTTTCGTTTATTGCGATCTCGCCGCCGCCCGTGGCGATGGCTCTTGTGCGGTGCTTATTGTCCTTTACCATACCGAAGAGGGGGACGTTTATGCCCATTTCACGCAGGATTGGTTCAACGGCGTTGACCTGACCCTTGCCGCCGTCGAGGAGGATAAGGTCGGGCAGGCGGCAGAAGCCCTCGTCCGTTTCGTTTTCGTCCTTATAATGCTTGAATCGGCGTTCCAGGACTTCACGCATCGATGCATAGTCGTTCTGTATTGCGGTTTCTTTTATCGTGAATTTTTTATAGGCTTTTTTATTCGGTCTGCCGTTCTCAAAGACTATCATACCTGCGACCATTGCGGAGCTTGCGAGGTTCGAGATATCGTAGGATTCGATGTACATTGGCGGATCTTTCAGTCCGAGGAGCTTTGCGAGCTGTTCGAGTGCGACTATCTCTGCGCCCGTTCGTCCGACCTTTATTGCGAGGGATTCGCTGGCGTTTTCCTTTGCCATATTGATGAGCTTCAGACCCTTTCCCCTTGTTCGTGAAAAGATATCGACAGCGTGACCGCTTTTTTCACGGAGAAGCCGTGTTATCATTTCAGCATCGGGGATTTCTTCCTCGGTGATGATCTCACGGGGAATGGATTCGGGCGTTGTATAGAAAGCTGTGATGAAATCCTGAATCATAACGGCTGTATCGTCAATTTCTCCGACGGGAAGCTCGCTTCGGTCGGTGAGTCTGCCGCCTCGGTACTGGAGAATTGCGACGCAGGCATTTGTGCCGTTCTGTGCGGCGGCGATGATATCGGTATCACGCATATCCTCATTGATTATCTTCTGGCTGTCGGCGGCGCGTTTTATCGCATTTATACGGTCGCGGAGTGTGGCGGCGCGTTCAAATTCGAGGTTTTCGGCGGCTTCGTTCATCTTTTGGGTAAGACTTTCGACAGATGCCTCCGAACCGCTTGCGATATATTCCTCCGCCTGTGCGATAATGGAATTATACTCATCGCAGGATATTTTCCCCATACAAAGCCCCATACACTGCTTGATATGGTAATTCAGGCAGGGGCGGCTCTTGCCGAAGTCACGGGGGAAAACTTTTTTGCAGGTCGGGAGCATAAAGACCTTGTTGACTTCCTTTGCGGTCTGGCTTGCGACGAAAGAGCTTGTATAAGGGCCGATATATTTTCCCTCGCCGTTTTTCTGAAGCTCATAAGTGATACGGGGATATTCTTCTTTTGAGATCTTGATATAGCTGTAGCCCTTATCGTCCTTTAAGAGGATATTATACTTCGGCTTATGCTGTTTTATGAGTGAACATTCGAGGACGAGGGCTTCATACTCCGAGTCGGTGACGATGAAATCATAGTCATAGACGTTGGAAACCATTTTTGCGACTTTAGGCGTATGGTCGGGCGATTTGCAGAAATAGCTCGTGACACGGTTGCGGAGGTTTTTTGCCTTGCCGATATAGATTATATGCCCTGTTTTATCCCTCATTCGGTAAACGCCCGGTGAAGTTGTCAGAAGCGACGTTTTTTCGCGCAGGTAGGGAAGACGCTCATTCATTGTTATCCTCTTTCAGCACATACTGCCTGATAGCCTTTGTTACGCCCTCGTCATTGTTGCTTTCGGCGGTGAATTTGCCGTATTGCCGCATATCGGGGTGGGCGTTCTTCATCACGAAGCTACAGCCTGCATTTTGCAGAAGCTCAACATCGTTGAAATAGTCGCCGAAAGCCATTGTTTCCTCGGGAGAAATGCCGAGATGTTCACGGATCTCTTTCAGAGCCGCACCTTTGTTTATGCCCTTGTTCATAATGTCTATCCACTTCGGACCTGTGACTGCGACGGTGAAATCCTCGGCGAATTCCTTTGCGACAATGGGGTAGACGTTCTTTTCCGCACCGTTATAGTCGCAGACGGCAATTTTGAAGATATCATCATCGACTGCGGCGATATCGTCAACGCAGGTATAGTGGAGATAGTAGCGTGTTACTTCGTGATAGAATTCCTCGTCCTTGCGCTCGAAATAGGTTCCGTGTACACCGCACAAAACGGGCGTTACCCTTTCCATTCCGCGGCAAATTTCGATAAGGTGCTTAACGCAGCTTTTTTTGAGCAGGCTCATACTTACAAGCTCGCCGTTCACGATGACGTAAGCGCCGTTATCGCAGATAAAGTCGAGCTTATCGAGCTTTCCCTCGAAGTTGATCTTCAGCGTGGAATAGGAACGTCCGCTTGCGACGACGAAGTGTATGTTTTTTTTGCAAAGCTTGTCCAGCACTTCATCAAAATCGTGCGGAAATTCTTTTTTATCGTTGAGAAGAGTTCCGTCCATATCAGACGCTATCAGTTTTATCATTTAAGGCAAGTTCCTTTCTGCGTTTTCTTGCATATAATAAGTAGACGATCCCGCAGATGACCGAAATTCCGACATTTATTGCAACGGAAAGAATGAATTTTGCGGAGAGCGGATCGTCAAGGTAATTTCCCATAAAGGTACAGCATATCATTCCGGGGAGCGTTCCGAGCATCGAGCCGAGAACATAGTCGCGCCATTTCATATTGACCGAGCCGAGAAACATACTCACGACATCGTAAGGCAGACAGTTTATTATTCGCAGGAAAAATGCAAAGAATACGCCGTTCGACATATTGAGGCTGATTATCTCATTCATTTTTTTATGCTTCATAATTATTTTTTCAACGTATTCCCTCTGGGCAAATTTTCCGATAAGATAGGGAATATTCATCATACAGAAAATTCCTATCGTATTTATCAGTAGCGCAACCCAGATGTTAGGTGCGGTCATTCCGCAGGCGGTGACAATGACTATCATCGGGAAGAAGAACGTCAGCGATTTGAGCGAGAACATTGCGATGATAACTATTGCGGCAAGCCATATGTTTTCGGGCGTATACTGCAAAAGCTGTTCTGCGGTTACGCTGCGGAACACCGTGAAGTACAGCACGGCGCATATTGCTATCATTACAAACGGTGCGACGGCGAATGCCGCTTTTGCTATTTTGGTTATTCTTTCATGAAAATCAAATTTTTTGTCATCGGTCATTTTTTTGTCATATCCTTTCATTTTTGAGAAGAGTCGCAGTGTCTTTTCATATGGATATTATAGCACGGGTGCTGTTAATTATCAACATATTTTTGATACAATATTGTGAAAAACAGATGAAACTATCGGCGCACTCCTTGTTATTTCAAAAGGGTTGTGATATACTATTATAAATTAAAAAACCAAGGAGTTATTATAAATGGCTGATTATACAGGAAGCAGATGTATCGTTTGCAGCGAGCAGTTCAGGGAGGGCGATGATATCGTAGTCTGCCCCGAATGCGGCACGCCTTACCACAGAGCCTGCTACGAGAAATACGGAAGCTGCGTTAATACTGAGCTTCACAAGGCACATCGGAGCTGGACGCCTATGCCCGACACGGGAGGTCAGACCGATGTGAACGAGGACGACCCCGAAAAGGACTGCGTTTGCCCACGCTGTGGATATGTCAACCCCAAGCTGACGGCTTTCTGCGGCAGATGCGGTTCGCCGATGCCTGCGCTCGAACGTCACAACGAAGAGCTTCGCAAAAATATGGAAGAGGCGATGAAGAATGACGGCGACTTCGGCGGGATAAATCTTGAACCGTACCTTATCAACTTCACCGACCCTCTTTGCGGATACAATCCCGATGAGGATTTTGACGGCGTTCGCCTTTGTGAGCTTGCCGATTATGTCGGCAGCAACACTCACTATTATCTCCCGAATTTCAAGCGTTTCAAGGACACGGGAAGCTCTCTCAGCTGGAATTTCTCGGCTATGCTTATCCCCGAGATGTACTTTTCCTACCGAAAGATGCCGCTTATCGCACTGGCGGCTCTCATTGTAAGGGTGGTTTTCATGATACCGCAGTATATACCTATCCTTGCGGAGATGGATCTGGGTGCGGTATCGCAGTTCGCACAGGGCTTTGATATACGAAGCACGGCTTTTAATATGCTGAGTGTTCTTTCGTATGTGCTTATGTATGCGGCGATGTTTTTCTTCGGCGCTTTTGCGAACAAAATTTACTACAAAACCGCGGTAAAGCGCACTGCGAAGATAAAGGCTGCGACAACTCCGCTCACGATACGTCAGACGCTTCGCTCAAAGGGCGGTACATCGGCAGGCTTGCTTGCACTTTTTATATGCATTTATGTTGTGCTTTATATGACGTTCAGTATGAGCTTTCTTCTCGGCACAATGCCGTAAACGACGGTTTTATACCGAAAGGACAGGGGTGAAATGAAGATAAAAAAGGCGGTAATAACCGCAGGCGGTCTTGGAACGAGGCTTCTTCCTGCGACAAAGGCAGTCCCGAAGGAAATGTTCCCGATAGTGGACAAGCCTGCGATACAGTACATCGCAGAGGAATGTGCGGCGGCAGGGATAACCGATATACTCATCGTTACGGCGAGGGGAAAAACGGCTATCGAGGATCATTTCGACCGTTCGCCCGAGCTTGAGGCGAAGCTTTCGGAGAGCGGAAAGACCGCACTGCTTGAAGAGATAAAAGGTATATCCTCGGCGGCAAGGTTCACGTTCGTCCGTCAGCCGTTTCAGACCGGACTTGGCGGTGCGATACTCTGTGCGGAAAGCTTTGTGGGCGGTGAGCCTTTCGCCGTGCTTTACGGTGATGATGTTATAATCGGTGACGATCCTGCTATAGGACAGCTTGCCCGAGCTTATGAAAAATACGGTAAAAGCGTTGTCGGCATAAACCGTGTTCCGCGTGAGGATATATGCAAATACAACTCGATGAAGCTTGAACCTATGGGCGAAAGCAGGCTTTACGCCGTTTCCGATATGATCGAGAAGCCGCAGAGGGGAGAGGAATTTTCCGATTTTTCCATTCTCGGGCGGTGCATACTTGAACCGAATATATTTGATATCCTGCGCAGAACGCCGAGGGGCAAGGGCGGTGAGCTCCAGCTCACGGACGCAATGCGTGAGGTGGCTGTTTCCGACGGAATGATAGGCGTTGACTTTGCGGGAAAGCGTTTCGATATGGGCAGCAGGCTTGGCATCATCAAGGCTTCGCTCGAGGTCGGACTTATGCATGATGAGCTTAAAGGGGAGCTTACGGCGTACTTAAAGGAACTGCTTGATAATTTCTAAATTCGGAATTCGGAATTATTTTTGCTCCGCAAATTTACGGTGAGAACCTAATTTCCGTAGTACAGCGTAAACCCTAAAACTTTATTTTTAGCATTGATTTATCAATTATCATATTATGTGTTTATATATAAACAGTAAGCAATTAAAAAAGTCAAAGCTAATTGTAACAAAATCACCCTCTTCCGCCGTGCCCGTATCAAACGTCCAAAAGCCTGACTTGTGTTTGTAGCATTTGGCCGGGTGAGGGTTGGTGGTTTGGGGAAAGAGAGTGCAGAGGGAACACCGCAAGGAGGATAGGGGGAGGGCGGCCTTGCGTCCCCCTCGTACAGAGCGCCTCCCCCTGTCCTCCTAAAGGTTTTCCCTTTGCTAAATACCCAAGATAGCCAAACATTTTTCTGCAATTATTCTATTCAAAATTTATGCTTTTTACGTTAAATATGCAAACACGATTTGATTTAGCAAAACATCAAATTTTAGGATTTACAAAGTAGTAGGGGCGGATTCTATATCCGCCAGACTGATTCGCTGAATTTTGACGTAAAAAACACTAAAATTGCAGGAGACGGGTTTCCCGTCCCGAATTGCGCCGGCAATTTTCAAGGTATAACAACGTCTGCGGTGTTGGACGGGTGACCCGTCACTGCACTTGGTTTTTGTATACTTGTGATATTTTGTAAAAAGATAATCAAATTTGAAATAATGTAAAAAAGCTGCTGCGGTATTGACGAAAATCGCTTGCCGTGGTATAATATATATAATAAGTATAATAATATTGTTTTAAGCAAAGGAGCTTATTTTTAATGGCTGAACTCGTATATAATGAACAGGGACGTTTGCTTTTCACCGAAGAAATGCGTCAGGAATACACGATCCTTGTTCCGCAGATGCTCCCCATTCATTTTTCTCTTATTGTAAAAATATTCAACAATCACGGATATAGAATGAAGCTGCTCACCTCAACGGGCAGAAAGGTCGTTGATGAGGGACTGCGCAATGTTCACAATGATACCTGTTATCCTGCGCTTCTCGTTATCGGTCAGATGATGGACGCGCTCAAATCGGGTGAATATGACATTCACAAGACCGCTCTTATGATAACCCAGACGGGCGGCGGCTGCAGAGCTTCAAACTACATAAATCTGCTCAGAAAAGCGCTCAAAAACAACAAAATGGAATTCGTTCCAGTTGTTTCGCTCAATATCGCAAACCTTGAAAAGAACCCCGGCTTCAAGCTTTCGCTTCCGCTTTTGCAGGATCTTATCGTCGGCATTTGCTACGGTGATATCCTTATGTGGGCAGGAAATCAGGTCCGTCCTTACGAAAACAACAAGGGCGAAACAGACAAGCTCATCGAGGACTGGCAGAACAGGCTCATCAAAGAGGGCTTTGCGATCGGTTCGTTCAAGAAAAATGCTTTCCAGATGGTAAAGGATTTTGAGAAGATAGCTTATACTCCGAGCGTAAAGGCGAGAGTCGGAATTGTCGGCGAAATTTACATCAAGTATGCGCCGCTCGGCAACAACTGTCTTGAAGAATTTCTCCGAGGGGAAGATGTTGAACCCGTTGTTCCGGGACTTCTCGACTTCATCATCTTTATGTGCGACCACCACGTTGTTGACACGCAGCTTTATCACGTTGCATATAAAAAATACATCGCTTCGGGTGCGCTTGAAGCATTTCTCAAAAAGATGCAGGATATAATGATAAAGGCATTCGAGGATTCACGCTTCAGAGCGCCTGCACACTTTGACGAAACAAAGGAAAACAGCAGGGAGTATGTTTCGCCTGCGAATAAAATGGGCGAGGGCTGGCTTCTTACCGCTGAAATGGTCGAGCTTATCGGCAGCGGCGTAAACAACATCATCTGTGCGCAGCCGTTTGGCTGCCTGCCGAACCACATCATCGGCAAGGGTATGATAAGAAAGATACGCAACGTTTACCCCGATGCGAACATCGTTGCTATCGACTATGACCCGGGCGCAACAAAGGTAAATCAGGAAAACAGAATAAAGCTTATGCTTTCTACGGCAAAGACAAACCTTGCGGCGGAGGCTGAAAAGGCAAAAGCCGCTGAATAATTGGGAGGAATCGGACAATGTACGGAATCAATGCTTATAAGTCCAATGCAATGTACACTTCTCTTCTTTCGTCGAATTACAGCAAAAAGAGCTATGCGCAGACCAATTCGACGAGTGATCTTCTTGCGCTGATGAAGAAGGTCGATCAGGTACGCTCAAAGGATTATCAGAAAAATATGATAAAGGAGTACGAGAAGGCTTTCTCGAACAGTGATGTCGGAACTTACGAGAGCGAAAAGAAGCTCGCTTCCGATGCTACCGATCTCGGAAAGAGCGCCTCCGTGCTTGCTTCCGCTTCAAAGGCTGATTTTGAGGACAAAGACAAGCTTGTATCGAATGTAAAAAGCTTCGTTGAGGACTACAACTCGGTCGTTGACAGCTTGCAGAAGTCGGAGAGCGTTGATGCACTCAAAAAGGGCGTTTATATGACGAACACGGCAAAGGCTTACTCCGCTGCACTCGGCAGGATAGGCTTAAAGGTCGGTTCGGACAACAAGCTGACTTTGAACGAGGACACGCTGAAAGGTGCGGACACCAACTCGGCGAAGTCACTTCTCAGCGGCAGCTATTCATTCACGGCGAAAGCTGCTGACAGGGCAAATCAGATAAGCAAGGCTGCAACTCTCAAAGCTCAGGTCGTGAACTACAATCAGGAGGGTAAGTTCGATTACGGAACTATATTCTCGTTAAGCTCAATGTTCAGCGAAAAAATCTAACAAAATATCGCTGCCGCTTTGTTTCGGCAGCGATATTTTTATGAGGAAAGGGTAGGCTATGGCTATACAGATATTCGGAAAATCCAAATGCTTCGATACGAAAAAGGCGGAGCGCTGGTTCAAGGAGAGAAACATCAAGGTGCAGAGCGTTGACATTCTTTCCAAGGGTCTGAGCAAGGGTGAATTTGACAGTGTTGTAAAGGCGCTCGGCGGCATCGATGCGGTCATTGACACAAGCTCAAAGGACTACTGCAGCATAAAATATCTTCTTGACGATGCAAAGTATGACAAGCTTTGCGAATGTCCGAAGTTATACAAAACACCGATAGTTCGCTGCGGAAAAAAGGCTTCAGTCGGATATGCCCCCGAAAAATGGGAAGAATATATTAAAGAAAGCAAATAAGGAAAATTCGGAAGGATAAAATTATGACAGCACTTATTACGGGTGCAAGCTCTGGGATCGGACGGGAAATTGCCCGTGAGCTTGCAAAAAGAGGCATCAGGCTCGTTATTTCGGGCAGAAATTATGAGGCTCTTGCAAAGCTTCGGGACGAGATAGGCGAAAAAAGGGTGAAGATAATCCCTGCCGATCTTTCAAAAGTTGAGGAATGTTACCGACTTTATGACGAAGCGAAAAAATACAACATCGATATTCTCATAAACAACGCAGGCTTCGGACTTTTCGGAAAATTTGCGGAGACAGATCTTGAACGTGAGATAGAGATGATAGAGGTCAACGTTACGGCTGTACACATTCTTCAAAAGCTGTTTCTGAAGGATTTCCGCAAGCGCGACAAGGGATATATCCTCAATGTTGCTTCGTCGGCAGGCTTTATGCCCGGCCCTTATATGGCGACTTATTACTGCACGAAGAATTACGTTGTCCGTCTGACCGAGGCTGTAAGTGCGGAGCTTAAAAATGAGGGCAGTCACGTTTCGGTGAGTGCGCTTTGTCCGGGTCCTGTTGACACGAATTTCAACAACACGGCGGGAGTAACGTTCGCACTAAAGGGCATAACTGCAGAATATGCCGCAAAATGCGCAGTTGAGGGAATGTTTGCAAAGAAAACGCTCATTATCCCGACGCTGAAAATGAAAATTGCCGATTACGGAGCAGGCTTCCTGCCGCCGATGCTTCTTGCGAAGATAGCAGGATTTATGCAGAAGAAAAAGGGGGACGTTTAAATGGAAAACGAACGCCTGAAAAAGCAGCTTGAATTTCTGCTGACGCTCGACAAGCTGAAAAATGTTTACCGACAGACATATATTCTCTGCGACGATCTTCCGCAGGGTTCAAAGGAGTTCGATGATAATTTCAAGGAGAAAAAGCCTTTGCCAAGACGGGAAAATGATGCTGAACACTCGTTTTCGCTCGCAATTGCGGCGGCTGTACTTGCGGAATATTCAAACGAGCCTGTTGACGTTGCAAAGGTGATGAAAATGGTTCTCGTTCACGATGCAGTGGAAATTTACGCAGGTGACACCTACTGCTACGATGATGAGGGCGCAAAGACCAAGGAGGCTCGTGAAAAGGCTGCGGCGGAGAAGATATTCGGGACTTTGCCCGAGGAGCAGGCTGCGGAGTACCGTGCGCTTTGGGACGAATTCGAGAGGAATGACACTCCCGAGGCTCGTTTTTCCAATGCGATGGACAGGATCCAGCCGCTTTTGCTCAATTATTCGAGGGAGGGTTACTCCTGGAAAGAGCACGGGGTAAACTCTTCGCAGGTAAGAAAGCGATTCGACAAAGTTAAAGACGGTTCGGAGGAGCTTGGCAGAATGGTCGATGATTTGCTCGATAAGGCAATCGAAAACGGTTTCCTGATACCGTAAAAATGTATAAAAATTTGTGTAAAATTAACAATTTTCTTTTTTAAGTATTGACTAATTAATACTAATATGCTAAAATATTGAATAATCTAATAAATAAAGTCCGTTAAATCTTGAAGCGGACTTTATATTGTGGGTGATATTATGAAGAAAAAATCAAAGCTTGGCAAACTCGGAAAAAATTTTATACTGGTGATCGATTCGTCAGTGATCTTTGCGGTTGCGCTCGTTATCATCTTTTGTTCCTTTTATATCAGTAAGATAAACGATCAGGGTCTGAAAAAGGAAGCGCAGATCGGTATTAATCTTATCAAGGAAGATATAGCGACAGCGGAAACGCAGGCTGGGATAATCGCTGCAACGCTGTGCGATAACAAGGATTTCTCCCGTGCTTTCGATGTTGACAGAGGAAATGTCATCGGCGACAGATTTACCGGGGAAGTGCCGAATGACAGTTACATAGGCATTTTTACCGACGCAGACAAAAATGTTCTTTGGTCGAGTGAGGGTGTTGACATGGAGGCATTTATGCCGCTTCTTGAAAAAGAAGAATTCAGCGGCTATATCAAGAACGGAAATGACATTTACTACGTTTGCGAAAAGTCTGTTCTGAACAGCCTCAGCTATCCTGTCGGAAAAGCGATCGTTGCAGTAGATTTCACACGTCCGTCGGTCATTGATGAAATAAAGAACGTTGTCGGATATGATATAACTATTTTCGGCGGAGATACCCGGATCGCTACTACTATCGTTGATGAAAACGGCGAGAGAGTTGTCGGAACGCAGATGTCGGACAAGGTAAGAAGCGCAGTTATTGACAATGGCGAAAAATATGATGACAGAACTAAAATTCTCGGAGCAGAATATTACACTATCTATGAACCGTTCCTTGATACGGACGGAAACATAATCGGTGCTGTTTTCTGCGGAACGCAGACTGCGGAAAATGATGCAAATGTACGAAGAGTTACAATAATTTCCGTTATCATCGGAATTGCGGTTTGTATTGTATGCGGCGGTCTGCTTGCCATGTATACATTCAGGGTAATATCCAGACCTATTGACAGCGCCTGCAATGTACTTGGAAAGATGGCGAACGGAGATATCGGTTTCGATGCTTCGAACGTTAAGTATTCCAATGATGAAATAGGTTCGATGCTCAAGGAAATGGTAAGAATGAAAGATACGCTTGCAATGTATCTTTCCGATATAAGCAGAGTAATGTCGGCGATGGCCGGTGGCGACTTCACCGTCCAGCCTGCGGTAGAATATCAGGGCGATTTCGTTGAGATGAAAAAATCCGCAGATGAGATCTGCAGAAAACTCAGTGATGTTATCGGAGGTCTCAGTGTTTCGGCAAGCGAGGTTTCCGCAGGTTCATCACAGATATCCAACGGTTCGCAGCTTCTTGCAGAGGGTACGACACGTCAGGCTGCTGCGATCGAGGAGCTTTCGGCAACTATCAGCGAGATCAAAGAGAAGATCGGAAACAATACCGAAAATGCAAGAGAGGCAGACAACTGTGCGGCGCAGTCGGACGAACTTATCAGCGAGCAGGCTGCGGAAATGGAGCGTATGCGGACTGCAATGGAGGATATCAAGGAAAAATCCGATCAGATCAACAACATTATCAAAGCTATCGAAGATATTGCATTCCAGACCAATATTCTTGCGCTCAATGCCGCTGTTGAGGCTGCAAGAGCAGGCGAAGCAGGCAAGGGCTTTGCTGTTGTTGCCGATGAGGTAAGAAATCTTGCAACAAAGTCGGACGAAGCAACAAAGAGAACAGCTGTTATCATAACCGAAACAATGGAGTCCGTTGCCAAGGGCAGCGCAGTAGTTGCGGATACGGTAGAGCTTATGGGAAGAGTTTCGGAAATGTCTGCAACCTCCAAGGAGCTTGTCGGAAAAATATATGCCGCATCGGAAGAACAGGCATCTGCTATCGAGCAGATCAACGCAGGCATTGCGCAGATCTCAGAAGTTGTACAGCAGAATTCCGCTACCGCAGAAGAAAGCGCTGCATCGTGTGAAGAACTCAACGGACAGTCGCAGGTGCTTGCGGGTCAGGTCGCTATGTTCAAGATATTGCAGTAAATATTGTATAATAAAAACAGCACCGTATACAGAAATTGTGCGGTGCTGTTTTTTGTATAAAAAGCCCTCGGGGTGGCTGACCCGAGGGTGATTTTTTTATTCAACCGAAATTATATAATAGTACACGGGCTGTCCGCCGTTGACGTTCATTATTTCCACTCTGTCGCCGAATTTTGTTTGCAGAAGCTCGGTAAGTGCTTCGGTATTTTCGTCATCGGTATCTGCGCCGCTGATTATGGTTACGAATGAGGATTCACCCGTTATCATTTTCTTGATGAGCTTATATGCGGCTTTGGTCACTTCCTTATCGGTAACGGTAAGCTTTCCGTTTTCAAGTCCGAGTATCTCGCCCTTTTTGATATTCTTTCCGTCGAAGTCGCTGTCGCGCGCTGCAAATGTTACAAGTCCTGTTGAAACATTCTCGATGGCTTTCGACATATTCATACGATTGGATTCATAGTCTGCAGACGGATCAAAGTTCATCATTGCGGTAAGACCCTGCGGTATTGTTTTCGTCTGTAAGACGCAGACGCGTCTGTCTGCGAGCTTTACTGCCTGCTCGGCTGCCATAATGATGTTTTTATTGTTCGGGAGGACGAAAACTGTTTCTGCAGGTGTTGCGAGGATAGCTTTGAGGATATCGTCCGTTGATGGGTTCATTGTCTGACCGCCCGTTACGATATTGTCCGCTCCGAGGTTGGTGAAGAGGTCCTCGATGCCCTTTCCCGAAGCTACGGCTACGAAGCCGAACGGCTTTTCGGGTGCGGCAGGGGTGAACTCGCGCACTTTCATAACGGCGGCCTCTTTCTGCTTATTTTTATGCTGGTGGCGCATATTGTCTATTTTGAGATTTGTGAGCGCGCCGAAGAGGATAGCTTCTTCGATAGCCTTGCCGGGGTGGTCGGTATGGACGTGGACTTTGATTATATCCTCGTCATCGACGGCAACAACGCAGTCACCGATAGTTTCGAGAAATGCTCTCAGACGTGAAGCATCGGGACATTCGGGGTTCTTGTTTACGATGAATTCCGTACAGTAGGTAAAGTTTATTTCCTCATCGAAGTCGCCGACTGCGGTTTTGGAGGTGGAGCTTTCCTTGGCTTTTTCATCGGCAACGGCTTTTCCGCCGCTGAAAACATCGAGCATTGCACGCCAGATGATGATAAGTCCCTTTCCGCCTGCATCGACCACGCCTGCTTTTTTGAGGACGGGGAGCATTTCGGGGGTCTGTGCGAGTGCTTTATCCGCTTCATCGCAGACGGCACTCCAGAGTTGGACTTCGCTTTCGGCTGTCGATGCGAGCTGTGATGCTTTTTCCGATGCAAGTCTTGCGACTGTGAGTATCGTACCCTCGGTCGGGTTCATTACGGCTTTATACGCTCCCTTTACTCCGAGTTCGAGTGCATTTGCAAGGTCAGCGCAGCCTATCTCATTCTTGCCCTTAAAGGCTTTGGAAAATCCTCTGAACAGGAGGGAGAGGATAACGCCCGAGTTTCCTCTTGCGCCTCTCAAAAGGGCGGCAGCGGCGGTATCTGCTGCTGCGGATGCGGTGCAGTTGTCGTTCATCACTTCAAGCTCGCGCATTGCATTGCCCATTGTCATAGACATATTTGTACCCGTATCTCCGTCGGGGACGGGGTAGACGTTGAGTTCGTCCACGGCACGTCGGTTATTGGAGATCGATGCGGCACCCGATATAAAAGCTTCTCTGAGCATTTTTCCGCTTATCACTGTTTATTATTCCCCTTTACACTTTATTCAAGCATACCGTCAACAAAGACGGAGATCTTTGATATTTTGAGTTCGGTTTTATCTTCGACCGTATAGCGGATCTTATGTGAAAGATTTTCGGTAACGGCAGAGATGTTGGTTCCGTAAAGAACGGAGATATGCAGCGAAACGGTGATCTTGTTATCAGTGCCGACCGACAGCTTCACGCCGCGCCTGCCCTTTATATCCGCTTTTTTGAAAAGGCTGACAAGATGATATTTCTTTGTATCGACAGGGTTAAGGTCAGCAACGCCGAAGCACTGTGACGCTGTATGGCTTATGAGCGAAACAAGGTAATCCTCGGAGATACCGATCTTGCCGAGATAATTTTCAACTGTGATCAATAGGATCATCTCCTTATAGTCATATAAATCAATTATAACATATCTGCTCCGATTTTTCAAGTGTTTGAGGAATTTTCAATACAAAAACGGCTTTGTTTAACAAAACATAAGAAAATTGGACAAGTTGCTGAAAAGATTAAAAAACTATTGCTTGTTTTTTGAATATATGCTATAATATTTTTAATAATCAAAATGGGTAAATCGTATCTTTTATAAAATAGATTTGATACAGAGCGGAGATGAAATATCTATGGACAAAGCGAAAAGCGAAAAAAGCAGGACTTTGAAGCTTATTGCAGGCTTCTTTGCGGCTGTTATGCTTATACAGGGGCTGATCTATGTTATTTCGGCAAATTCGCACGAAATGTTCAGGCGGATAAACAGTGAAGCGGAGCAGAATCTTTACAATTCGGCTTTGAAGCAGAGCGTTTTGCTGAAAAACAAGCTGTGTGGATTTGCCGATATGTCCGATGAGGTGACTGATGCGAATACGGTGCTTTCGGACATTCTTGACAAGAGGGGAATATCGTCTGAGGCGTTTTTATCCGATCCCGGCGCGCAGGATATGTTTATCGAAAAATATGCGGGTGAGCTTATAGATCATATGGCTGAACGTTCACCGAGCGGTGTTTTTATGCTGCTTTGCGGTGATTCCGATTTCCTTGCGGATACGACATACCGGGGACTTTTTATAAAGGATGCAGACCCCGATTCGTTCGATGATTTTGATACTGTGATGACGAGGGGAAGCAGATCCGTTTCGGTGCATTACAACATTCCGCTCGACATAAACTGGGCAAGTGATTTTGAATTCAGCAAAAGTGATGCTGTGAAGTACAGATTTTTCATCGAACCCGTTACGGCGGCGCGCAAAGACCCGAGCCGTAAGAGCAGCTATTACGGCTACTGGGCAGACAGCTTTGTATTCGATGACGGAAGCAATGAGCGCATTATAACCTATTCCGTGCCGCTGATATATGAAAAGTCGGTTTACGGTGTTATCGGCATAACGCTTTCCTGCTCTCGTCTGAGCGAGCTGCTCGGGGAGGATAGTTCCGAAAGAGGGCTGGTGCTTTTCAGCTCAAAGAAATACACCGACAATGAGGATCTGAGCGGCATCGTTCAGGCAATGAGCAACATAAGCTCGGTGAAAAATGTGACTTCGGGCAGTCAGATAAATCTTGTTCCCGCGGAATATTCCGACATTGCCTACACAACGGAAAGCATTGAGCTTGAGGATGGCAGGGCATACTGCACAGCGAGTGAAGTTCAGCTTTACAGCAGTGATTCTTATTATGAGAACACTTGGTACATAGCGGCTGTTGAGGGCGAGAACAGCATTTACAGCGCTTATGAATATATGCGCAGGCACTACAATATCACGACGATAATAATGTCCGTGTTCGGACTTGCGTGCGCCACAGCATTTGTTGCGGCGGTCGCAAGAGCGTTCACGAAATTCCGTGATGCGGTAAAGTCGCTTATCGGAAAGGACGGGTCCGAGAAAAAAGTCTCGTTCAGAAACAAGGAGCTTGCGGAGCTTTATGAGCAGGTCAGCGATATGGCTGAAGAACGCCGTGAGGCTGTGCTTTCTTATGAGGGTGAACACGAGCTTTGTTCGATAGCGTTAAGGTCGTCCAACAGCAGTATTTTCCAGTACATCAACGCGGAAGATGTTTTTATCATATTCCATTTTGACAAGGACAGAAAGTACTGCTTTGCACGGAGAAGTGTATACAACAACTTCCGCAAGCGCGTAATGGAGGGTGAAGTCTGCCCCGAAGAGGATATCAACACGGTGATCTCTTTCCTCGACGGACAGATGAACGAGCCGTTCAGGGCGAGAGTTTACACAAAGGACAAGGCGGTTATCTGGGATCAGGTTTCGGGAAAACCCATTGTTGAGGACGGTGAAGTCGTCAGGGTCGTTGCCTGCGTACAGAATGTTACGGAAACGGTGCTTGAAGAGCAGCGTCAGCAGGTGCTTGCGAGCCGTGACAAGATAACCGGTTTTTACGATAATGATTACGGATACATACTTGCGAAGAAGCGGGCGCTCGAAAACGGCGGAAAATTCACGATAGTTATTTTCTCCCTTAAAAATGTGAATGAATTTATCCGAAGTGAGGGTTCATACTATTTTAACGGAGTTATGGAAGAGATCGCAGCGATAATACGTCTTTTTGAGTTCGAGGGAGATATTATATGGAGAATGTCGGCTTCGGACATTGCTATATTCGTTCCCAATGATAAGGGCGACATCAGGAAAGAAAATCTTAGCAAGGCTTGTTCATACATTGACAGGGTTTATTCATCGGAGGACAATGCTTTGATATATTGTGGGGTAGGGATCTTCCAAGGCGGCAAGGCTTCGGAATTTGCCGATGCGGTAGACAATGCACGCTTGGCGAGCCTTGCTTCCGAGATGCCGTCTTACCCGAGGATAACATATTATCGTGAGGCGCAGTTTGATCTTTCGGTAAGGGCAAAGCTTGCGGCGGCGAACTATGAATCGAGTGCAGGAATAAGTGAGCTTGAAAGTGAATACAATCCTACCGACAATATGGTTTCCTACACCATTAATATGCTTGAAAAATCGAAGAAGCTCACAAAGGCAATTGACATTATCTTCTGCAAGATAGGAAGAATGCTCGATCTGGAGAGGATAGCTTTCTTTGATATGAACCGTGACCGAAGCTCGGTCCGTGTTTTCCGTCAGTGGAGCAGGTACGGAAAGATAAAGATAGTTGACAGTGCATTTTCGCTCGGCGAGGGATTTGACGAGCTTATAAAGCTGCTTTCGGCGGAGGAAAATATCATTGCCGACAAGAATTTCTATGCTTCATCGAATGAGCTTTCGTCATTCATCGCAATGCTTCGTGATGAGGGCAAGGTACTGATAACGCCGGTATTCTACAATGGCGCGCCGTATGCGTTCCTTGCATTCAGCGCAGTTGAGCGCGAGGAGCGTGAAGCCTCGATAAAGTCTATGGCGGAGCTTTCGAGGGTAATTTCGGCGCAGGTGATCTCATCGAGAACGGCTTCGGAAAATGTTGCGAGAAGTGAATTCTTCTCAAAGATGTCGCACGAGATAAGAACGCCGATGAATGCGGTCATGGGTGTAACAAAGCTGCTGCTCGATGATTGTGAACTGAATGATGAGGTGCGCAGTTATGTGGAGCAGATCGACAGATCCTCACATTATCTGATGGAGCTTATCAACAGCAATCTTGAGCTTTCAAAGATCGAAAGCGGAAAAATGATCGTCAACAGTCTGCCGTTCGACCTGCAGACGCTCATTGACGACACGGAAACGATAATCCGCGTTCAGACCGAACAGAAAGGCTTATATCTTGCGGTCGAGGGAACAGTTGAGCATCGATATGTATTCGGTGACAGTCTGAAGCTTCGTCAGGTGCTTATAAACATACTCGGAAATGCGCTGAAATTCACACACAACGGCGGAATAACGCTTACGGTGAATGAAACGGGCGTGAACAACGGCAATGTTTGTCTGCATTTCTCCGTTAAGGATATGGGTATCGGCATCAGCCATGAAAACATTGAGAAAATATTCGACTCGTTCGAGCAGCTTGACGGCAGGATAACGGCAAAGTACGGCGGAACGGGTCTTGGACTTGCGATAAGCAATGCTTATGTATCGATGATGGGCGGAAAGCTCAATGTTGAGAGCGAACTCGGAAAGGGTTCGGAGTTCTACTTTGATCTTGCGCTGCCGATAGCTGACAAGTCAAAGGTTGAGAGTGAAACTGCGGAAAATGAAGATGTTTCCATAGAGGGGCGCAGGCTTCTTCTTGCGGAAGATGATGAGATCAACCGAATGATAGCGGTAAAGCTGCTTGAACACGAGGGACTTGTCATTGAAACCGCGGAAAACGGTGAGATCGCTGTACGGAAATTCACCGATTCTGCGGAAAATTACTACGATGCGATACTGATGGATATCCGTATGCCGGTTATGGACGGACTTGAAGCGACGAGGAAGATACGGAGCCTTGACCGTACCGATGCGAGGGCGATCCCGATAATCGCTTTGACAGCAAACGCTTTTGACGAGGACATCAAGAAATCGGCGCAGTGCGGAATGAACGGACATTTATCAAAGCCTATCGATATTCGTCAGATACGCAGAGTTTTAAAGGCGGCTTTGAAAAAGCACTGACGACGGGGAAGCCCCGCGGCAGGTTCGCGCCGCGCTGCACTTCGTTCCGCTTTGTTTGCGTAGGAAATTGGTTTGTGGTCGCGAAGAGAGAATTTGAGCGGTCATTGACTATCAGAGTGTAGGGAAGCCCTGCGGTAGGTTCGCGCCGCGCTTCGCTTCGTTTCGCTCGTTTTGGGAGAAATTAAGTTTATGTTCGCGGACGGCGGCTGTATGACAGTCTGAAAATAAAGACCGCATAAGCTATGGGCGGCTTATGCGGTCTTATACTTTGGGTGAAAGAGAAAATGAAAAGCAAAAATAAGGCAATACTATATATTATATGTTCGGCGTTCTGCTTTGCGGTGATGAATGCGTCGATCCGGCTTGCAGGTGATCTGCCGTTTATGCAGAAGGTATTTTTCCGCAATTTTGTGGCTGCGATAGCTGCATTTTTTATCCTAAAGAAAAATCATATAAAGCTTACATGCAAAAAGGAAAACCGCATATATATGTTTATGAGGGCATTCTGCGGAACACTTGGAATGATATGTAATTTTTACGCGATAGATCATCTTATGCTTGCGGACGCTTCGATGCTCAACAAGATGTCGCCGTTCTTTGCGGTAGTATTTTCGGCGATAATACTCAAAGACAAGCCGACGGTATTTCAGCTTTGCGCGGTACTGACGGCGTTTGCGGGAAGCTTATTCATAATAAAGCCTACGTTTGCGAACGCTTCGCTTTTCCCGTCGCTGATAGGCTTTCTTGGTGGACTTGGGGCAGGTGCGGCTTATGCATTCGTGAGCAAGCTCGGCAGGGGCGGAGAGAAAGGCCCTGTGATAGTGTTTGTATTCTCGGCATTTTCCTGCGTTACGGTGTTGCCGTATGTGATACTGCATTTTGTTCCGATGAGTTTATATCAGACGCTTATGCTGCTTCTGACGGGATTTTCGGCGGCAGGCGGTCAGTTTTCGATAACGGCGGCTTACACACACGCTCCAGCGAGGGAGGTTTCTGTTTTCGACTACACGCAGATACTTTTCTCAACGCTGTTGGGTTTTTTCCTTTTCGGGCAGGTTCCCGACAAGTGGAGCTTTGTCGGATACGGCATAATTATTTTAGCGGCGGTATCGATGTTCTTATACAACAACAGAAAGACCGCGAAATGAAGTTAAACTAACTTTATATTGCAAAAAAACATATAAAAATATTATTAAAAGTTTAATTTTGCAGGATTTAAAATAAAATCTTGCAAAAACTATTGACAAAATCCAATTAGTATGTTATTATAACCTTGTCAGCCAAGGAAACGGCGGTGATACTGCGGTATAATTATCGTTTCCCGAAAAGACGATTTTTTTGAGAGGAGTGCGAAAATGTCAGGTTCAAAGGCTCTTGTTATATCTTTGAATGAGGAAATGCGCGATAATCTTGCTTTGACGGTGAAGTCCTGCGGCTTCGGTTCGATATCCGTTTCGGACGGAAGCAATGCAAGAAACATTGTCACAGACTGCGAATTTGATCTGATAATACTCAACACTCCGCTTGCGGACGAATACGGTCTGGAGCTTGCGGAATTTATAACGGAGAATACTGCGAGTGCGCTCATCGTAACGGCTGCACAGAAAAATTATGATGAGATCTACCGAAAGATAGGCGACAAGGGCTGTTACATACTCTCGAAGCCTTTCACGAAGTCGGTTCTTGTTCAGGCTGTAAATTTCACGGTTTCTGCGAGAAAAAAGCTGCTTGAAAATGAAAAAGAGCGCAGGGAGCTTGAAAAGAAGCTTTACAATTTAAAGCAGATAAACCGTGCAAAATGCGTACTTATCCAGTACCTCAGAATTACGGAGGAGGACGCTCACAGGCAGATACAGAAGCGAGCTATGGATCAGCGTGTTCCCGAGGTCGAGGTCGCGCTTGATATTCTTAAGACTTACGAAATGTGAGCGGGGGCACTTTGCGGAAATTTCGCTTAACAAATGGATATGTTTCGCAGATATGATTTGACTGATCGATTATAATATTATGAGGAAGTGTTTTTATGCGCTTTACCAAAATGCAGGGAATCGGCAATGACTATATTTATGTCAACTGCTTTGAGGAAAAGGTCGATGAACCCGAAAAGGTTTCGATCAAGGTCAGTGATCGCCATTTCGGCATCGGAGGTGACGGATTGGTGCTTATTATGCCGTCCGAAAAGGCTGATTTCCGAATGAGAATGTTCAACGCTGACGGTTCGGAGGGAATGATGTGCGGCAATGCGACACGCTGCATCGGCAAATACGTTTATGACAACAAGCTGACGGACAAGACGGAGATAACGCTTGAAACGAAGAGCGGCATCAAGTATCTGACGCTTCACCCTATGGACGGCGTTGTAAAGACGGTCGATGTTGACATGGGCGAGCCTATTCTTATTCCCAAGGATATCCCGATGTTAGCAAAGGGTGACAGCTTCATCAACAAGCCGATAGATGTCAACGGAAAGAGCGTGAACATTACGGCGGTATCTATGGGAAATCCTCACGCGGTCGTTTTCACGAGCAAAATTGACGGACTTGATCTTGAAAAGATAGGTCCTGATTATGAGAACGACCCTATTTTCCCCGAGCGTGTGAACACGGAATTCTGTGAGATACTTGACGGACACACTATTAAGATGCGAGTCTGGGAGCGTGGTTCGGGTGAAACATGGGCTTGCGGAACGGGAGCCTGTGCGACTGCGACAGCGGCTGTGCTGAACGGTTTCTGCAAAAAGGACGAACCAATAACGCTGAAGCTCAGGGGTGGCGATCTTACGATAACCTACCGCAGTGACAATAACCACATTATAATGAGCGGCCCTGCCGAAACGGTTTTTGACGGCGAGATCAAGCTTTGATTTGAAAGGAAAGTGCTGGAAATGGCTTATATAAACGAAAACTTTTTGAAGCTCAAAGAAAATTATCTTTTTATCGATATTGCCAAGAAGCTCAATGCTTACCGTGAGGCAAATCCTGATAAAAAGCTTATCAGAATGGGTATCGGCGATGTAACAAGGCCGCTTGCGCCGGTTGTTGTTGAGGCAATGAAAAAGGCTGCTGACGAAATGGGCAGACCCGAAACATTCCGTGGTTATGAGGACAGCGGAAAGGGTTATGATTTTCTTCGTGAAGCGATCTCGGGATACTATAAGAATTCTATCGGTGCAGACGTTTCACCCGATGAAATTCTTATAAGCGACGGTGCGAAAAGCGACTGCGGAAACATTGTCGATATTTTCAGCAGCAGGAACAGGATCGTTATTACCGACCCTGCTTATCCTGTTTACGTTGACTCGAACACGATGAGCGGAAAAGAGATAATTTACGCTTCGTCCAACGAGGAGAACGGTTTTGCGGCAATGCCCGATGAGAGTGTTGACTGCGATATTATTTATCTTTGCTCGCCGAACAATCCTACGGGTTCGGTCTACACTAAGGAGCAGCTAAAAGTCTGGGTCGATTATGCTGTCAGAAAGAATGCGATAATCATTTTCGACAGCGCTTACGAAGCATTTATCCGTGACAAGAGCCTTGTGAGAAGCATTTTCACGGTCGAGGGTGCAAGAAAATGCGCAATTGAGATATGCTCACTTTCCAAGACAGCAGGCTTCACGGGAACGAGATGCGGTTACACGGTAATTCCCAAGGAGCTTGAAGCTGTTACCGAATCGGGCGAAAAGGTGAATGTTGCGAAGATATGGTCAAGACGGCAGGGCAGCAAGTTCAACGGCGTTTCCTATCCCGTTCAGAGGGCAGCCGAGGCTGTTTTCACCGAGGAGGGACAGAAGCAGACACACGCCGACATCGACTATTATATGGAAAATGCACGCATTATGAGCGAGACCTGCGAAGAGCTTGGCATCAAGTACACGGGCGGCAAGAACTCGCCATACATCTGGCTTAAGTGTCCGAACGGAATGGGCAGCTGGGAGTTTTTTGACTATCTTCTTCACGAAATTCAGGTTGTCGGAACTCCGGGCGAGGGCTTTGGTCCGAACGGCAAGGGTTGGTTCAGACTGACAGCTTTCGGCACAAAAGAAAACACTATTGAGGCAATGGAAAGACTTAAAAAGCTTTTGAAAAAGTAATAAAAAATTCCCACGGAGAGAATTTTCCGTGGGAACTTTTTATATTCCTATATATTGTTTAAATTTATAAGTATGCGTTTTGAAGTCGAAACTTTCGATATAGGGAGAGCCGTTTTTGTATATCCAACGCTGTATATTAAGCCGCCGCAGGCGAAATTCCTGCGGCGGCTGTTTTGGTTATGTATCAGAAATCAACGTCTGTATCGTAGTAGCAGCACTTAAGAAGCTTTTCCATTTCTTCCTGAGAAGGCTGACGTGGGTTCGAGCCTGTGCAGGCATCGCCGATAGCGTTCTTTGCGATCTCGGGGAGTCTTTCGAGGAATACGTTCTCGGGAACGAAGCCCTGCTCTGTCGGATAGCTGTCTGCGCCGTAATTCTTGATGCAGTGAGGAATTTTGAGTTTATCGTTCATACCTCTGAGGAATTCGATGAGAAGCTTGACCTTTTCATCGTCATTTGCTCCGCCGAGGTGCATATAATCCGCAATTACGCCGTAACGCTTCTTAGCGGTGGGGTCTTTTGCGTTGAATGCGATAACCTTCGGGAGATACATTGCATTTGCAGCGCCGTGGATAATATGTGCGCCGTAGTCAGCAAATGCTGCGCCGGTTTTATGAGCCATTGAGTGGACGATGCCGAGGAGGGCGTTCGAGAATGCCATACCTGCGAGGCACTGTGCATCGTGCATTCTGTCACGGGCAGCCATATCTCCGTTGTAAGAATCAACGAGGTCAGCCTGTATCATTTCGATAGCGTGGATAGCGAGAGGATCGGAATAGTTGCTGTTTGCGGTCGAAACGTAAGCTTCGATAGCGTGTGTGATAGCGTCCATACCTGTATGGGCAACAAGCTTCTGAGGCATTGTTTCTGCAAGGTCAGGGTCAACGATAGCAACGTCGGGAGTTATCTCGAAATCGGCGATAGGGTACTTGATTCCCTTTGAATAGTCTGTGATGATAGAGAATGCGGTTACTTCGGTAGCTGTGCCCGAGGTTGAAGAGATCGCGCAGAATTTAGCTTTTTTACGAAGCTCGGGAATACCGAAAACCTTGCACATATCTTCAAATGTACAGTCGGGGTACTCATACTTTATCCACATTGCCTTTGCAGCGTCGATAGGTGAGCCACCGCCGATAGCAACGATCCAGTCAGGTCCGAAGTCGAGCATAGCCTGAGCGCCCTTCATAACGGTTTCAACGGACGGGTCGGGTTCTACGCCCTCATAGAGGGCAACTTCCATACCTGCCTGCTTAAGATAATCTTCGGCTTTCTGGAGGAATCCGAAACGCTTCATTGAACCTCCGCCGACAACGATCATTGCCTTTTTGCCCTTAAAAGTTTTAAGGTTCTCAATTGCGCCTTTTCCGAAATACAGATCTCTTGGTAAAGTAAATCTTGCCATAACAAATTCCTCCAATTTTAAGTTAGATTTTAATGAAAAGCATAAAATTATATAAATTGTAGAAAAAGTTTCCACAAAATATGTATTTTTTATGCTCTTTCTCTAAAACTATTATAACACAAAAGTTAGGCAAAGTGAAATGCTTTTATTGGAATATTACGTGCAGATTATGGAATAACACTTTTTACGGTGAATTTTATCGATTGCTTGACAAAAAAGAGAAAAAATGATACTATTAAGGCATATCGCACAGTATTTACTTATATTTTATATGTATATATGGGAAAATCGGGAATATTCACGGTTTGCTCGACAAAATACGGAAGGAATGGCAAAAATATGAAATGTCCAAATTGCGGATTTGAAAATGAAGAGGGTGCTGCTTTCTGCGGCGGCTGCGGAGAAGACCTTTCTTCGGAAAATATAATGAATGCACTTGATGAAAGTGCGAAACAGACAGACGCGAAGGCTGACAAAAAGTCGGTAAAAAAGAAAAAGCGTAAAGAAAAGGCTGCTGACGGCGGAGATGCGGCTGTGAAGAAGTCCAAAGTTAAGCCTGTGCTTATCACGGCGACTATAATTATAGTGTTGGCGGCGGCTGCGATCTTTGTGCTGATGAATTTGCCGTCGGAGGGCGAGAAAGTATTGAAAAACGTGCCGATAGGCCGCAATCTTGCTTATGCGGAGGCAAAGACGGAAACAGATTTCACAAAAGTATCAAAATATGATGCGGTGAATAAGCTTGGGGATTTCGACAATATCTGTGAGGGCAATCTGACTATTAAGATAGAGGGTGTAAGCTTCCCTGAATGGGCTATATCGGTCTCACTGGCGAATGATGAAACTATTGATCGTGTAACATATTATGATTTTTCACAGCTCCAAAAGAACTGGAAAGGTCATCACAGTACAAAAAAGATAGAGCTTACGGCTGTTGAATATGGAATGAAGCGTAAGGCTGTCGACAGGGCGCTTGGCTTTACGCCGTATTCCATTATAAAGGGTATTGACAACACAGTGACGAATGTTTACAGATACTATTACAGTGATGAAACGAGCGGAAACGATGTTGTATGCAATTATTGTGTTGTATTCAATGATGTTGACGAGAGTGTAAAGAATGTATATGTGAATGAACTGGATTATATTGGATTTATGGCATCGGTAAATTGACAGGTGTTGTCGAATATGCACACAAAATGTTCGAAAAAGCAGAAAATAACACAGCAAAACATAGAACGTCGAAAAAACTATTGACAATTAAGAATAAAAGTGGTAATATAATAAAGCTGTCAGCGAGGGAGACCCCGAAAGACAGAGAAGAGTACGAAGAACTTCAAAAAAGTTTGAAAAAGCACTTGACAAAATCAAAAAGATGTGATATAATATAAAAGTTGCGTCTTAAAAGACAAAATCAAGAACTTAAAAAACTTCAAAAAGTTTTGAAAAAGTACTTGACAAAAACAAAGCGATGTGATATAATATAAAAGTTGCATCTCAAACGAAAAGAAAATCAAGTAAAAAGAAAATAAAAATATTTTCAAAAAGTACTTGACAAACTCGAATGAATGTGATATAATATTAAAGCTGTCACAACGCAGCGAACAGAACCTTGAAAATTGAACAATAACGAACTTAAACGACCCTTAAGATTCCGAACCAAATCGTAAAAGAAATGGTTGAGGAAAAACTAAGAACTCAAGTCAAAGAGTATAAAATGAGACGCCAGAAACAAGTAAGTTAAGAGCTTACAGGATAGATTTTAAAGTGGAAACACTTTTAAATACAAACTTTTAAAGAGTTTGATCCTGGCTCAGGACGAACGCTGGCGGCACGCTTAACACATGCAAGTCGAACGGAGTTAATTGAAGCTTGCTTTGATTAACTTAGTGGCGGACGGGTGAGTAACACGTGAGCAACCTGCCTTTAAGAGAGGAATAACAGTCTGAAAAGACTGCTAATACCTCATAACATAACGAAGCCGCATGACTTTGTTATCAAAGATTTATCGCTTAAAGATGGGCTCGCGTCTGATTAGCTTGTTGGTGAGGTAACGGCCCACCAAGGCGACGATCAGTAGCCGTACTGAGAGGTAGATCGGCCACATTGGGACTGAGACACGGCCCAGACTCCTACGGGAGGCAGCAGTGGGGAATATTGCACAATGGAGGAAACTCTGATGCAGCGATGCCGCGTGAGGGAAGAAGGTTTTCGGATTGTAAACCTCTGTCTTCAGGGACGATAATGACGGTACCTGAGGAGGAAGCTCCGGCTAACTACGTGCCAGCAGCCGCGGTAATACGTAGGGAGCAAGCGTTGTCCGGAATTACTGGGTGTAAAGGGAGTGTAGGCGGGATGGTAAGTTAGGTGTGAAATCTATGGGCTCAACCCATAAATTGCACTTAAAACTGCTGTTCTTGAGTGAAGTAGAGGTTAGCGGAATTCCTAGTGTAGCGGTGAAATGCGTAGATATTAGGAGGAACATCAGTGGCGAAGGCGGCTAACTGGGCTTTTACTGACGCTGAGGCTCGAAAGCGTGGGGAGCAAACAGGATTAGATACCCTGGTAG
>ENA-OPAV01000648-OPAV01000648.1-human-gut-metagenome-genome-assembly--contig:-NODE-648-length-27340-cov-2.715925_pt1 | contig 27340 bp, 33 predicted proteins | sample MGYA00241056_ERZ501428 | MGnify/ENA primary metagenome ERZ501428 (study PRJEB25962, sample SAMEA2042621) | human gut metagenome | biome: human gut; feature: human-associated habitat; material: faeces... | reverse complement strand
TGCCTTTTTAAATTCTCCATACTTCTCTTCTGTTTTTTTCAAAAAGTTTGCGAGTTCAATTCTTGTTAGTTTTTTTCATTCATAATAAATCATTTAACAATAGTTAATAAAACAAGTTACAAAAATAATATCAAAACTAATTAATCTCCAAAATTATTTTATTTTTATCTACAAATTATTTGTTATAGTAAAATAATATCTATCTTTGCATCAAAATTGGTTCGTCCTAAAAAGATTACCCCACACAAGTATGTGACAGGTAACAGCGTAGCGCACCCAAGCGAAATGAAAATCGGTATTTTACCCCTATTTTGCAGTTTTGAATCTATTTCAGACAGAAGAACAAAAGAACCTATTTTCTGCATAGCCTTTATGGGCAATTTATCTGTTCTTTATGTTCTTATGTCTGAAAAATAATCTTTAATTTTCATGAAATCCTGGCTTGCCGCCTATGTCCGTCTTCATCACGAGAAGAAAACCCGTGATCGTCTTACCGCGATGGGTATTGAGTGTTTCCTCCCCATACAAGAGGAGATTCACCAGTGGAGTGACCGCCGGAAAAAAGTAGAGCGGGTAGTTATTCCGATGATGATCTTTGTCCGCGTATCTGACGAAGAACGCGGATTACCGCTCACACTATCAGCTATCAGCCGGTATATGGTATTGCGGGGAGAATCTGTTCCGGCTGTTATTCCCGACCGACAAATGGAAAAATTCAAATTCATGCTGGATTATTCGGAAGAAGCGGTGGAATTGTGCACTACTCCACTGGCGGTGGGAGAACAGGTAAGGGTAGTCAAAGGCCCACTGGCCGGACTGGAAGGAGAACTGGTGACGGTGGACGGGAAAAGCAAAGTAGTCGTAAGACTGGATATGTTAGGATGCGCACAGGTGGATATGCCGGTGGGATTTGTGGAAAAGATACAAATATAAAAACAACTACAAATTGCTCAATATCCCAATCAATCACTTTCATTATATGCCCAATGTATAAGCATAATATACCGCAAATACCACGCCAAAACCGACAAAAGAATTATCTAATCTCTAATTTAAGAGTTTTAGCAATATTATTAGTTGTGTTGGGGCATAGTATCATTATCTATGATCCTAATTGGACAACATATAATACCCCGTTTCATTCCGTTTTTTTGGTGACACTGAAAAAAATAATAAATCTATTCCAAATGGAATTATTCTTCTCATTGTCAGGATTTCTGTTTTTCTATACAACACAAAAGAAATTTAAAATTAAATCCCTTTTGAAAAAGAAAACAATACGCTTGCTAATTCCATTTCTTCTCATCGGATTATTTTACCTTATTCCAATCCGGTTCATTGCAAACTATCCTCCCTACGAAAGCACATCTTTAATACGTATCATATATTCAGTCCTAACAGTTAATGATTGTGGACATTTATGGTTTCTACCTACCCTTTTAGGGATATTTATTATAGCCACCGTACTTATCCGTATGACGAAATCGAAACAGAGCACATTAATATGTATCGTTCTAATGTTATACATTTTGTCACCTTATCTATCTTCATTTCTATTAATAACAAGCACTAAATATCTGTTCTTTTTCTTCATGGGATATTTTATCAACCAGTATGGCAAACAAATATTCTCAATAAAAGCTATTTACCATGGCCTTGCAACGCTTGGAATCCTTTTAATAGCATACGTACTCATATTCCATAATGAAAATCGCGTAGTAACGACATTTACTTCAATCACGATTATTGCATCCCTTTATTATTTCATGCCACACAGAACGAACCGTTTCATCTTATGGCTTGATAAAAACAGTTTCGGCATATATCTGTTCCATTCGCCACTTATGTACATCATTATGAATAAATTCTCTATAATAGCACCTCCTGCCATACTGGTACCAATGAATCTGATATTCGGCATTGGAGGCAGCCTTATCATTACATACTTTCTAAGAGCAATAAAATGTTCATTTGTCATTGGAGAAAAAAATGATAGATAACAAACGAATCGCTAAAAACACTCTTCTGTTATATTTGAGGATGTTCCTGTTAATGGGCATCTCTCTATATACTTCACGTATCGTATTGGAGACGTTAGGTGTCGAAGATTTTGGGGTGTACAACATAGTCGGCAGTATTATAGTGCTTTTTAGCTTTATAAACAATGCTCTTACTGCTGCTACAAGGCGTTTTATCAATTTCAACTTAGGAAAGAATAACCCACAAGAGTCTGCCAAAGCTTTTTCGGCCAGCTTGACCATACATTTTATAATCTGTATAATACTCATCATTATAAGCGAAAGTATAGGCTTATGGTTTTTGAATACCCAACTGAATATTCCGGAAAACCGAATGTATGCCGCCAATTGGGTTTACCAATTCAGTATTTTGTCCGCATGTATAGGGATCATCGGAGCACCTTACGAATCGACGATCGTTGCTTATGAAAAAATGTCTGTTTATTCATATCTCAGCATTATTGAAGGAGTATTTAAGTTGATAATTGTTTATATGCTGGTAATCTGCACAACCGATAAATTGATTTTTTACTCAGCACTCATCTTCATTGTTGGAATTCTGATCAGTTCTGCCAAATGGATATATTGCAGCCGGAACTTTCCTATTTGCAGGTATCAGTTCATGGTAGACAAGCCGATGCTAAAAGCGATTGCATCCTTTTCGGGTTGGAGCCTTTTTGGGCAGATTGCTTATATAGGATCTACCTCAGGACTCAATATGATAATAAACATTTTCTGCGGAGTACTGCTCAATGCCGCCACAGGAATTGCCCAACAAGTCAACAGTGCAATATACAATTTTGTTTCAAATTTCCAAACAGCTTTTAATCCACAACTTATACAGACTTATTCTTCTGGAAATTTAGAAGTGCATCGGGTACTTCTTTCGCGCGCATCCCGAATTTCATACTATTTATTGTATATCATCTCACTGCCGGTATTGATAAATACAAGTTACATACTACACCTTTGGCTAAAAGAGGTACCGGATCATTCTGTGACATTTACTCAACTTATCATCACCTTTTCTCTGATTGAAGCACTTGGAGCCCCACTATGGATGTCTATGCAGGCAACGGGAAAGATAAAGACATACCAAATCATTGTCAGCTCCATCAACGCCTTGAATATTCCTATTGCATTTGTCTGCTTATATCAAGGATTGGCAGTAGAATCTATTTTTTATGCTAAAATATTAATAGGCCTATTTATGTATATTTTTCGTGTACTCTATATCCTGCCGTTAATCAATTTTTCATATATGGATTATTTCAAAAAGGTTGTTTACCCGACCGTAGCAATAACACTATTTACAATCTGCATATTATTGATCGTAAGTACATATCTGGACGGTGGAGAAAAACTGCTTATTACTACCCCGCTGTCCATCGTCTTATGTGCAGGATCAATCTACTATATAGGAATCAATAAACAAGAGAAACAAACTATACTACAAATAATAAAAAAATGGAATCTCTGATTTTTACATACGAAGGATATAAAAACACGAACATCGGTGATTATATTCAAAGTTTAGCTGCCAAGCAATTTTGGGACAGTACCAATATACAATATTACCATCGTGATAAATTAAATCAATATTCAGGTGCTTCTGCAAAAGTAATCATGAATGGTTGGTTTACCCATCAACCCCAAAACTGGCCTCCTTCACCCAATATATCACCGTTATTTGTAGCTTTCCACTTGAATACAAGCGCATACGAAAAATTACTATCCGATAAGAGCATTGAATATTTAAAGAAACACGAACCAATCGGATGCCGCGATGAAAATACGGTTGCCGCTTTAAGTAAAAAAGGGGTCAATGCTTACTTTTCGTCTTGTCTGACAACAACATTAGGCTATAAATATGCTTCCTCAAAACAAAGAAAAAACATATACATTGTAGACCCTGTACATTATGTACCAGAAATGAATTTCAAATTAAGAAAGCTACGATTACTTTTTGAATACATACCTCATTTTAAAGGTATAAACCGATATATAAGAAAAATAAAGAAACAAAATATATATGATTTATCTTTCAGCTACAAGAATTTAAACCGTTATGCAGCAATTATACGTTCATACAATATTCTTAGACAAATTTTATCGCCGAAAGATTTATCAGACGCAATCATTTTGACGCAATATCACTATGATTATGAATATCCTACAAACGAATCACGCTTCAAAAGAGCCGAAGAACTAATACATCTTTATTCGGAAGCACAATTAGTTATTACATCAAGAATTCATTGTGCATTGCCATGTTTAGGTCTGAAAACACCCGTAATTTTTTTACAGAATAAAGACGATTCTATAGAAAGTACATGCAGATTTAATGGTTTGTTGGAACTATTGAATGTCATTGAATTCAGAAAGAATAAAATTATAAAATCGCCATATAAGTTACCGCTTGACCCTGATAAAATGAATAATACAACAAGATATCTATCCTATGCAAACAAATTGATAGAACGTTGTAAAGCATTCGCAAACAAAAACGGAAAAGAATAAAAAATGAATATTTTATTTACATCTCCTACATCTTTTCATCCTCAAAAAGGAGGAGTAGGTAGAGTTACAGACACTCTTTGTAGAGAATTTCAAAAACGTGGATATACCATTTATTACCTGCACCGTAAGTGGTATCCAGAAGATAATTATCCATATCCCGCTTCAGTAACAATACTACCAACAAATGATATTTATGATTGTAAAAATGTAGAGTTCTATCACAATTTTCTAAAAGAAAAAAACATTGATATAATCATAAATCAAGATGGATTATACGAAAGTTCATATTTATTTCAAAATGTTGGAAACCTCACTATTCCAACAATTTCAGTAATACACAGTAATCCTATCATCAACTATACATGTTTGTGGGAAGAACTTTATTTATTAAAAAACAATACATACATAGAAAAACTAAAAAGAATAATCCGTTGTCTCTTATATCCAAAGTTAAAGTATGAAGTCTGGAAATCTATACAACAGCATTATCAATACATACTGGAACATTCTACCATTATAACACTGCTGTCCGCTCAATATGAATTAAGTCTTAAAAAAATCAACCCCAAACTCTTAAATATAACATATTCTATCCCCAATCCTAACACTTATGAAGAACAAAAAAGTATTCCTATAAAACAAAAAGAAATTATATACGTAGGAAGATTATACAACTCAACCAAAAGAGTAGACAGGTTATTAAAAATATGGCAGTCCATTTCAAAAAAATATCCGGACTGGCACTTATCTATCGTCGGAGATGGAATTGACGGTAATATGTTGAGACAGTATTCGCAACAATTACGATTAAAGCAAATCGATTTCTATAATTTTCAACCCCCTCGCCCATTTTACGAAAAAGCGGCAATAATCTGTATGACTTCAAATTTCGAAGGTTTTCCTATGGTTCTCACCGAAGCAATGCAATTTGGTTGTGTACCTGTTGCATTTAACAGCTTTGAAGCTATTGCAGATATAATCATTCCAGAAAAAACCGGAGAATTAGTCACACCTTTCAGCATAAAAGAATATAAAGAAAAATTATCTTTACTCATAGAGAATGTCACCTATCGCGAAAAACTATCTCAAGCAGCTTTCCAATATGTAAAACAGTATGACTCAGAAATAATCACAGAGCAGTGGATTCAATTATTTCAAAAAGTCAGAAAGGATTTATACTGAGAATTATTATGCTCCCAAAGTATTATATAAAAAAATAAAATATGAGAACGATCATGCTCGTTTTCGGCACTCGCCCGGAAGCTATAAAAATGGCTCCTTTAGTAAAAGAGTTCCAAAAACACAAAGACTTATTTAAAATAATTGTATGTGTAACCGGCCAGCACAGAGAGATGCTCGATCAAGTCTTACATCTATTCGACATCGTCCCCGACCATGACTTGAACATTATGAAACAAGGCCAAGACCTATATGACGTAACAGCCAAAGTACTTGTAGGCATGCGGGATGTATTGAAAAAGACACAACCGGACATTGTATTAGTACACGGCGATACCACGACCTCCACGGCAGCAGCCTTGGCAGCATTCTATCAACAGATACCGGTAGGACATGTGGAAGCAGGATTACAATATTTACAGCCCATGGCCGGAAGAAATGAACCGGCAAATAACCGGAAGAATAGCAACCTGTCACTTTTCTCCTACACCGTTAAGCAAACAGAATCTGCTGAATGAAGGAATCGAGGAAAAACAAATTTTGGTGACAGGTAATACAGTTATCGATGCCCTTTATGCAGTGGTAAGAAAAATCAAGGATGACCAAGCATTAGAAACCACCTTGAATAATTCTTTAAAAAGCTCCGGGTACGATGTTGACCGTCTTAATAACGCCAGACGTTTGGTGCTGATCACCGGCCATCGCCGGGAAAACTTCGGAGAAGGATTTATCAATATGTGTACCGGAATCAAAACACTGACAGAGAAATATCCGGATGTGGACTTTGTATACCCCATGCATCTAAATCCGAATGTAAGAAAACCAATCCATGAGGTATTCGGAGAGAAACAACAGAAAAACATGTTTTTCATTGAACCATTGGAATATCTGCCATTCGTCTATCTCATGGAGAAAAGTACATTGGTACTGACCGATAGCGGCGGGATACAGGAAGAAGCCCCCGGATTGGGAAAACCGGTGTTGGTAATGCGTGATACCACCGAACGGCCGGAAGCCGTGGATGCGGGTACGGGAAAGGTAGTAGGTACCGACCGTAATAAAATCATCAGCGAAGTGAGCCGTTTGTTAGACGACAAGGCTTACTATGAAAAAATGAGTAAAGCTACCAATCCTTACGGAGACGGAATGGCTTGTGAAAGAATTGTAAATCACTTATCATAAAATGAGAATCTTATTTATCGCTCCCGGATATTTGCCATACACATTTTCTGAGAATTTATGTAATGGCAAACTTGTATATGCATTACAAGAAAAAGGGTGGGAAGTGGATGTCATATCCCGGATAGACGAAGGACCTACTTATTGTTCGGAATGGCAAGAACCTTGGCTGCCGCTTAAGAAACATACGTATGAAATCAGCTATCCGGCAGGTAATAAGATAAACAGAATGGCAGATTTATGTTATTCGAGTTTATTAATGGGAGGATTTCCAATGAACGGCATACGTTGGGCCCGCAGAGCCTACCAAAAAGCCTTGGAACTGCACAAAAAAAATCCTTATGATGTAATCATAACACGTTCTCCAAGCGATATTCCCCATATCATCGGATACAAAATTAAGCAAAAGACAGGTATCCGATGGATAGCTAACTGGAACGATCCGGCAACGACTATCTGGCCGGAACCATACACGCACCATCTGTCACCCAGAGAGCATAATATAGCTCATAGATACACCGTGACATGCTTAAAAAAAGCAGATATCAATACCTTTCCATCCCAAACGTTATTAGAGCATTTTGAAGCAAATTTCTCTTTTCTGAAAGACAAACAGACAGCAGTCATTCCGCATATCGGTCTGCCGGAATCGTTTTTATCAGTCCGCCCTTCTGAAAAAAGAGATAAAATGTATATGTGTCATTCCGGTAATTTGTCTTCCGAAAGGAATCCGGAATTGACCTTTAAAGCAATAAGAGAACTCATAGACGAAGAATATAGATCGATACAATTGGACATTATGGGATATATAAATGAACATACAAAACTATTAATCGAAAAATACGATCTGAAAGATTATGTTTGCTTTGTAGGTAGCTACCCATATATGACAGCAATGCAGAAGATGCAGGAATATGATGTATTAGTGTTATTGGAAGCGGTTCTTAAAAAAGGAATATTCTTTGCCAGTAAATTTACAGATTATGCCCAGCTCAACCGACCGATATTAGCTATTTCACCGGTTAATGGTTTTGCAAATTCAACGTTAACCCTACAGGGAGGAGGAATAGCCGTCAACAATGAAAATTATAAAGATATCAAAAAAGGTATCTTAACTTTATATAAAGCCTGGCAAGAGAATACACTGAATGAAAAATACAGTACACGGCAATTGTATAGCCGGTTATCACCTGAATATGTAGTGAACATTTACAAAAATTTACTGAATGCCAGATGATAAAGGATATTATACGGAAACTCAGAGTAAATGCACTGCACGGTATCGCCAATATCAGAGCCGGCAGTATCGAACCCAAAGAATCTTTACTAATTATCGCTCCGCATCCGGACGATGAAGTGATAGGTTGTGCCGGATTGATACAACGTTCTCTCAACAAAGGAAACAACGTATATGTCATCATTCTTACTGGCGGAGAAGCATCACATAACGGATGCTGTGGAATTACTTCACAAGAACTGATAACCGCAAGAAGAGGATTGGCAATAAATATAAACAGAAAATTGGGTATACCTACCAAAAATCTATTTTTCCTCGATTATCCCGATGGTAAAATAAACTATAACCACCAAGAAACGGATAAGCTAAGCCGATTAATAAAAAATATCCGCCCCCATGCTATTTTCATTCCACACAAAGGAGAAGGGTGGAATGATCATATACAAGCCGGAAATATCATAAGAAGAATAACTAAAGAAATGACAGATATCCGGCTTTATGAATACTGCGTCTGGTTCTGGTATTATAATACCTGGAAAATAGATTGGAAAAACGCACAACTGCTTAACATGACGAAAGAAGAGCATTTAAGGAAAAAAGAAGCTATCGATAAATATATATATCCTAAGGCTCCCTGCGGGAAACCGTGGTCCGGCGGATTACCAAACGTGTTTATTGAAGCTAATTATTGGAACAAAGAACTATATTTCAAACAGAAATAAATATGAAACAACCATTGTATAGCGCTATTGTTCTCGGTGATTCAACAAATAACACATTAAGCATTGTCCGTAGTTTAGGTGAAGCAAAAATAGAACAGACTCTAATCCTGAAATGCGATGAGGATATCTGTTTGGTTGCAAAAAGTAAATATCTAAAAAACAGTCGTGTATATCGTATATCGACCATTGAAGATTGCATGCCAATATTGGAGCAATTAAAAGAAAATACAACTAAACAGCAGACTATAATTTGTAGTTTTGATGAAGCTGCGGTTTTTATTGATAAAAAAGAATCAATATTAGCACCATTTTTTCGTACTCCGGCGAGAGGAAAGCAAATTGGTATGCTATTTAACAAAGATGAACAATGTAAGTTAGCCAAAAAATGTGGATTAACCGTACCGAAATCGATCATTTTTCATCGGGAAGAAAAAATCAATAATTTAATTTTTGATTATCCTATTTTATTGAAACCGCTTAACAGTACGAAAGGAGAGAAAAGCGACATTCATATCTGCCAGAATGAAGAAGAGGTAGAAAATGCTTTAAACGCAGAAAGTTCTTGTTCTGATTTTATCCTACAAGAGTTTATTGACAAAGAGTACGAAATAGACTGTATTGGAGTTAGAACTGAAAAAGAAACCTTCTTGGCAGGAGGAATAAGAAAGATTCGGCATTATCCACAACTAATAGGTGCAGGAGCTTACGGCTTATTTAAACCTATCAGAGAATATAACATTAATATACAGGGAATAGAGGAATTTTTAATACAAGCAAATTATTACGGCCCTTTCAGTATCGAATTCCTTCATAAAGCCGATAAAGATTATTTCATGGAAGTAAATTTCCGGAACGAGGGTTTAGCATATGCGGCAACATCGGCTGGCGCAAACCTTCACGCTATACTTAAATCCAAATATGAAAATCAAAAGAAATAAAATTCATAAAGTGTATATGATGAACTATTCTTTAGATTTTCTCTACGTAAAGAACGGGAGTTTGTCACTATGGATTTGGATACGTGATTTATTGCGAACGCGTTGTTTTATAAACATCAACTTCAAAGATTTACAGCCAACTATCCATTATTACAAAAACAAAATCACATCTAAATTTACAACAAATAAATGAAAGTCCTGATCTGCATTCCTTGTCTCTTGACTGGAGGTACTGAAATACAAACCCTCAATTTAGTAAAATCCCTAATTCAAGGTAAACATCAAGTAAGTACCGTATGCTATTTTGAATATTTACCCGAAATGGTATCCCGTTATCAAGAAGCAGGAAGCAGGGTAACATGCTTGAGCCCCGTAGGAAAACGAATTGGAGGAATGAAAGGAATTGCCTTTTTATACAAAGGACTGAAACAGGTAGTACAAGCAGAAAAGCCCGAAGTCGCTCATGTACAGTATATGGCTCCGGGGGCTATTCCTATCATATTGTTACGCATGATAGGAATAAAAAATGTTATCGCCACAGCACACACTGCGGCCGATATTTATCCGAACTTAAAGTTGGTACATTTCATCCAAAGACATTGTATACGTGTATTCACCAACATCACTCTAACTGCTGAAAAATCTTTTTTCGGCAATTCATGTATGTACACACAACAGACAAAATTACAAAAGAGAAACCACTTTACGATCTATAATGCATTGCCTCCGTACATACAGATACGTAAAGATACACGCAACTTTTCCACATCTGTTACTTTGGGGGTAGTAAGCCGATTGGAAAAGATAAAGGGAATGGACCTCATTATTCCAGCTTTTGAACAAATAAAAAAAGGATATCCGAAAATACACCTTTTAATTGTTGGAGACGGTTCTCTGAAAGAACAAATGCAGCAGCAAGCAAAAGATTCAACTACAAATAAAGATATCACATGGGCTGGCAGACAAGAGCAAGAACAACTGCAGACATATTATGATATGATAGACATCTTACTGATACCATCGCGTAGCGAAGGATTCGGCTTGACAGCCATTGAAGGGATGGCAAGAGGATGCGTAGTAGTAGCGTCGAATGCAGGAGGACTACCGGAAATAGTGAAAGATAAAGAAGTTGGTCTACTACATGAAAAAGAAAGTATTGAAGATATGGTAAAAAAAATATATCATCTCCTGGAAAATCCTCAAATAATGGAAAGATTCTCCATGAAAGCAACAAAATACACAAGGCAATTTAGACATGAACAGTATACTTTGTTATTCAATGATTTATATAGTAAAATAAAACGCTGAAATTATGTATTTTTTCAACTATATATATTTTCTAATTATCACGGTTGCAGGTGTCAAGTTCCTGTTTACAAAACAGGCTATCTTAACCCATCCTCTCGATAAAAAGAAAAAAATATTACTGGATGGACCGGAATTGTTTTTGGTACTGACCTTCTCTACAGGCTTATTGGCTTTTTCAGCACCCGGAATGTTAGACTTGATGGCTATCCGATTGATGATACTGGAAATATTCCTTTTGGTTGGACTGTTTATAGTAAAACGAAAACCACAATGGAACATAGCAGTAATTCTATATATGATTTATATAATATGGCTAATTATAGGATTGAGTTATACTTTATCTGCAAGCTATGGATTTCGCGTCATATTAAAATACAGTTATCCTCTGCTGGTTATGCTTTTTGCTTCAGCAGCAGTAAGGGATAAAGAGATATTTTTAAAAGCCGGGTTGATAGCCAGAATAGTCGCTATTGTATCTATTGTATTTTCATTTATTCCACTGATCGGGTATTTGATTCCAGGAGTATTCTGGTATAGAACAGCACGAAGCATACATTACATATCAATATGCATGTTTTCGTTAGCGTTATACTATCACGGCGGAAAAGAAAAAAAAGATTTATTATTGTGTATTCTATTTATGATTCCTTGTATTTTATGGGTATTCCGTACCAGTATCATGGGAACGGCATTAGCATTAATGACTTTTTTCTTCTTTAAATATAAAATAAAATCATTACCAGTAATTTTTGGGATTGTTTTACTTATTGTCATTGCCATTTTCACAATTCCCAGCATGAAAGCAAAGATGTTTAAAGACGGAAATAGCATTAATATAGCACAACTTCAACAAGGAAAGATTTCAAAAGACGATATCAACAGTAATGCCCGGTTCGCTTTATGGGAACATTTACAAAAACGTTTCTATCATAAGAAAGAGGTAATTGGTTCTGGTACAGGAAGCGTACAAAATTATATGTACTCAAATTTTGTTTTTGGAGGCTTACACGTACCACACAATGATTATATTCAAATTTCATGTGACAATGGATTGATTGGAATTGTACTATACCTATTGATCATTGTCAGCATTATCACTCATTGCTTTATAGAATATAATAAAAAGAATAGTACAACTATAAAAATGTGTGCAATTGTAGCTGGAAGCAGTATTGCAGGAGTAGCATTGACTATGTATACAGATAACGTAGTAAATTACTCAATGGCTACACTTTCTTATCCATTCGGATTTTATGGAATGATGTTAGGACTTATAAAAGGAAAAAGATATGATTTCAGTTGTAATACCACTGTATAATAAAGAAAAACAAATAAAAAGGACACTACAATCAGTCCTTACGCAGACTTTTCAAGACTTCGAAATAGTCATTGTAAATGATGGAAGTACAGATAACAGTACAATAGAAGTAGAAAAAATAAAAGATTCGCGTATACGACTAATTCATCAGGAAAATGCAGGAGTATCTGCTGCTCGAAACAAAGGAATAGAAGAAGCGAAGTATGAGTTGATTGCTCTTTTGGATGCAGATGATGAATGGAAAAACAAATATCTGGAAGTTCAATATGATTTATACAAAAAATATCCGAAATGTGACATTTTTGCTTGCAATTACGAATTTGTTAATGAAAAACATGATATATCGCCTACAATTATCAAAAAACTTTCATTTAAAGAAAATGATGGAATATTAAATAATTATTTTGAAGTGGCCTGTGTTTCACACCCTCCACTTTGTAGTTCGGCTATTGTTATCAAAAAGAAAGCGATTCAAGCAATCGGAGGTTTTCCATTAGGGATTAAATCCGGTGAAGATTTACTTACTTGGGCTAAGTTAGCAACTTTTTATCAGATAGCTTATAATAAGTTAGCTTATGCACAATTCAATATCGAAGGATATCTACTGAATGAAAAGCCTAAACGCATACCAGCTCCAATTGATGTGGTTGGAAATGAACTGCTCCGCTTACTCAGACAACAACCTAAACCGTATTTAAGACAATATCTTTCACATTGGCATAAAATGCGTAGCTCCATATATATGCGTTTGAGTATGAGAAAAGAAAGTATCAATGAAGCTATTGTCGGACTAAAATATAATCCGAAAAATTATAAACTATACATCTATATTTTATTAAATCTAATTCCCTCTAAATTAAGACCTTTTTAAAACAATGCTTGCACCTATTGTAGTTTTCGCTTTTAATCGCCCCAATGCACTAAATAACTTGTTAACTTCTTTAAAAAGGAATCATCTGTTTGAAGAATCAAAGTTGTTTATTTTTATTGACGGATGTAGAAATAAAAATGATATGCCACAAGTCAATGAAGTCTATGCAATAGCACGAAAATTTTGTAATGAAAGCAAGGAGAACAGACACATAATTATTTCGCAACAAAACAGGGGCCTTGGTACTTCGATCATTACAGGGGTCAGTACCATTATAGAAAAATATGGAAAAGCAATAGTTTTAGAAGATGATTTAACCTGTACACCAAATTTCCTCTCGTATATCAACCAAGCACTTGATTACTATGAGCATGATAAACGAATTTTTTCTATTTGCGGATATGGGCTGAAAATAAAAAAACCAATAGGGTATTCAAGTGATGTGTACCTTTCAAAACGTTCTTCATCTTGGGGATGGGCAACTTGGAAAGACCGTTGGGAACAAGTCGACTGGGAAATACAAGATTGGAAAGAATTAGTTAATAACAAAAAACAACAAAAGGCTTTTAATAAAAATGGTAGTGACATGTATTCCATGCTAAAAGGATATATGGAAGGGAAGAATCATTCTTGGGCCATTCGTTTTTGCTATAACCAGTTTAAATTAGGTAAATATTCTGTTTGTCCTTTTCTATCAAAAATCAATAATGAAGGGTTTGGAGAAAATGCGACCAACTGCAAACAGACTTTTTGCAGATTTAAAACAGAAATAGACACGACTAATCAAAATATTTTTATATTTGATAAAAATATAATGCCAAACAGTCAAATTGACCGGGAATGTTATAAATACCACTCAATTCCAATTAGAGTATATTGTAAAATCAGGGAAACTTTACACCTATAAAAAGAATACGTACAACATATATTCTATCAACGTAGATTACAGCACTTTCAAAATTTTCATGATATGTACCAAACTTCGTTGTATATACAATCTTACTTTTAATATACTATACACAAATCGTGGTCACTATAAATTACAAATCAAATATAAAATCAAATCATTTCTTAATCATTTTAAAAAGATAAATTATGAATATAGCAATCGTTGGAACCGGATATGTGGGTTTAGTATCGGGTACTTGTTTCGCAGAAATGGGCATCAACGTAACTTGTATTGATGTTAATAAAGAAAAGATAAACAATCTGTTACAAGGGAATATACCTATTTATGAACCGGGGTTGGATGAAATGGTAATCAGGAATCATCGGGAAGGCAGATTGAACTTTTCCACTGATTTAGCTTCCTGCTTGAATGATGTGGAAATCGTATTCTGTGCTGTAGGAACTCCTCCGGATGAAAATGGAAGCGCAGATTTGAAATACGTATTAGAAGTGGCACATACAATCGGTATTAATATGAATAAATACGTTTTAGTAGTGACTAAAAGTACCGTACCGGTAGGGACTGCCCAAAAAGTAAAAGCGGCCATTAAAGAAGAGTTGGACAAACGAAAAGCCAATATTGACTTTGATGTGGCAAGTAACCCGGAATTTCTAAAGGAAGGAGCAGCCATTAAAGATTTTATGAGTCCGGACAGAGTTGTAGTAGGAATCGACTCCGAGAAAGCCAAAGATTTAATGAGTAAACTGTATCGCCCATTTTTACTGAATAATTTTAGAGTTATATTCACAGACATTCCGTCCGCTGAAATGATAAAATATGCGGCAAACTCAATGTTGGCAACCCGAATCAGTTTCATGAATGACATCGCCAACTTATGCGAACTGGTAGGAGCAGATGTTAACATGGTACGTAAGGGAATAGGGGCAGATTCACGTATTGGGAATAAGTTCTTATATCCGGGATGCGGATATGGAGGAAGCTGTTTCCCTAAAGATGTAAAAGCATTGATAAAGACAGCCGAACTCAATGGCTATGAGATGAAAGTACTAAAAGCTGTAGAAGAAGTTAACGAAATTCAAAAAACGATTTTATTCAAAAAGTTACAAAAGCACTTTAACAATGATCTAAAAAATAAAACTATTGCTATCTGGGGATTGGCATTCAAACCTGAAACAGATGATATGCGGGAAGCAACATCATTAATCATGATAGATCTGTTATTAGAAGCAGGTTGTAAGGTCAAAGTGTTTGATCCCATAGCGATGGAAGAATGCAAAAGAAGAATCGGTAATAGCGTAGAATACAAACAAGATATGTATGATGCGGTACTTGATGCAAATGCTTTAATATTACTAACAGAATGGAAACAGTTTAGAATGCCCAGCTGGGGAGTAGTAAAAAAAACAATGCAACAAGCAATAGTAATTGATGGCAGAAATATTTATGACGCCAAAGAAATGGAAGAGGCCGGTTTTATATACTATTGTATAGGCAAATAGAATGAAAATCCTTATAGTACACAACAATTACGGAAAATACAGTGGCGAAGAAGCAGTTGTAGACAAAATGGCTACCATGCTTCAAAGCCACAAACATACTGTTTGTTTTTACCGTTTGACAACTGAAGGGGCGAGAGATAAAATATCTGATAAAATAAAGGGATTCACAGCTGGGATATATTCTCACACAGGGGTCAAAGGGATAAAAAAAATATTGCGTAAAGAAAAACCGGATATAATAAATGTGCATAATCTATATCCGTTTATTAGTCCGGCTGCTCTTTTCGAATGTAAGAAGGCAGGTATCCCAGTAGTAATGACCGTACATAACTTTCGTCTAATATGCCCTACCGGACTATTTATGCGTAATGGGAAACCTTGTGAACAATGTCTGGATAGAAAAAATGAATGGAGTTGCATCAAATACAATTGTGAACATTCCATTTTCAAATCTATAGGATATACGCTAAGAAATGTGTATGCACGTTGGACTAAGGCATATCTGAAAAATGTAGATATGTTTGCTTGTATCACTGAGTTTCAGAAAAAGAAATTAATAGAAGCCGGATATGATAAAAATAAGATTACAGTAATTCCCAATAGTATTGACGCTCCTTGTTCCTACACTCCTACTTCAGGAGAGTATATAGCCTATATTGGAAGGCTAAGCTATGAAAAAGGGTATGATTTATTAGTAGAAGTCGCCCGAAAACATCCTGAAATAAAATTCTGTTTTGCCGGGGCTCAAAGAGAAAAAAACAATACTGAAATTCCGAAAAATGTAGAATTCAAGGGATATCTTCAAAAAAAAGAATTATCAAAATTCATACAAGAATCCCGATTCATAGTAATACCCAGTAGATGCTATGAAGGATTTCCAATGGCCATATTGGAAGCCGCTTGTCATGGAAAACCGGCAATAGCACCCAATCATGGAGGATTTACTGAGATTATCGGTCAAGGAGAAAATGCAATAGGAAAACTATTCGAACCAAGCAATACAGATGATCTGGATAAGCAAATAGCAGAACTGTGGAACAATCAAACACTGACAGAAGAATTGGGAGAAAAGGCTTTCAAAAAATTGAAAAAGCATTATGATTCGGAAGTTGTCTATAAGCAATGGGAAACTCTGTTCAGTAAATTAAAAAACTCATGACATTAATAAATAACCCAAGATTTTAATGAAAATAGCAATCTACAAAAGCAATGATACAAAAAAGATCGACACTATTAGGGGGGGGGGACAAAACCTATGCCAAACTCGTAATGTAGGATTAGATATTATAAGAAGTTTTGCTATACTATTTGTTATAGCCGGACATTTTCTGATGAATACATCATTTAACAGCAGTATATTTGAAGGGGGGTCATTATTTATACAAGCAGTAGCAAAAATGCTATTCATAATTGGAGTTCCGCTCTTTATACTTCTAACCGGTTATTTGAATACCAATAAATCAATCAACAAGAAATATTATAAAGGAGGTGTCAGGGTCATTATTTCCTACCTACTGTTTTCATTAATAACAATTATATTCAGAAAATATTATCTGCATGAAAGCCTGTCGTGGATACAATGGGGATTAAAAGTATTAGATTTCTCTGCCATCCCCTACGGTTGGTATATAGAAATGTGGATCGGACTATTTTTACTGACCCCTTTTTTGAATCTATTATATAAAGCGATACCTGACCAGAAACAGAAATTAATACTTGTAGGTACATTATACATAATGACTGCACTACCCGATCTTCTGAACAGATATGGAGTACATTTAGTTCCCGGTTTTTGGCAACAGTGTTTTCCGTTGACATTCTACTTTATAGGAGCCTATATACACGAATATAAACCAACAATAAGAAAAGGATGGGCATGGATGATCATATTGGGTATATGTTTGATAAATCCTATTTTTAATCTTATATTTATCCATAATCATACATTAGTACAAATATGTGGAAATTCCAATGGGGTTTTCGGAATACCAATAGCCGTATTGTTTTTCTTGCTGTTTTATCAATTGGATATTCACTCTAAAATGAATAAAAAAATACTGGCTAAAATATCCGTCTTATCATTGGATATGTATCTGTGCTGCTATATTTTCGATGCAATTTATTATCCATATTTTAAGGAACATTATTTCGTTAATCAGTCTCAATTTGGAATATATTTCTTTATACTTGTTCCGCTTGTGTTTATTTCATCATTTGCTGTGGCATGGTTAAAGGAAAGAATATTAAGAAGATGAGTGGAATTTGTTGATATTTCAGATACATGTAAATGGAAGAAGGAAGAATAAAAGGATTATTTAATGGTAAAAAATATAACCTGTTGGTTCGCTTGTAAAATATTGATTATTAGCATTGTATAAACTTCTGTATTTTCCCGTAGAGTTTCGGAGCGTTTCTCGTAGAGAAATCGGGTGAAACTCTACGAGGAACGGGGAGTTGCTCTACGAGAAATTAACTGAATATCCATAAAATGTGACAATGGTGTATAGTAGTAAAGGTAGAAATATTCATTAATTGTAATATTAATGAATATTCTCTTTGAGAGTGAGTATATTTAATAATCGTGTTAAAACTACAGTCTAAGATATTTAAACGGTGTATTGCCATTTGTCTATTGTTCTCCTATCTCTTAACCAATAACTTATTTTACTCTTACGTCTGCTATTGGAATGACAAGTCTTATATCACCCCTCAATGGAATCCATGTAAGAAATATAAAATCGGAATCATAATGGGAGGATTCGGATACATGGATAAATTTACCGGAAAAATAGGCTACGTGATGTATAGTGAAAATAGAACTCAGAATGGAATCAGGCCGGACATGAGAAACAGATTGTGGAGAGCTATCAGTTTATGGAAAGAAGGACATCTGGAGAAGATACTGATCACAGGAGATATGGTGGCAAACATACATAAAGATGGAACCTCAGAAAAGAATCTATTTCTGTGCTATATGAAAAAGTATGCCGGAGTTCCTCCGGAAGTTTTTGTATTTGAACAGCAATCGAAGAATACATACGAAAATGTCCTTTTCACATCGGAAATTCTTAAACAGAGAGAGATTACAGGACCGGATTGTCTTTTAATAACAACGGCATCACACGTTGGACGTAGTTTGAAATGCTTCTCCGAGCAAGGAATCGATATAGATTATTTCTCCGTAGATGCAAGAAAACCTCTTATGATATCTGGCAATTGGTGGCAACCGGATATAAGGATTTTAAAGAAATGGGAAGAGTTGTTATACGAATGGGGTGGCATTATGGTCTATTGGCTAAAAGGTTATATCTAAAAATGAAATTATGTTTTTTGAACTTAGCAAATTTCTAAACTTCTTTCTTATTTCACCTATCAGTTGGATGTTTTTCTTGTTGATAGGCTTTTGTTTGTTTAAGAGAAGGCGCAGGAAAAAGGCGTGCTTGATCAGTTGTATTGCTTTGTTTCTAATTTTTACTAATAATTTACTGGTAGATTATGTAAAATATCTAACTGTAAAAGAATACAGTGCAATGACAATCTCAGTGGGAAAACAATATAAACTTGCTATCGTGATGGGAGGATTTGCTTCTATGAATAGAAATACCGGGCAAATGCAATATGAACTTGATCGGGCAGACCGAATTTGGGAAGCTGTGAGGCTTTGGAAGAAAGGGGTTGTAGAAAGGATTTTGATTACAGGTGATCCTACTTCCATTATTCAGAAAGATGGGACCTCTACAAAAGAATTGTTTCTTAACTATATGGAAGAGTTGGGGGTACCTCGTTCTGTTTTTCTCCTTGAACAACAGGCTCGAAATACACGTGAAAATGTAATATATGTTCGGAATATTCTTGAAACAGAGCGAATAACAGAAGAGGAATGTGTACTTATTACTTCCGTTACTCATATGAAACGCAGTTTGAAGTGCTTTGCTAAAATTGGGATACACTTGGATATGTATCCGGTAAACACTTACATAAGGCCGACTAATATAAATCATCGCTCTTTTTATCCGGATTGGGAAGCCGCAATGAAATGGCAGGAACTGTTGAATGAGCAAATAGGGGATATTGTTTATTCATTCGTAGGGTATATTTGACATTTTTATTTATTTTATGGAACGATATTTTAATATCAATTACGAGTTTGATAAAGTTCGTATTTTGGCAGCAGTTGAGGAACAGCTTCAACAAAGCTCTTCTGGTTATGTTTGTGTAGCCGATGGGGTCATATTAAATACAGTTAATAGCGATGCAGAATATATGCATGTGGTTAATAACGGTATGTTTTCTATTTGTGATAGTAGTTATGTACCAATCTATCTTCGTTGGATTTATGGAATAAAGCGTTCTCAATATGCCGGGAGTGATATATTTAGAGATCTTGTTCATCAAAAAAAATATCGGATGTTTTTTATGGGAGCATCACAAACGATATTGAATGGACTACGGGCTAATTTGTCTCAAATAGATAAGCGTATTGATAATATGACATTTTATGAATTACCATTCTGTGATGTGGAAGATTTTGACTATCAGAATATTGCTCAAATGATAGAGAAAGACAAGGCAGAAATTATTTGGATTGCATTAGGAGCTCCTAAACAAGAAATTTTCATGAATCGACTGCAACCACATTTACGGAAAGGAGTAATGATTGCTGTTGGAGCTGTTTTTAAATTTTATAGTGGGTGTAGCGTACGACGTGCTCCTGGCTGGATCGTCCGATTACACGGAGAGTTTGTCTATCGAATATTTAGTGAACCTAAAAAGCAAATACAGCGATGTGCTTTAATTCTTTATACGCTTCCGTCTTTATTATATAATGAGTGGAAAAGGAAACATAAAAAAGAATCATCAACAAAGATTTCTACTTGGCTTGTTCTTTGATAGGGGAGTAGGATAAAACTCTAATAAAAAAACATAAAAATCAAGGCTTTAATTGGGTTTTGGTGATCTGCCTGGGATTTATAATTTGACTTTGTCTGATTTTTATTGATTTTGTATAGTATTATGAATCAGTATGTTATAACTTTGTTTCTATTTTCTAATAGCACATAAATTTTGTACGATTAAATAAAGAGTGGGGAGTAAATAGACACTTACTCTCCACCTTTTTTCTTTTCATATTTGTTTCAAAATAACAAATAGAGGAATAAAATATATGATGGAAATTAGTTATAATTGTAGAGCATTTTTACATAAGAATGGTTAGGCTATGATTCGCGTCAGATGGAATAAAGAAGCGTGAAGTTGTATTTTCTGTGGGTTACAATGATGATCCTATAAAAATGGGATAATGAGAATCAAAGAACCAGATACAATACTACTCACAAAAAACTGGAGAGAATACATAAATCACACTCCAAAAGATTACTATACCATGAGAAAATCATTTATATTTTATGTAAGGATACTTGCTTTCACCAAGTAAATGCATTTGTAGAATGATACGGAGAAAATAGACTTATTTCGAAATTATAATGGAGAATATTAATGAATAATATCTTAATATTTGTAATGTAAATGCTTAAACAATAGTTAATTTCTTTCATAAATTTGTGAATTTATGAATTGTACAATAATTTTGCAGCCAAATTAATTTTAAGAAGAAATAATATGAGATCGTTTTTATTAGGATTATTAGCTATCGGCCTTGGCTACACGGCAAATGCACAAACCTCTAAGGAGGAGTTACAACAGGCAAAAATAGATTCGCTGACTACTGTTATTCAAGATTTACGAACCAATCAGCAGAACATACAGAAACAGATTGAAACTGTTGACAAAAATGCGACTGTATGGAAGCGTGGAAAGTACCGTAACTTTAGTTTTAGCAAAGAAAAACTTGAAATTGATGGTTTTGATGCTGCTATTAAAAGTGAATGGGGAGCTGCAATTACACTGGGAAAGACATTTTACTTGCATAAGACTCCTATCTTGAATATGATTAAGATTGGTCTTGACTGGACCTATTTCGATATTAGTGCTGCCGGATATGAAATGAATAATGAGGAAGGGGGAAAGGATGACACCTATCATTTTACAGCAGGCATGCATATCGGTCCTTCTGTAACGGTAAATCCGATAGATAATCTGAAAGCCAGTGTTTATTTCCGTTATGCACCGAGTTATGCAGGAATGTATGCAGACGATGAATATTATTCAGGTGGATATGCCAGCTTCTTTGTTTCCGGTCTTTCTGTAGCTTATAAAGTTATTTCAGTTGGAGTGGAGAAGCGTTGGGGGACCGTTAAATATGACCGCTCGGATGCAGATGAAAAAACTAAGTTTAAAGTTTCAGGTCCCCGTTTTTATATAGGTTTCCGTTTTTAATCAAATCGTTCGATTATAAGGAATGTTGTTGGATACTATAGTTTTTCATATAATGACAGACATAATATTGTAATACTTATTCCAACAGGAAAAGAAATTAAAGGAAGGTAGCTTTTTACACTATCTTCCTTTTTTATTTATTCCTACTTCAACTTCATCGCTAACGCATCTTTCCTGATATCTAAAACCAAATCTTTTACGGCTAAGTTTGAAGTAGTACTGAGATAAGTTACAGAAAAAAAGCTGCTAATTTGTTGATTAACAGCTTTTGTGGAGAGTATCGGATTTTCCTCTAATGAAAAATGGAGGAATGATAATTTGAAAATCAACTAATTACTTCTTCATAATTATGGTTATTATTTATTGATTTGTCCGAGATTTGTCTCCGGAAAACACTTTTATTTGCTAAGATTTATCATTTTGATGCTTTAAAAGAATTTGAATAGTTCTTTCCTTTTCTTCGAGCAGTTGTTGTAAATGTGCTAATTCCTTTTGACATTCACTTAATGTAATATCTCCAGATACATTATTTCCAGTACCATTAACATGATGTCCTATGCTGATTGATGTGGTATCTATTTCTCTATCAAAGAAATAATCCATTGATACATTGAAAAAATTAGCTATTTTTTCAAGACTACCTACTCTTACATTGGCTCCTGCAATTATTTTGTCTAATCCAGGACCACTCATACCTATAGAGGTGTATAAATTTACCTTAGTAATTTTCCTCTCTTCTAAAAGATTATTTATTCTTTCGCCAATAAACATAACTATAATTTATATTTCGTCTAAATAGTAATAACGATAGTTTATTTTATGAATAATAGTTTGTTTATATCATAACTATCGTTTATGTTTGCAGTATAAATATAGAACTAAAATTTGTACTGACATGGGAAAAATAGAAGAATCTCAAAAAATGGTACTTAAAGACCATTATGATACTTTGTCTGAAGAAGACAAGATCGTATTTCGGAAAGAGTATATGGATGCTACAGGAATGGCGTATACCACTTTTTATATGAAACTACGTACTGATTCATTTAGACCATTAGAACGGCAACTCTTTGAAAAGATGATATTGAATTATAAGGTTCCATCATTAGCCAAGGCATAATTATGAAATATCGGAATGTAGAATTTTACAATACTCCTGATGGAGAAGTAATGATTAAAGAAGAGAACAAAGCAGCTCGTACATTCACAGAAATGGATCGAGAGTTGATTGATGATATTCTTTCTTTGATTCGTGATAGGTACACACAAGCTTATAATCAGTTACTTGAGATTTATTCGAAGAGTTCTCGGAATAGAACGTATTATGAATTTCGAATTGTACATCGATTCGTTAGGTGCAATTTTGGTGAGTATGATCAATTCGACTATGATATTGATGCAATGGGAAATTACGACTTTGAAGAAGTCAAATGTCCAATGCGCGGTGAATGTTTATATGAAGGTGTCATTTGTAAACCTAAACTTACCACTGAATTAACCGAACGCGAAATGATGGTATTCCGCTTAATAGTTTCTAATATGCAAGCTGATGAAATATCACAGGAACTTGCAATATCTATTCCTACTGTCAATCGACATCGTGAAAATATCAAAGCCAAAATAGGTGTTAAGACTGTTTCTCAGATGATTAATTACTGGCATAATAACCACATGAAATAACCATGATGACAGAAGACGAAAAACAAGAAATCAAAAAGATTTTAAAGAGAGCGGGTTGGTGTTTGTTTCTGATTGGGGCAGGATTAGCTTTATTCTATCGTGTGATTGAATACTTCATTTATGTAGCAATTGATATATGAAAAAAAGGAGAAGAAATCATAAGACGAGGCGATATCTTTCTTTGAAGGATATTAAGTTTCAACCTCGTTATAAATCAGGTGTCTGTCGATATTGTGGTTGTACGGATAATGATCCGTGTTATAATCCCAATTATGGTAATTGTTGGTGGGTTGATAAAGAGCATACAATATGTTCTCACTGTGCAGATGAATTAATTGTAAATGATGAAGGTACAATCCATTGTATTGTTTCTAAAGGACTTATTTAGACTAAACGACTCCATATGGAGTCACATTTTATTAATTATTTAAAGAGCCAACTGAAAGGACAGTTGTAGGGTAAAGCCCCTGTTAGGGTTTGTTTATTTTCATGTAGGCTGGGATATTCCCGGCCTATAAGAAAAAATCCTCAAAAGATAAATATGAATATCCTTTTTAGGCTAACAGACAAACCAGCATATTGAATGATAAAAAAATACGCTGGGAAATACAAGTTATGGATTTGGCTGATAAACTAAGAAATACTAATAAATAAATGAATATGGAATCAAAATTTAAAGTAGGTGACAGAGTGAGAATATTAGATTGTCCAGTCATGCCACATGTAGTAGGAAGGTCAGGTGTAATAAGACATAGGCAAGGTGATTTATATCGTGTTGAAGTCGATGGTAAAGTCATCCCAGACTATGCTTTGGAAGCTGATATAGAACTTATACCAGCTAACCCTTTTGCGGAAAGCAATGAACTTATTTCCAAATTTTTAAAGGAAAATAATTTGGAAATAATGCATTTGGAAATGTATCTCGATATGCAAAATGTTGTGTGCGTGGAAAGAACTACCTATGATGCTATGTGCTATAAGGGCATAGCTTTAAAGGCTTTTCTCGAATGCGAAGGTTACGATGATTTTGAAAGAGCAATTAGCGAATAACAATACAGATATGAGTGAAATCGAAATTTTGAAAGATCAAATAGAGAGCTTACAAGCTGCTCTTATCGCAAAGGAAGAAACTTATAAAATAGAGATTCGTAAGCTAAAGGAAAAAGCCCTTAATGCCTTTCTTGAATGTGAGGGATATGACGAATTTGAACGTGAAATCAACGCCTAATTAAATCAGATATGAGCATAAATATTGATAAAAACGCATACGAGAAGCTAATCAAAGAAGATTTAGATTTTCTCAATAAACATTGTCCGGATAGCTTAGAATTAGACCATATTAAGTTAATTGTTTGTAGTTCTATTGATTGGTATTATCCTGATAAGAACACTTGTACAGCGTTGAAAAGAATAGAAAATAGGCTTAAAGTTGAACTTCAGAAGCAAAAGGACGCAGGTAAGCAATTTCTATCCGATCAGGAAATAGACGACTTGATTGATAGCATACTGAAAGAAGAATGACCCTCAAAACAGTATAGAAAGGAGTCAATATGCGTAAAGATATAATGTACATGATAACCTACCCGGATGGTACACTTGTGATGAATACTCAAAAGTATTACCGAAGAGATTGTGTTAGGTACTGGCTGGACGGGACTAATTTGACATGGAAACAGATGTACAAGAAAGGCTTTCGTTGTAAAAAAGTGAAAGTTACATTTGAAATAATTGACTAATAACAAAATAGTTATGTATACAACAGACATATTTGAAACCGCCATTAACTCATGCGGCTATACAATCATTGAAATTAAATATGTGAATAAAAACGAGGTTCATAAGGTTGAAGGGACGGTTCCTATCCCTAAAAAGGTAACCATTGACGGAAAGCGCCAGACAGTTATCCATGAGAAGAAAGTCCGTTGGGATGCTAACGGTTTCTGTTTCTCTTTGAGATCTAATATCCGTCAACGTAACTTTGATTTACCTCTTTCAACAATAGCCGAATGGAAAAAACTGGAGAAGGAAAAACAGAATTTGGGCTGACGCTCCATCCTGATTGGGCCGATGTTGCCATTTTTAACATGGGTACCGCAGGTTTTAGCGAATATAAACAACGGGTTTTTAAGGCTTTGGATAAACTGCAGCCTAACCATTATTATGATATAATAAGTTCAGTTCCGGTTTATCGTCGAGAAATATTTCTTGGAATTTGCTCCACATATATCGATAGCCATCCGGATTATGAACTAACTGAAGATAATTGTCGAATTTATAACAGAAAAAGAAGATGAATAACGGTAGATGGACTCCTGAAGAGGAAGAATATATCCGGGAGAATGCCGGAAAAGCAACTTTGGCAGAGATGGCCGAACATGTCAGCCGGTCCGAATTGGCGGTTCAGTTATTCATGCATCGACGCAAGATAGTCGTTCGCCAGGTAGTGAAACGAAATCTGGTGCAAGAAATACTACGTATGAAGTTCAAACATCCGGAGAATTTCATGCCCAACCGTCCCTTTTATAAGGCTGTTGGCATTAATCAGATGCGCTTCTGGGATTTATATTACGGACGTAAACCTATCACGCAAGAGGAATATCTTTCGCTCTGCGATTATTTCGGGATTACACTCCAGGAAGCCTTCGAGGCGCGTCAGTTGAACATATTTAATAATGAGAATTATGATTGATAAACAGACCATTGACCGTGTAAAGTCAGCATTAAATATTGTTGATGTCATCGGTGAATTTGTCTCCCTCAAGAAAAAAGGATCCAACAATTATGTTGGTATCTGTCCCTTCCATCCCGATAGCCATCCCTCAATGACAGTTAATCCGGCCAGACAAACCTTTAAATGTTTTGTCTGTGATAAAGGAGGAGATGTTATCGCTTTTGTTCAGGAACATGAAAACTTCTCTTTTGCTGAAGCACTTGGATGGTGTGCCGGGAAAGCCGGCATACAGATAGAAAATAAGGAGCTTACGGAAGAAGAAGTTCAAAAGGCAAAAGATATAGAAGCCATGCGGATCGCTCTTCGGGCCGCTGGAATTTTTTTTCAAAAACATCTTCCAGAGGCACAGAATTATCTTGATCAACGTGGCTTTATATTAACCGATAAAGTCATCAAAAACTTTCAGATTGGTTATGCTCCGGAAGGAAACCTTGCACATAAAGAATTGATTCAGGCCGGCTATTCCGAAAGCATATTAAAAAAAGTAGGTATTCTGGCCGAGAGTGAACGGAGGTACATTTATGATGTATTCCGGGACAGAATCATGTTTCCCTTCATTGATTTGAATGGAAATATCATAGGTTTTTCCGGACGTTTTATTACTCCAAAAGAAAATATAGGGAAGTATGTAAATACCGGTGATACGCCTGTATTCAAAAAAGGTACGCAGCTCTTCGGCCTTTATCAAGCCAGACGAGCTATTTCCCGTATGACTTTTGCTTACTTGGTGGAAGGACAGTTCGATGTAATGTCTCTTCACGCTGCAGGAGTTGAAAACACAGTTGCTGGTTCCGGTACCGCTTTTACTCCGGAACAGATAAGATTACTTAGCCGCTTTACCCAATCTGTCACACTTGTGTATGATCCGGATCCGGCGGGTATTAAAGCCTCTTT
>ENA-OPAV01000610-OPAV01000610.1-human-gut-metagenome-genome-assembly--contig:-NODE-610-length-28301-cov-2.916130_pt1 | contig 28301 bp, 27 predicted proteins | sample MGYA00241056_ERZ501428 | MGnify/ENA primary metagenome ERZ501428 (study PRJEB25962, sample SAMEA2042621) | human gut metagenome | biome: human gut; feature: human-associated habitat; material: faeces... | reverse complement strand
GCGCATCAGCGGACGAAGAGCTTTCCGCGGCGGAGGCGGTCACAGCGCAGATAGTTGCTCCGATTGCTGCCGTAAGCGTAAGTAACGTGAATAATGTGTTTCTTTTCATAACTCATTTCTCCTTTTACATTTCAATATACAAAAGTATAACATACAAAGTTCTCAAAAATTGAAATAGGCGGGAAGTCATTCTAGGGCTTTGTTACATTGCTGATAGGTTAGGGGGATTGTGCAACAGCTGCCATTTCCTTGTTTAAAAAATCATAAAACTTAGAAATATGCAGTCCGTCCACTAATGCGTGATGGCATAACACGGAAACCGGAAGAAGCACTTTTTCATTTTGTATAAAATATTTTCCCCATGTAATCCTCGGATTGCTGTCTGCCGGAACAGGCGTAGGATTAACAAGCGCAGTATAAGATACCCATGGGATTGTGGATATAAAAATTTTACCTAATATATCGTCTGCCTCTTCATGGATGGAGTTCCTTTGTTTGGCTTTTTCCTGTTCGTTTATCGCATAACAAATATAATCCTCAAAGGAGCGGTTACTGTCCAGGTCACAGTAACAATATGTGCCGTCATTTAATGCTACTGTATGAGAGGTTAAGCAATAGTCATATTCTACAATCTGATTATTAAGAATCCTTTGTCTAAATTCCGGCACTCGATTGGCGGCTTTGGAAACACAATAGCAAATTGACAAAAAGAGCGGAAGTTTTTTCTCCTTAATCGTTTTCAGCAGATCTGTAATATCCACATTTACGGTAAGTCCGACATATGGGAAGGCCAGACTATTGAAGTATTCAAAATGATTTTTTCTTTTGTAAGTTTCCATATTTAAATATTTGTAATCCATTTTTTATCTCTCTCTTTTTCGGGTTGGTCATTTATTTATTATTCTTTTATTCTACCATAATTCCGGGAGCGTGGAAACAGAGAGTTTTGCTACTGTTCACGTCAGCCTCAAACACCTGCTGCGACGCGAAGCTAGTCCTGTGGGTTTGAGGCGGACGTGTACAGTAACAGAGTTTTCGGCAAAAACGTCAACTCTACCGCTGGTAGATTGCATTCTGCGCAGCAAAAGTCTATAATGAGCGCAAAGCACACAGAAGAATTATGTGGCGGCAGATGTGGAGACAGATGCGGAGACAGATGTGGAGACAGGATGAGATGCCCACGAAGTCCACAACAGATTTTTGTGACAATCAGGAGGATGAGACATGAGTGAAATCGGAAAAGAGCAGTTTGGGCGGTTTGTAGCTGAGCAGAGAAAGAAGAGGAATTTAACACAAAAAGAACTGGCACAAAAGCTTTATGTGTCGGATAAGGCGGTGAGTAAGTGGGAGCGCGGGAGCAGTATGCCGGACATCTCTCTGCTGAAGCCGTTGTCGGAGACGCTGGACGTCACAGTGACGGAGCTGCTGGAGGGACGGAAAATAGAAGAGGAAGAAGCAAAGGCAGTGGAAAATGACAAGTTAGAGATGTTACTAAAGAAAGCAGTGACTTTTACAAACGATACCCCGGAGATGCGCAGGGAAAAGAAGAAAAAAAATGCGGTGTTTTTTGGAATATGTGTGGCGATAGCCGTTCTGGAAGTTTTGCTGTTTCACGCAATGGGATGCCCGTTCCTGCAGGCACCGCCGGTTTTCCTGCTGTTTATGCTGCTTTCCCTGATGGCAGGCGTCTTTCTCTGGCTGCTGACAGACGATCAGCTTCCGGATTTTTACAGTGAATATGATATGAGAAGCGGGATGTTCACAGCGCCGTTTCCGCGGTATCATATGCCTGGAAAAAATATCACAAAAAGAAACTGGTCACATATGGTAAAAGCGGCGCGAAAGTGGGCGGTCGGAAGTCTGCTTGCACTGCCGCTGCTGTATGTGGGGCTTACAGGTTTTCCGGAGCTTTTAGATCAGGAGCTTTTGCAGGTGGCGGTTGTACTGCTGTATTTTGGCACGCTGGTCGTGCCGGTGATGCTTGCAGGCGAGTAAAAATGACGCGTCATGCAAAGATGAACGTTGTAGCAGCGGCGGCCGAAGTACCGGGCTGATTGCGGAGGAAATATTACAGCAGCCGCAGTATATTATCCACCGTATAGCCCAGGTTTTCTGCGCTGTGTCTTCTGCTGACAGAGAAATCCTGCGGCAGCCGGTTGATGGGAAAAAACGCGGTGACGCCCATCTCATAGGCGGACTGGATTTCCTCATCGTCTGCCCCGCCGACGATGGCAATGACCGGTTTTTGCTGCCTTTTGGCGCGCTGCGCAATGCCGATGACGACTTTTCCGCGCAGACTCTGGGAGTCCAGCTTGCCCTCGCCTGTAAAAATATAGTCGGCGCCGCGGATAAGCTCGTCAAATTTCACGGTATCCAGCACCGTTTCAATGCCCATCTGGAGCCGGGAGCCAAAGAAGGCGATCATTCCGGCGCCCATCGCGCCCGCTGCGCCGGTTCCCGGAACCTGGCTGATATCATTTCCGGTTTCCTGTGTAAGTATATGACTTAAATGTTCTATGCCTTTGTCAAGTTCTTTAACCATGTCGGCGTCTGCGCCCTTTTGCGGACCGAACACGAACGAAGCGCCGGTCGGACCGTACATGGGATTGTCAATATCACACATTGTTATAATTTCTATATCATTGAGAAGGGCAGATTTTCCGGAAAAATCAATTCCGGCAATATCAATAAGCGTCCCGCCGGTCGGGATAAATTCTTTACCGCTCTGATCGTAAAATTTAATGCCGACAGCGGCAGCGGCACCGCAGCCTCCGTCGTTGGTGGAGGAGCCGCCAAGCCCGACGATGATTTTTTTAACGCCCTTTTCTGCAGCGGTAAGAATTTGCTGACCGACGCCGTAGGTGGTTGTCAGCAGAGGATTTTTCCGATCCTCTACCAGCGGCAGACCAGCGCATGACGCCATCTCAATAACGGCGGTCTGCCCGCCGTCGATCAGACCGTAATAACTCTGCATATCTTCAAAATAAGGATTCTTTACCGTGGTATGTTCGCGTTTTCCGCCGACCGCGGCAAGAAACGCATCGACGGAGCCTTCGCCGCCGTCCGCGACCGGGATGGAGACAACCTCTGCGCCGGGAAAATGTTTTGCGATCTTTTCGTGACATATCTCACAAATTTGTGTGGAGCTTAATGTTCCTTTAAAGGAATCCGGAATTAATATAAATTTCATATACGCCCTTTCTGTAAAAATCCGTTCAAAATTTTTGACAAACGCGGCAGGATATTTATCATTTTACATAATCAAAAAGAGAAAAGCAAGCATAAGAGGAATTTACTATAATGGTAAATGGTAAATTTAATGAAGCTTTAATCTTGACCAGGTTGACTTTTCGCCCGGTCTATATTATTCTATAAGTGTACTAACACTAATAATACACTTGAAACGGAAGGGGGGGGGTAATGCATGATCATCATAGATTACAAGGACCGGCGCCCGATATATGAGCAGATCGTGGAGCGGTTCCAGATGCTGATCGTAAAAGGCGTGCTGGAGCCGGACAGTCAGATGCCCTCGGTGCGGGGGCTTGCGACGGAACTGGCGATCAACCCCAACACGATACAAAAAGCATATGCGATCTTAGAGCAGCAAGGCTTTATTTATCCGGTAAAGGGAAGAGGAAACTTTGTGGCTGGCGGGGCAAAGCTGGTGGAGGAAAAGCAGAATGCCCATCTGGAGAATGTACGTGCTGTTTTCCGGCAGGCGAAGGAGATGGGGATTCCCAGGGAACGTCTGCTCGAAGAGCTGGACGAGGTATACAAGGAGGAGAGACATGATTGAAATAACTGGCATAAGCAAAAGCTTTGACGGTATCAGGGCGCTCGATAATGTGACGGCGCAGATTAAAGAGGGAAGCGTCTATGGGATCGTGGGGACGAACGGTGCGGGTAAAAGTACGCTGCTGCGGGTGATTGCCGGGATCCTGAAGGCAGACAGCGGCTCTGTCAGGATCGACGATATGGAGGTGTTTGAGAACGTGCAGGCGAAGGAGCGGTTCTGCTTTATTCCGGACACGCCGCACTATTTTGCGAACGCGCGCGTGCGGGACATGCTGGAATATTATGAGATTATCTATCCGTCATTTCAGCGGAGCCGTTTTAAGGAGCTGTGCGGCAAATTTGAGCTGGATCTAAACCGCAAGCTGTCCACATTTTCAAAGGGCATGAAAAAGCAGGTGTTTGTGCTGCTCGGTATCTGCGCGGGCACGCGCTATCTTTTATGTGATGAAACCTTCGACGGACTCGACCCGGTAGTGCGCCAGGCCGTGAAGAGCATTTTCATTGACGAGGTGTTAAACCGGCAGTTTACGCCCATCATCGCGTCGCATAATCTGCGTGAGATGGAGGATATCTGCGATCATGTGGGACTTCTGCACAAGGGCGGCATTCTGTTCTCGCGTGACCTTGAGGATATGAAGATGGATATTCACAAGGTACAGTATGTGATCATGAATCCGGCGAAGGAGCAGCAGCTTATGGAAGAGCTGGACATTATCAAAAAGGATACGCGCGGAAATCTCTCGTGCATTACCGCGCGCGGGAGCAAGGAGCACATCATGGCGGCGATCGAGGCGAAGGAGCCGCTGTTCTACGAGATTCTTCCGTTGTCCCTGGAAGAAATCTTTATCAGTGAAACGGAGGTGGTCGGCTATGACATCAAAGATATCATCGGCTAAGCTTTTAAAAGAGGCAGTCAAACGGGACGGAGCGGTTGCGATCCTTCTGGTGATCGGCTATTTCTGCTACTATCCGATCGGCGGGATGCTGCTTCTGCACGATAGCTGGTTTGACAGCGCGAATATGAATTCTATTGCAAATACCGTGCAGATGTTTGGCATTGCGAATCCATTTTTATATTGTGTGACTTTTGGCGCGGCGCTGCTGCTCGGCATCATCCAGTTTTCCTATCTGCACTCGCCGGAGAAGGTGGATTTTTATCACAGCCTTCCGGTAAGGCGCGAGAAGCTTTTCTGTATCCGTTATGCGGCGGGGATCCTGGTGTGGCTGGCCCCGTTCGCCGTAAATCTCCTGCTGTTTGCGGCGGTCTGCGCGGGACGGGGAGTTGCAGTGACGGAGGCGGGCGCGGCGATTCCGGCGCTGCTCGCAAGCGGAATGGTCACACATATCGCATGCTTCCTGCTGGTTTACAGTATGACGGCGCTGGCGATGCTTCTGACCGGCAAGATCTTTGCCGCCATTGCCGCGGTAATCGTGCTCTGCGGCTATGTGCCGGCAATCAGGCTGCTGCAGGAGGTGCTGATGGAGTTTTTCTTTTCCACCTTCTATGCGGCGCAGGATATTGGAAAAAGTCTTGCAGTACAGTGTACGCCGGTGTATGCTTATATCAGGATCTGCCAGGATGTGATGGATCAGGTTTTCCCGACGGATCTCGTGATCGCGATCACACTGATATCCGCGCTCATCTGCCTGCTGTGCCTGTATCTCTACCGGCGATGGCGGGGAAGCCGATGGCGTTTGATGCAATTGCCAGAGTGGTGAAATTTCTGCTGGTGGTGCCGGTCACGCTTATCTGTACGGTATTCTTCTACGCTGTCACCGATAATAACATATTGTGGGAAATTTTCGGATGGATTTTCAGTCTGCTTCTGATCAGCGGGATCATTGAGTTTGTTTACCGCATGGATATCCGGGAGGCGTTCCGGGATAAAAAACAGATCATACTGTCGGGCGTGGTATCGCTTGCGATCCTGGCGGTATTTCAGCTTGACCTTCTTGGATATGACCGCTGGCTGCCGGAAAAGAGCGAGGTGGAGAGCGTCGGTCTTTCAAATAGTCATGCGCTGATGCTTTATTCGGATATAGGTGCGTACGATCAGTTTGTGGCAAAGGACGGCACGGTGGTGCTTAGTTGGCGCGGCAATGTCGGTGTGGAACAGGATATGACGCTGGAGGGCGGCAGCGCAGATATGGACGCGCTGTTTGAGCTTGTGGAGCACAGCGAAAATTTCAGCGGAGCGTCCGTCTCGCAGCCGGATTCCTGGAACTATTACTGGTACCGGGTTACGGTGACCTGGCATTTAAAGGACGGAACAGAGAAGGTGCGCAGCTATGAGTATACGAATGAGAGCCTTGTGGAATGGCTGTCGCCGCTCTGGGAGACGGAGGAGCACCGCAATCAGGTGAATCCGGTGCTGAATATTCAACCGGAGGATGTGCTGGCGGTGATGGTAGCTCCGGCGAATTCCTGGTTCCCTGAATCGGTAATTCTGGAAAACGCGGAACCGGATGACGCGGCTGCAGAGAGCAGGGATGATCCGGAAACGGAGGACGCGGCTGCAGAGAGCAGAGATGATCCGGAAACGGAGGACGTGGCTGTTGAGAGCAGGGATGATCCGGAAACGGTGCAGGATGAGATCAAGTACGCCAGGGAGGCGATGGCGGAATCCAGTGTGATAAGCCCGGAAAAACCACTGACAGGTGCGCGGCTCGAAAAACTGGTGGAGACGATCCAGAAGGATATAAGCGAAGAAACGCTGAAGCAGGCGCTTTCGGTCAGCGAATGGGATATGCGGATCCTGTATCGCGGCGGGGACGGCAGAGTGTACGGACAGACCTATAACCTGAACGCCGGTTTCGCAGATACGGTAAAACTATTAAAAGAGTATGGCTATGACTTGGAGGACGTCGGATAACGGCAGAAAGAGGAAACGAAAAAATGAGCAGTGCGGATATTTGCATTCTCCCGCAGCCGCGGGAGTGCGTGTGTAAGGAAAACGAATTTGAATTAAGATACGATCAGTACCTTGTGTTGGGAGCGGGGACTGCCGGGCTGAGCCTGGAGAGCCTGCGGCAGGATATGCAGAAATATCTTGGCTTTGCGCTTCCGCTGCGGCGCGGGAGCAGCCGTCCGGGTGACGTTGTGTTTGCGCGCGCGGAGGGGCTTGGGGAGCAGGAGTATGTTCTTGATATCAGTGAAAAGGGCATTCTGGCGCAGGCGGGCGGTGAGGCAGGGCTTCGGTACGCGATGCAGACGCTGCGCCAGCTCCTTTGTCAGTGCGGTGCGGCGCTGCCGTGCCTGCATATCCGCGATTATCCGGCGACAGCGGAGCGCGGCTATTACTTTGACGTGACGCGCGGGCGCGTCCCGACGCTGGATTATCTGAAAAAGCTTGCCTCACGGATGGCATATTATAAACTGAACCAGATGCAGCTTTACATTGAGCACAGCTTTCTGTTCCGCGACCTGAGCGAGGTGTGGCGCGACGACACGCCGCTGACGGCGGAGGAAATTCTGGAGCTGGACGCCTATTGTCAGAAGCTTGGCATCGAGCTGGTGCCTTCGCTGTCAAGCTTCGGGCATCTTTACAAACTGCTGCGCACCAGACAGTACGCGCATCTTTGTGAGCTGGAGGATCCGGCGGCGGAGCCGTTTTCGTTTAAAGAGCGGATGGCGCACCACACGATCGACGTGTCAGATCCGGAGAGCCTGGCGCTGATGAAAAAGCTGATCGGCGAGTACATGGAGCTGTTTTCCTCGCGCCGCTTCAATATCTGCGCGGACGAGACGTTCGACCTTGGAAAAGGTAAAAATAAGGAGCGCGCCGAAAAGGAAGGCGTCTCCGGCATTTATATACAATTTGTGCGGGCGCTGTGCGAATTTGTGGTAGAGCAGGGCAGAACGCCGATGTTCTGGGGCGATATCATCTGCGGCTTTCCGCAGGAATATCAGAAGCTTCCAGAAGGAACGATCTGTCTGAACTGGGGCTACGCGCCGCAGCAGAGCGGAGAGAACGCCGAAAAGCTTTTTAGGGCGGGCGCGATCCAGTATCTCTGCCCGGGCGTGGCGGGCTGGAACCAGTGGATCAATAAAATAGAAGCTTCCTATGAAAATATCCGCCGGATGTGCGGCTATGCGCAGGAATACCATGCGCTGGGCGTCTTAAATACCGATTGGGGCGATTTCGGGCACATTAACCATCCGGAATTTTCCATTCCCGGTCTGATCTACGGCGCGGCGTTTTCCTGGAACCCGGAGATTCTGCCGTTTGCAGAGATCAACCGTCAGATTTCGAAGCTCGAATACCTGGACGATACCGGGGAGATCGTTTCCATCGCGGCGGAGGCGGATGTGTATTACGATTTCACCTGGGAAGCGGCAGTCAGCTATTGCGAGTGCAAAGAGGAAGAACGGCGGCAGACTTTTGCACGCTATACGGATGCGGAAAGACTTGCACGCGTATCAGAAGATAACGAAAAGCTGCATGAGCTGCAGCTCCGGTTAAAGAGAAACCTTCCGAAGATGGATACAGAAAAGCGCGCGGCAGCGGGCGAATTTATCCTGGCGATGGATGGCATCCGGGTTTTCAATGAAATCGGCGCGGCGCTGGCAGCGTGTTATGAGCAGAAGGAGACATGCACAGACTCCGGGGCGCTGGCGGCTCGCCTGGAAAACTGGTTCTATTATTATAAGAAGCTGTGGAGAAGTGTCAGCCGGGAATCGGGGCTTTCGCAGATAGAGGCGGTTATCATCTGGTATGCCGACCTGCTGCGGTCACTTTGATAAAGACGCTTTCCTTTTCACGTGGGACATGATATACTTAGGGAAAGCGCGGACGGTAAAATTTGCGCGCGGGCGGCATGGGCTGTCCGCGCCTTTGCTGTAAGCTGAGGAAGCATCGTCCGCAGACACAGGAGGTTAGCGATGCTGATTATTAAAAACGGAACCATCGTCGATCCGGCTTCGGGCATGGAGCAGGCGGGCGATGTGGTTGTGGAAAACGGGAAGATCGTGCAGCTTGGCGGCAGCTTTGCCGGGACGGTCGGCGATGCTGATGAGGTGATCGACGCGCAGGGGCTTGTCGTTGCACCGGGGCTTATCGACACGCACGTACATTTCCGCGATCCGGGCTATACGTATAAGGAGGATATCTGCACCGGCGCACACGCGGCGGCAGCGGGCGGCTTTACCACCGTGGTCTGCATGGCGAACACGAACCCGGTGGCGGACAACGAGGAAACCGTCTCTTATATTGTTAAAAAGGCGCAGAAAACAAATATTCATGTGCTGACAGCGGCGGCGGTCACGAAGGGCTTAAAGGGAAAAGAGCTGGTTGATTTTGATAAATTGTATGAATGCGGCGCGGTCGGCTTTACGGACGACGGCATTCCGCTGAAGGATGCGGCGCTTCTGGAGGAAGCGATGATGCAGGCGGCGCGGCTGGACGTGCCCATCAGCCTGCATGAGGAGGACGCGTCCATGATCGCCCGCCCGGGCGTCAATGCCGGGAAGGTTGCCGATGCGCTGGAGTACGGCGGCGCGCCGGCAGAATCCGAGAGCACGATGGTGGAGCGCGACTGCCAGCTTGCCTTAAAGACGCGGGCGTCTGTTGTCATCCAGCACATCAGCGCGAAAAAATCCGTGGAAGCAGTGCGCAGTTACTGGCGGCGCGGAGCGCGGGTGCACGGGGAGGTGACACCGCAGCATTTTTCGCTGACGGAGGATATCGTGCTCACAAAGGGCAGCCTTGCACGGGTAAATCCGCCCCTCCGCACGGAGGAGGACCGGCAGGCGCTGATCGGGGGATTAAAGGACGGGACGCTGGATATTATCTCCACCGACCACGCGCCGCACAGCCGCGAGGAAAAAGCGCGCGACATTAAGGCGGCTCCGAGCGGCATGATCGGGCTGGAGACGTCGCTGGCGCTCGGCATCACCAATCTGGTGAAGCCGGGACATCTGTCTTTGATGGATCTTCTGGAAAAGATGACGGTGAATCCGGCAAGACTTTACAGATTAAATGCGGGCGTGCTCGCCGAGGGCGCGGCGGCGGATCTGGTGATCTTCGATGAGAACGAGACCTGGACGGTGACGGATAATTTCCGCTCCAAATCAAACAACTCGCCGTTTATCGGGCAGACGCTCACCGGCAGGGTGAAATATACTGTCTGCGGCGGAAAGATGGTCTACCGGGACGGGCAGACGGCGTTCTGAGCAGAGACAGAGCGGTTTCAGAAAAATGGTAACTACTCAGCCAGCAAGCCATATGTCAATATCAGAAACATCTGCTTACATGCAAGCATGACGCATTTGTTTCTGATATTTGCCGCATGGCTGAGTAGTTATAAAACATGCGGGAAAGGAAGAGAAAAATGGGAAAAGTGACGAGCAACAGGGCGCTCGGAGAGGATTTCTATCTGATGCGCGTGGAGGAAGAAAACAATGCGCGGATGGGGCAGTTTTATATGCTGCGTGCATGGGAGACGTATCCGGTGCTCAGCCGTCCGATCAGCGTGTATGATGCGGATAAGGAGAGCGTGAGCTTTTTATATAAAGTGGTGGGCAAGGGCACAGAGCTTTTGTGTCAGTTAAAAGAGGGCGACGAGATCACGCTGGACGGGGCGCACGGAAACGGATTTCCGTCTCTGGCGGACAAAAAGCGCATCGCGCTGGTCGGCGGCGGCGTGGGGATCGCGCCGCTCTATCTGGCGGCAAAGACCTATAAAAAAGAAAACCCGGACTGCACTGTTAACATTTATCTTGGTTTCAGCGGGAAAACGGTTCTGACAGAGGAATTTGATGCGGTCTGTGATAAGCTTGTGGTGAACGTGGGCGGATTTGTGACAGACGATATTGATCCGACTGCGTATGATGCGATCGTCACCTGCGGACCGACGATCATGATGAAGGTGCTCTACAGTAAATGCGTGAAATGCCAGGCGGCCGCGCCTCTTTACGTCTCCATGGAGAACCGCATGGCGTGCGGCATCGGCGCCTGTCTGGTGTGCAGCTGCAGGACGGCAAACGGAAACCGGAAGGTCTGCAAGGATGGGCCGGTATTCTTAGGAAGCGAGGTGTTTGGCATTGAGTAACAGATTAAAAACGACCTTCGCCGGGGTGGAATTTAAAAATCCGGTGGTGCTCGCCTCCGGCACCTGCGGCTTCGGCAGAGAATTAAACGAGTATTTCGACATTGAGCGCCTGGGCGGGCTGTGCTCTAAGGGGCTGCTCGATCATCCGCACGGCGGCAACGAGGGCATCCGCATCTGGGAGACGGCGAGCGGCATCATGAACAGTGTCGGGCTGGAAAATCCGGGCGTCGACGCCTTTATTGAAAATGACCTCGACTGGATAAACGGGAAAAATTTGGTGAACATTGTCAACCTGGGCGGACATTCGCTGGACGGTTACTTAAAAGGAATGGAGAAGCTGAATGAGGTGGATCTGGACATCCTGGAGCTGAACATTTCCTGCCCGAACGTGAAGAGCGGCGGCATGAATTTCGGCACGAAAACGGAGGTTGCCCGCGAGATCGTGCGCAGGATCCGCGCTGTCTGCCGCCACAAGCTGGTGGTGAAGCTCTCCCCGAACGCCGAGGATATCGTATCGCTGGCGAAAATGTGCGAGGAGGAGGGCGCAGACGGCGTTTCTCTTGTCAATACCTTTCTCGGCATGGCGATCGATCTGAAAAAGAAAGCGCCGGTATTTCATAACGTCTACGCCGGACTTTCCGGTCCCGCGATCAAGCCGATCGCGCTCAGAATGGTACATCAGGTATCGAAGGCGGTCTCCATCCCGGTGATGGGGCTTGGCGGCATCACCACCTGGGAGGATGCTATCGAATTTATCATGGCTGGCGCGACCGTCGTGCAGGTCGGCACCGCCACCTTCATGAAGCCGGATATCAGCATGGATATTATAGATGGGATGGAGCGTTACCTGGAAGAGAACGGCTGTGAGAGTATTGAGGAGATACGGGGGATTTTGTAAAAAAGGATAATATGCTGCATAAAAAGGGCTGCCGAAAAACCGGCAGCCATGTTTTTTGTTTTTATTTTTTTGATTTTGCAGCTTTTCCGGATTTTGCCGGTGCTGCAGCTTTGTCTTCTTTTTTGTCTTTCTTAAACCGTGCAAAGAAGCCTTTTTTCTTTGGTGCCGGTGCTTCCAGCGGACCACGTACACCGCGTACCTCGGTTATGTAGATGCCGCTCACAGTGGCCTTTACTTCTTTTTTTACAGGGATCAGATCAAAAATCTTGGCATCTGCCACCAGCGTCATTACTCTTGGACCGACCTTTGCTTTTACAATAGGAAGCTTTGTCCTGCGCATCAGCTTCGGCGTCTGGTCGATGACCATCTGGGGAAGTCCGGAGTCTTTAATCTTCATCATCTTTTTATCAATTACCAGCATGGAGACGGTCTGCTTCATTGCCTCCATCTGTTCCTGCTGTGCGGCCTGCTTTTTCTGTGCTTTTCTGCCGAAAAAATACAATACGCCGAGAATGACGACTAATACCAGCAGAATGATCAAAAGAATGTTAAATACTGACATTTTTCTCCTCCTCAAAAGTTTGCTTTTTTTATTTTAGCATCCTTTTTTTAAAAGTGCAATAATCTTTCGTAATACTGTGAAAAAACTGTGATAGCAATTGATTTTTCGGGAAAATTATGTTAGAGTGGCTATTAGGGATTTTACACCTTTGGAGGAATTTATGGGCGGAGACAGGTACGAAAGGGGAGGCTCTGGCGAAAGAAGGGGCAGGCGCAGGGCGCAGCAGACCGGGGATGTCAGACGCAGACAGGCAGAATATGATGTGCGGCGTACTGAGCCGAAGAAAAGACGAAAGAAAAAAAGGGGCGGCGGAGCGGCAACTGTTATTTTAATCCTGTTGATTTTACTTGTGGCAGCAGGTATTATATTAGTGGCGTCCGACTGGCTTGGCGTGGAGATACCGTTTCTGCAGACAGGCGTGAAGCAGACGCTCACACAGGCGGAAGAGCTTGCAGGGGGGTACGATTATGGCGGGGCGATCGCTGCACTGCAGGAAAACAAAAAATATGGTTCCAATACGCAGCTTCAGGAGGCAGCCGCAGAATATGAGAGCGAGAAGGCTGCCATGGAGACGGCGATAAAGGAAACGCTCGCTTCTGCCAGTGCGCGCGCGGATGAATATGATTACAAGGGCGGCGCAGACATTCTCAGGGCGAGCCAGTATTACAGCGTGAGCAGCGTTTTGCAGACGACGGCGGCACAGTATGACGAGGCGGAGAAAAACAAAGGGAATATTGATGAACAGACGCTCACGCAGGCGGACACGCTTGCCGAGATGTATGACTACGACGGAGCGATCGATATCCTGAAGGAGACCTCAGCGTATCAGACGAATCCGGTCGTCCAGCAGAAGGTACAGGAGTACGAAGAGGCAAAGGCGGCATGTGTAGCGATCAATCCGGAGGATGTGACGCATATTTTTTATCATTCTCTGATTGTAGATCCGTCCAGGGGATTTAATGAGAGCGATCCGGCATACGCTGGCATGATGCAGTGGATGACGACCGTTTCAGAGTTTGATAAAATCACGCAGTCCATGTACGACAGGGGGTATGTGCTGGTCAGCATTTACGATCTGTTCAAAAAGACGACTGCGGAGGACGGCACTGTCACGCTCACTCCGAGCCAGGTTTACCTGCCGGAGGGAAAGAAAGCATATGTGATGTCTCTGGATGACCTCAGCTACTATCATACGTATGATGGTCACGGGATCGCATCGAAGATCGTGCTGGATGAAGAGGGCAAGCCGACCTGTGAATATATTCAGGAGGACGGTACAGTAGTATACGGAGATTACGATGTTGTTCCGCGGCTCGACACCTTTATTGAGGAGCACCCGGATGCCTGCTACCGCGGGGCGCGCGGCATCATTGCACTGACGGGTTACGACGGCATTCTCGGTTATCGCACAGACGGCTCATACAGCGCGGAGAACAATACCAATCCGGAGAAGTATTATACGGACGATCTGCAGCAGAAGTGGCTGGACGAGCACCCGGATTTCGACTGGGAGCAGGAGCGCGCTGAGGCGAAGAAGGTTGCGGAGGCTATGAAGGCGGACGGCTGGACGTTTGCAAGCCACACCTGGGGGCATAAGAAGGTTGGCGAGACGAGCTACGACGATCTGGTAGCAGATACGGAGCGCTGGCTGCAGTATGTATCACCGCTGATCGGCGGAACCGACGCAATTATTTTTGCACACGGCGAGGATCTTACCACTACCGGCGTCTACGATTCTTCCGTCGACAAGTATGTGTATCTGAAGAGCAAGGGATTTGATGTTTACTGCAACGTGGATTCTACGCGCTATACGACAGTAGTCACGTCCGATTACTTCCACCAGGGCAGAAGAAACCTGGATGGATATCGGATTTACCAGGATACGATCATAGATGATCCGATGACGGCGGATTTATTTGACGCGTCGGAGGTACTTGACCCGCAGAGACCGGGACCGGTGCCGGAATTATAATGATGATATGATGCGGTTTTTCCGTTCATATAGGCGGACAGCGATGCCCGTGAGGGAATTTAATGTGTGGAATAAAAAGAGAGGATAGGTAATTTATTATGAAAAGAAAAGCAGTAGTGGCACTTTTAGCCAGCGTTGCGCTTGTTGCGGCTGGATGCGGTTCCACAGAGAAACAGACAGAGGCTCCGGCGACGGAGGCAGCAACCGAGGCAGCGACCACGGAGGCGGCAGAGGAAGAGACGACTGAGGCTGCAGAAGCAGAAACGACGGAAGCAGTAACCGAGGAAGGAACCACAGAGGCAGAGACCACGGAAGCGGTAACCGAGGAAGAAACCACAGAGGCAGAGACCACAGAAGCAGTAACTGAGGAAGAAACCACAGAGGCAGAGACCACGGAAGCAGTAACTGAGGAAGAAACCACAGAGGCAGAGACTACGGAAGCAGAAACCGAGGAAGAAACCACGGAGGCAGAAACGACCGAAGCAGAAACCGAGGAAGAAACCACAGAGGCGGTAACAGAGGCAGAGACCACGGAAGCGGAGACGACTGAGGAAGAGGCAACCGAAGCGGGCGAGGAGACTTCTGAAGAGACGACGGAGAGCGAAACCGAAACGGAAGCCGTTCTGGAAATGCCGGAATATGTTGCGCTTGACTACATCACGCTTGGAGAGTACACGGGTCTGGAAGTTACAAAGGATCCGGTAGAGGTCAGCGATGAAGATGTACAGGCGATGATTGACACAAATACCATCGAAACGCTGACAGAGGGTACCGTGGAAGAGGGCGATACCGTAAATATTGATTATGTTGGAGAAGTGGACGGCGAAGAGTTTGACGGCGGTTCCGCAGAGGGCTATTCTCTGGAAATCGGTTCCGGCACGTTTATCGACGGCTTTGAGGACGGTCTGATTGGCGTGGAAGTAGGCGCGACAACGGATCTGAACCTTACCTTCCCGGAAAACTATCACAGTGAGGATCTGGCGGGCAAGGATGTTGTATTCCATGTTACCGTAAATTCTCTGTCACGTGTTCCGGAGCTGACCGATGAGGTGGCAGCGAAGGTAGCGGATGGTATGACGGCGGAAGAGTACAGGGCAAGTGTGCGTGAGGAGCTGGAGGAATCCGCGGCAATTGAGAATGAGAACCTTGCAAAGCAGACATTGCTGACGACTGTTGTAGATAACGCGACAGTGAACGGTTATCCGGTCGAGTATCTTGAGTACAATATGGAAATGACGAAGAACAATTATAAGTCGATGGCGGAGATGTACGGCATGACTTATGAAGAGCTGATCGAAGCTTATGGAATGGATGAGGAAACCTTCACGGCAACACTGGAGGAGCAGCTGAAATCCGTTCTTCCGCAGGAGATGGTAATGCTGGCGATCGCAGAGACAGAAGGAATCGAGATCGACGATACGGAATACACAGAGCGTCTCAATGAGATTATCGGAGAAACAGAAGGAGAGGATCCGACAGTCACCATTGAAGAGCTGGAGGATTATTATGGTGAAAGCTATCTGCGTAAATCCCTGCTTTTAGACAAGGTGATGGATTTCCTGGTAGAGAACAACACCTTCGTTGAGGGAACGGAAGAAACAACGGAGGAAGCTGTGACCGAGGCAGAAAGCGAGACGGAGGGCGAGACTGTTGCTGAAGCAGCAGAGGAGACCGAAACAGAGACTGCAGAGGCCGAGAGCGAGACAGAAACAGAGACCGAAACGGAATCAGAAAGCGAGACTGCGGCTGAAACCGAAACGGAATCAGAGGCATAAGAATAAAAATGAAACAAAAGGTACCCGGAAGCGCAGGCTTCCGGGTATTTTCTATTTTACAAACACCGGAAGATACGGTATAATAAGCGACAGATAACTGCAGACTGGAGGAAATCAGATGATTAACAAATTAATCAGCAATATTCAGAAAACAAAAGCACCGATCGTGGTGGGGCTCGACCCGATGCTTGGCTATATCCCGGAACATATCAAACAAAAGGCGTTCGCGGAATTCGGCGAGACGCTGGAGGGCGCTGCGGAGGCGATCTGGCAATTCAATAAAGAAATTGTAGACTGCACCTGGGATCTGATTCCGGCGGTGAAGCCGCAGATCGCGATGTACGAGCAGTTTGGCGTTGAGGGACTGAAGGTATATAAAAAGACGATCGATTACTGCCAGGAAAAAGGACTGGTGGTGATCGGAGATATCAAGCGCGGCGACATCGGCTCCACATCGGCGGCGTATGCGGTCGGACACCTTGGAAAGGTGCAGGTGGGCAGCAGATCCTACGCAGCGTTCGATGAGGACTTTGCAACGGTGAATCCTTATCTCGGTTCGGATGGCGTCAATCCGTTTATTGACGTCTGCAGGGAGGAAAAGAAGGGGCTGTTTATTCTGGTCAAGACCTCCAATCCATCCAGCGGAGAGTTCCAGGATCAGCTCGTGGACGGCAGACCGCTTTACGAACTGGTTGGAGAAAAAGTGGCAGAGTGGGGCGAAGCCTGCATGGGCGACACCTATAGCTATGTCGGCGCGGTAGTCGGCGCAACCTATCCGGAGATGGGCAAGGTGCTGCGCAAAATTATGCCGAAAACCTATATCTTAGTGCCGGGCTACGGCGCGCAGGGCGGCAGGGGAAAAGACCTCGTGCATTTCTTTAATGAGGATGGCCTTGGTGCAATCGTCAACTCCTCCCGCGGAATCATTGCGGCTTATAAACAGGAAAAGTATGCCGCATATGGTCCGGAGCATTTTGCGGAGGCAAGCCGCGCGGCAGTGGAGGATATGGTAAAGGATATTAACGGAGCGCTGGAAAACCGCTAACTGTGCAGGGCGCAGGCAGGAGGTGAGAACGGAATGGATACAAAAAGAAAGATGCTTCCCATCGGAATCGAGAATTTTGAGGAAATCCGTACAGAAGGCTTTTATTATGTGGATAAAACCGGGATGATCAAGGAATTGCTGGAAAACTGGGGCAAGGTAAATCTGTTTACCCGTCCGCGCAGGTTCGGCAAGTCCTTAAATATGAGTATGTTGAGATACTTTTTCGACGTGAACAGCGACCCGGCACTTTTTGACGGTCTTAAAATCTCGGAGGAAAAAGAGCTGTGTGAAAGATATATGGGAAAATTTCCGGTCATCTCTGTATCGTTGAAAGGGCTTAACGCTATCTCCTATGAAAAAGCGCTGGAGATGGCGGTGCCGGTGCTCCAGGGGGAGATCCGGCGTTTCCAGTATCTTCTGGAGAGTGAACGGCTTACGCAGCGCGACAAAGAAGCCTACGACAGACTGCTGGACGCAGAGGTAAGTGAGGGAGCTCTGTGCAACAGCCTGAAGGTCCTGTCAGAACTGCTCTTTAAGCATCATGGAGAAAAGACGGTTATATTAATTGATGAGTACGACGTGCCTCTTGCGAAAGCCTTTGAACAGGGCTACTATGAGCAGATGGTGTTATTCATCCGGAATCTGTTTGAGCAGACACTGAAAACAAACGAAAGTCTGCAGCTTGCAGTGCTCACGGGCTGTATGCGCATTTCAAAAGAAAGTATTTTTACCGGGCTGAATAATCTGCGGGTGCTGACGATTGCAGATGTAGAATTCGAAGAGCACTTTGGATTTACAGATTCGGAAGTGAGGGAATTACTGGAATACTATGGACTGTCCGGTAATTATAACGCAGTGAAAGAGTGGTACGACGGGTATCGGTTTGGCAGTGTTGATGTCTACTGCCCCTGGGATGTAATCTGTCATTGCGGGAAATTGAGGGCAGACAGTGAGGCGCAGCCGCAGAATTACTGGTCAAATACCAGCAGCAATGATGCGGTAAGACGCTTCATAAAGCAGGCGGATACGGCGGCTGTAAAACAGGAGATTGAAAGGCTAGTTGCCGGAGAGACGATTCGAAAAGAAATCCGTCAGGAGCTGACCTACCAGGACATGTACAGCACGGTGGACAACATCTGGAGCGTCCTTTTTACGACTGGCTATCTCACGCAAAGGGGAAAGCCGGATAAGAAAACGTTCTGTCTTGCGATTCCAAATATGGAAATCCGGGAAATTTATACGGAACAGATCATGGCTCTTTTTAAGGAGGATATGCGCAGCAACAGAGAGGATACCGAAGCGTTTTGCCGGGCGCTGCAGGAGGGCGATGCGGCGGAGGTGGAGAAGCGTTTTACAGATTTTTTGAGAAGAACGATCAGTATCCGGGACACCTTTGTGAAAAAACGTCTGAAAGAAAACTTTTATCACGGAATACTTCTTGGAATCCTGAGCTGCTATAACGCATGGATCGTATCTTCCAATGAGGAAGCGGGAGATGGATACAGTGATATCCTGCTCATGATGGAAGATGAGGAAACCGGCGTGGTGATCGAGGTGAAATATGCGGAAAACGGAAATCTGGACGAGTGCTGCCGGAAGGCGCTTGAACAGATTGAGACGAACCGTTATGAAGAAACGCTCCGTGACGAAGGCAGTACGCGTATTTTAAAGTATGGGATTGCCTGTTATAAAAAGCGCTGCAGGGTGATGCGTGCCGGTAAACGATATTAACGGCGCACTTGAAAATACGATTACGTTCGCGTGAAATTGCATAAAAAGGAGATTTACAGATATGGAAAGCTACAAGCAGGAATTTATTGAGTTTATGGTAGACTGCCAGGTATTAAAATTCGGCGAATTTATTTTGAAGAGCGGCAGAAAGTCCCCGTTTTTCATGAATGCGGGCGGTTATGTGACCGGTGCGCAGCTAAAGAAGCTCGGCGAGTATTACGCAAAGGCGATCCACGACAAATACGGCGACGATTTTGACGTACTGTTCGGACCGGCGTACAAGGGCATTCCGCTGGCGGTAGTCACCTCGGTGGCGTTCAGCGAGCTGTACGGAAAAGAAATCCGTTACTGCAGCGACCGCAAGGAGGAAAAGGATCACGGCGCGGATAAGGGAAGCTTTCTCGGCAGCAAGCTAAAGGACGGCGACCGCGTGGTGATGATCGAGGATGTGACGACCTCCGGAAAGTCAATGGAGGAGACGGTGCCCAAGGTGCGCGGCGCGGCAAATGTGGAGATCGTCGGTCTGATGGTGTCCCTGGACCGCATGGAGGTCGGCAAGGGCGGAAAGCAGTGCGCGCTCGATGAAGTAAAGGAGCTGTACGGCTTCGAGACAAATGCGATCGTTACGATGAAAGAAGTTGTGGAACATCTGCATAATAAACCTTATAAAGGAAATATCATAATTAATGATGAACTGAAAGCCGCGATTGACGCGTACTACGCGCAGTACGGGGCAAAATAAGGAGACAGACTATGAATGAAAACGAAAAAATTTACCGCACATTGAGCGCAACGGGCGCAGGCGACATTGTAATCGGGATTCTGGTGATCGTGGTCGGGCTAAGTGCGGGCGTTATTGCGATCGTGAACGGGGCGAGGCTCCTCGCTTCGCGGAAAAACATTATGCTGTAAGACAGAGGTATTCCGGTGACGATAGAAACAAAACGAAAAATACAGGCGCTCAGCATCGTGCTGTTTATTCTGTATCTGTTTTTGCTGACCTACTTTTTGTTTTTCTCGGAAGGGTTCGGCAGAGTGTATACGGAGCGGGAGTATGCGTACAATCTGGAGCCCTTCAGGGAAATCCGCCGTTTCTGGATATACCGGGAGGAGCTGGGCTTCTGGGCGGTGTTCACGAACCTGGCTGGCAATGTGATCTGCTTTGTGCCTTTTGGGGCGATCCTGCCGGTGCTGAACCACAAGGCGCGCAACTTTTTTGTGATCACGTTTCTGAGCTTTGAGTTTAGTCTGCTTGTGGAGTGTGCGCAGCTCATCTCGAAGGTCGGCAGCTTTGATGTGGACGATCTGATGCTGAATACACTCGGCGGCGTGCTTGGGTTTCTTGTTTTTACGGTGTGCAACCGGGTGAGGAGAAAACGATATGGCTAAAAAAATGATGTATTCCTTCACGGAAAAAAAGAATTCGGTGAATGGGATTATTTCGACAATCATGGGAAGTATTTCGCTGGTATTTCTGCTGGCGATGATCTACGCTTCCTATTATATGCGCGGCGATGCCGGGATCTATGCCGGGGCGTTTGGCGTCAGCGGACTGATGTTTGCGCTCGCAGGGTTTATTGTCGGCGTCTCCAGCTTTTCAGAAAAAAATATCAAATATAAATACCCGAAGATCGGTTCAGTGCTGAGCGGGATCGTGTTTGTCCTCTGGCTGGCGCTGTATCTGATCGGGGTATAAATTTTCCCTGTACAAAAGGCGCATCAGGGGAGAAATATAGGGAAAGGAGAACAACATGCAGCAGACAGACGAACTGGTAGAAGAGAGATTTGCTCTTGCAGCGGAGCGCATCGCGCAGATCGCAGGCAAAGCGGAGGTACCGGAGCCGTTTGACGGTTATTTTCGGCGGACGGCGGTATTTATTTTGCAGATAAAGGAAATGCTTGCGGAGCTTTCAGAGGGAAGGACGAAGGAATATTCGCTGGAAAAGTGGCAGCAGGTAAACCATGCGCTTTATGAGGATATCCTTCCGGAGCAATATGAGACAAGCTATGGAAATCCGGCTTATGCGGTGGAAACTCTGGGAGAGGTACACGGACGGATTCTTTCTTTTTTATATGCGGAAATCCGCAGCATGATCCCGGCGGCGTTTGAGGGGGATCTGGAGGATATCGCTTCTCTGTGCGAGCTGTTTATCGAGGTTTACAACTGCTTTGAGGAAGACGAGCTGCCCACGTACCGGCAGATTCAGCAGATCGTGTACTGGCATGTGAGCGATTACGCCGATCTGCTTGTGGAAAAACGCCTTCGCAGCTCGGTCGATCCTTCTGTGGATTTTGCGGCGCGCATTGTGATGGAGTCTGATCTGTCGGATCTGCGCTATCTCTATAAATATGGAGAATACGTTTCCGAAAATGAGCTGCAGACGGCGGCATTCTTAAACTCTCTTCCGCAGGCGGAGATCGACCGGATGGCGTCGGTGTACACGGAAGGCTACCGCATCGGTTTTATTCTCGGAAAGAAGGATCTTTCGAAGAAGAAAACGGTCAATATCCGCTACCGGCTCGGCTTTGAGCGGATGATCCGCAGCGCGATCGAAAATTTTGCGCAGATGGGGCTTAAACCGGTCATCTACCGGGCGGCGGCGCACAGCGTCAACCGCCGCCAGCATGAGCGCGTCGGCTATTTCGGCGCGATTCCAAACAAGCAGTTTGACTACGACCACAAGGGCGACAATGCGATTTATCTTGACAAGGCGTTTGTGGAGCGCAAGCTTGGCGTGATGCGCACGGTCTATGAAAAATATAAAGAGCTGGCGTATGTGCACGCAGGTCCGGCGCTTGTGGAGACCTTTGGCGAGATTCCGTTTGTGCCGGAGACAAAACCGGCGGCATACCATCTCTCCGAAAAACAGCAGGGACTGGCGGTGGAGATGGCGAACGAGTCCATGCAGATCACGAACCGCTACATTAAGGGCGACGAGCGCAGCTTCACGATCATCGCGTTCCCCGTGCCGGAGATCGGCAGCGATTTTGAGGCGATCTTCCGTGAGACGGTGAAAATAAATACCCTGGATTATCATCTTTACCAGCGCATTCAGCAGACGATCATCAATACGCTGGATAAGGGCGTGCAGGTGCATATCCTCGGAAAAGGAGAAAACCGCACGGATCTCACGGTGCAGCTTCCGGAGCTGAAAAATCCGCAAAAGGAGACGCTGTTTGAAAACTGCGTGGCGGACGTTAATATCCCGGTGGGTGAGGTGTTCACCTCCCCGAAGCTGGCGGGCACGAACGGCAGGCTGCATGTGACGAAGGTTTACCTGAACGAGCTGTGCTATCATAACCTGGACATCACATTTAAAGACGGTATGATTGCAGATTACACCTGCAGCAATTTTGCTTCGGAAGAAGAAAACAGGGATTACGTTCATGAGAACGTGTTGTTCCACCACGACACGCTGCCGATCGGCGAGTTTGCGATCGGCACCAACACGACGGCGTATGTGATGGCGGAGAAATATCAGATCGGGGATAAGCTGCCGATCCTGATCGCGGAAAAGATGGGACCGCATTTTGCGGTCGGCGATACCTGCTACAGCTGGGCGGAGGACACGGCGGTGTTTAATCCAGACGGAAAGGAGATCATCGCCAGAGACAACGAGGTATCGCTGCTGCGAAAGACCGACGTGTCGAAGGCTTATTTTGGATGCCACACCGACATCACGATCCCCTACCGCGAGCTGGCGCTGATCGAGGTGATCACGGCGGAGGGAGAGCATATTTCCGTCATCGAGGACGGGCGCTTCGTTTTGCCGGGCTGTGAAGAGCTGAATCGCCCGATGGATCGTTCGATGGATGTTGACAAGCAGGAAAAGAATTAGTACAATGGACATATTACAGAATTGTTAAAGGAGAAAGATCATGGCAAAAGTTGGAATTGTAATGGGCAGCGACTCTGATATGCCGGTTATGGCAAAAGCGGCGGACATTCTGGACAAGCTTGGCGTGGAATATGAAATGTCGATCATTTCCGCGCATCGTGAGCCGGATACTTTTTTTGAATATGCAAAATCAGCCGAGTCAAAGGGCTGGAAGGTAATCATTGCGGGAGCGGGCATGGCGGCGCATCTGCCGGGCATGTGCGCGGCGATCTTCCCGATGCCGGTCATCGGCATCCCGATGCACACCAGCTCTCTCGGCGGAAGAGATTCCCTGTACTCCATCGTGCAGATGCCGTCCGGCATCCCGGTGGCGACCGTGGCGATCAACGGCGGCGCAAACGCCGGACTGCTTGCGGCGAAGATCCTGGCGACCTCCGACGACGCGCTTCTTGAACGTCTGAAGGCTTACTCTGAGGAGCTGAAAAAGCAGGTGGAGGCAAAGGACGCGAGACTGAAGGAAGTCGGATATAAGGCGTATTAACAGGAACGGCGAGAGGAGAAAGGTTATGGATTACAAGAAAGCTGGAGTAGATATCGAAGCCGGATACAGATCCGTGGAGCTGATGAAGGAGCATGTAAAGCGTACCATGCGGGAGGAGGTCCTCGGCGGCCTCGGCGGTTTTTCAGGCGCGTTTTCGCTGGCGAAGATCAAAAATATGGAAGAGCCGGTGCTGCTTTCTGGCACGGACGGCTGCGGCACCAAGGTGAAGCTTGCCTTCATTCTGGATAAGCATGACACCATCGGCATCGACGCGGTGGCGATGTGCGTGAACGACATTGCCTGCGCGGGCGGCGAGCCGCTGTTTTTCCTGGACTACATTGCCTGCGGAAAGAATTATCCGGAAAAAATCGCGGCGATTGTAAGCGGTGTGGCGGAAGGTTGCGTACAGTCTGACTGTGCGCTGATCGGCGGCGAGACGGCGGAGCATCCGGGGCTGATGCCGGAGAACGAATACGATATCGCAGGCTTTGCGGTGGGCGTAGTTGATAAAAAGGATCTGATTACCGGAGAGGATATTAAGGCTGGCGATACGCTTATCGGTATCGCAAGCTCCGGCGTGCACAGCAACGGTTTTTCGCTGGTGCGCAAGGTGTTCTCCATGGATAAGGAAGCTTTAGATACATATTATGAAGAGCTTGGAAAGACGCTGGGCGAGGCGCTGCTTGCCCCGACAAGGATCTACGTAAAGGCGCTGCGCAGCGTCAAAGAGGCGGGTGTGCGCATTAAAGGCTGCAGTCACATTACCGGCGGCGGTTTCTATGAAAATATTCCGAGAATGCTGCCGGACGGCGCGCGGGCAGTGGTGAAAAAGGACAGCTACGAGGTTCCGGCAATCTTCAAAATGCTCGCAAAGGAAGGGCAGATCGCGGAACAGATGATGTATAATACGTTTAACATGGGTATCGGTATGGTGCTCGCGGTTGACCCGGCGGACGTGGAAAAAACGAAAGCGGCTCTTGCGGCGGCAGGTGAGACGGCATATGTGATCGGCAGCGTTGCCGCGGGTGAGAAAGGCGTGGAATTATGCTGAAAATGATAGTGCTGGTATCCGGCGGCGGGACAAACCTGCAGGCGATCATCGATGCGATGGCGGCGGGGAAGATCACGAATGCAGAAATTGCGGCGGTGATCAGCAACAATCCGAACGCCTATGCGCTGAAGAGAGCAGAGCAGGCGGGCATTGAGGGCGTCTGCGTCTCTCCGAAGTCGTTTGAGACGAGAGATGCATTCAACCGGGCGCTGCTCGCAAAGATCCAGTCGTATGGGCCGGATCTGATCGTGCTGGCGGGATGTATGGTGGTAATTCCGAGAGAGATGGTACAGGCGTACCCGAATAAAATTATCAACATCCACCCGGCGCTGATCCCGTCTTTCTGCGGAACCGGCTATTATGGGCTGCGGGTGCACGAAAAGGCACTGGAGCGCGGCGTAAAACTTACCGGGGCAACGGTGCATTTTGTGGATGAGGGGACGGACACCGGACCGATCATTCTGCAGAAGGCGGTTGCAGTAAAACCGGACGACACGCCGGAGATTCTGCAGCGGCGCGTGATGGAGGAAGCAGAGTGGCAGATCATGCCGCAGGCGATCAATCTGATCGCAAACGGCTGCGTGAAGGTAGAAAACGGCAGAGTGATGATAAGCGGAGGAGAACAATGAAGGTACTGATTGTAGGGAGCGGCGGCAGAGAGCATGCGATCGCATGGAAGGTTGCCCGGAGTCCGAGAGTGGAAAAGATATACTGTGCGCCGGGAAACGCGGGCATCGAAGAGTATGCGGAGTGCGTGAACATCGGCGCGATGGAATTTGAGAAGCTGGCGGCATTTGCGAAGGAAAAAGAAATCGATCTGACGGTCATCGGCATGGATGATCCGCTGGTGGGCGGCGTTGTGGACGTTTTTGAAAAAGAAGGGCTCCGCGTGTTCGGACCGCGCGCGAACGCGGCGATCCTGGAGGGCTCCAAGGCATTCTCCAAGGATCTGATGAAGAAGTACCATATCCCGACGGCGGCATACGAAAACTTCAACGATCCGCAGGCAGCGCTCGCATACCTGGAGACGGCGAAGTTCCCGATCGTTTTAAAGGCGGACGGGCTGGCGCTCGGAAAGGGCGTGCTGATCTGCAATAATCTGGAGGAAGCGAAGGCAGGCGTAAAGACGATCATGCTTGATAAGCAGTTCGGAGCTTCCGGCAACTGCATGGTGATCGAAGAATTTATGACAGGCAGAGAGGTGTCCGTGCTCTCGTTTGTGGATGGAAAGACCATAAAGACCATGACAAGCGCGCAGGATCACAAGCGCGCAGGGGACGGCGACACCGGACTGAATACCGGCGGTATGGGAACCTTCTCGCCAAGTCCGTTCTATACGAAGGAGATCGACGAATTCTGTCAGAAGCATATTTACCAGCCGACTGTGGATGCGATGGCGGCGGAGGGAAGAGAATTTAAAGGAATTATTTTCTTTGGCCTGATGCTGACGGCGGACGGTCCCAAGGTGCTGGAGTACAACGCAAGATTTGGCGATCCGGAGACGCAGGTCGTGCTTCCGCGTATGAAAACCGATATCGTGGACGTCTTTGAGGCGTGCATCGACGGCACGCTTGATGAAACAGAACTGGAATTTGAGGACAACGCGGCGGTCTGCGTGGTGCTTGCCTCCGCGGGCTATCCGGTAAAATATGAGAAGGGCTTTGTGATACGCGGTCTGGAGAATTTTGCGGATAAGGACGGCTACTACGTGTTCCACGCCGGTTCTAAGCGCACCGACGAGGGCATCGTCACAAACGGCGGCAGAGTGCTCGGCGTCACCGCTACAGGAAAGGATTTAAAGGAAGCGCGCGCAAATGCGTACGAGGCAGTGAACTGGATCGACTTTGACAACAAATATTATCGTCATGACATCGGAAAAGCGATTGATGAAGCAAATTAAAAAATGCAAAAGAGAGGTAGTATCATGAAAACACTGAAAAGAACTTTTAAATGCGCGGTTGTATTTGCGATCGCGGCGCTGTGGATGATGTGCATGACGGCATCCGCTTCATCGGGAGATAACTCTCTGTACAGTCTTGGACTGGAAAATGCCACATCCTGTTCACCGGAATTCGTATATTCCACGTGGGAGTATAATGTTACGGTTCCGGCAGGTACCACAGAGCTGCTATTAAGCCCGGTCACATCGGATGAGAGCGCATCCATTGTTGACATCAGCGGCACACAGCTTGGCGAGGACGGCACCTCTACCTGCTACATTACGGTAGAAGCTGCCAACGGCGCACGGGTATCCTATACACTGTATGTATCGACGGACGCCGCGGCGGAGACGGAAGCGCCGGAGACGGAAAAGTCTGCGGAGCAGCAGGCGTCTGAGGAGGCTGCGAGACAGTCCGAGCAGGCAGCGAGCGAGGCGGCGCACGAGCAGCAGATCCAGTATGAGCAGATGCAGAATCAGGTGACGACTCTCACGACTGAGAATGAAGATCTTACAGAACGCATTAATCTGCTGATGAAGATCATGTATGGTCTGGTTGGCTTTGCCGTACTGCTGCTCTTCTTCATAATCAATCAGAGTCTGCGCAACAGGGATCTGAAAGAAGATCTGAAGGAAGCAAGAGAATTGTCAGAAGATAACAATGAGTTTGCACGTAAGGAACAGAATATGCAGCAGACCTATTACTATAATCCTCAGCAGAATATGCCGCGCGGCATGGCTTCGGAGAGAACTTACGCAGCACAGCCGATGACAGACGTATCTACAAGCGTTCAGGAGACATTTGGGAATGCTTCTCAGGTACTGCAGGCACAGCCGATGCCGGGACAGGCAAGCGCACCGGCGCAGAAGCCGGAGGCGGCAGCGGCACCGGTAAATGCAGCGCCACAGCCGGAGATGACGCAGGCAAACGCAGCGCCGCAGCCGAAGAGGCCGGCGGCAAATGCCGCACAGGCGCCGACGGAACCGGTTATGGTGCACCCGCAGACGGAAGAGCCGGATGTAAACGTAGAGATGATTGACTTATAAAGAACAGGGACTGCCGCGAAAAACGGCAGTCCTTTTTTCCAGAAACTTTCCCTTGCATCTGCGATCAACTGTGCTATAATGTATATAACAAAATGAAACGGAAGTGGTTACAGATGATAATTGAAATTGATTTTCAGAGCGACGAGGCGATCTATATACAGCTTAGGAATCAGATTATTCTGGGAATCGCGACGTCCGCCCTTCACGAGGGGGACGCGCTGCCGTCCGTGCGGCAGATGGCGGACGACATCGGCATCAATATGCACACGGTAAACAAGGCGTATTCCGTACTGCGCCAGGAAGGGTTTCTGCAGCTTGACCGCAGAAGAGGCGCTATTGTCTCGCTGGATGTGGACAAGATGCAGGCAATGGAGGAGATGCGCAGCGCCCTGCGGGTGCTTCTGGCAAAAGGCTGCTGCAAAAACATCAGCGGCGATGAAGTGCATACGATGATCGACGAGATATTAGACGATATGAAAAATGGAAGGATGTAGACATATATGCAATATACAGAACAGGCAGCACATGCGCTGAAGCTTGCACAGCAGACGGCGAAGAAATGCGGACAGAGCTATATTGGTTCAGAGCATTTGCTTTTAGGTCTTCTCAGGGAGAAGGGCGGCATGGCGTCTGCGATTCTTCTGCAGCACAAAGTGGAGGAAGAAAAGGTGCTGGAGCTTGTCAGGGATCTGATCGTGCCGGAGGGCACGCTTGCAGAGCCGGAGATGATCATGTATTCCCCGCGCGCGGAGGCGATCCTTGAGCAGGCGGAGACAGAAGCAAGGTTTTTCCGTCAGAAGGAGATCGGCACTGAGCATCTGCTGCTCGCTCTTTTAAAAGACACCGACTGCGTGGCGATGCGCCTTCTCCATACCATGGGCGTACAGGTGCAGAAGGTATTTATGGACGTGCTGGAGTGTCTTGGGCTGGAGGAGTCACGGTACCGCGAGTATGTTCAGCAGGTACAGGAGAGAGGGCAGGCTGGCGCCGGCGATATGCTGGAGCGCTTCAGCAGAAACCTCACGCAGCAGGCGATGGACGGAAAGCTCGATC
>ENA-OPAV01000601-OPAV01000601.1-human-gut-metagenome-genome-assembly--contig:-NODE-601-length-28481-cov-3.846162_pt1 | contig 28481 bp, 36 predicted proteins | sample MGYA00241056_ERZ501428 | MGnify/ENA primary metagenome ERZ501428 (study PRJEB25962, sample SAMEA2042621) | human gut metagenome | biome: human gut; feature: human-associated habitat; material: faeces... | reverse complement strand
CGTAAACGGCTACACCGACGAGCGGGTGACGGTGAAGCTTCTGGGTGGCGACCTGAAAATTTTCTGGGACAGAAAGGAAAATAACGTCTACATGACTGGAAGTGCGACGACGGTATTTGACGGGGAAATTGCGCTTTGACGTCATGCATTAAGACGGCGGGAATGTCGGGAAGTTGTTTAAAAAGGACAGCGGAGACGGCAGGAAAAGAATAGATTCATACAGGGGAAAAGGAGACGGGAATATGGCAAAGGTAAATGACAATTATTTAAAGCTGCCGGGCAGTTATCTGTTTTCAACAATCGGCAAAAAGGTAGCCGCATATTCGGCGGCAAATCCGGATAAGAAGATTATCCGCTTAGGAATAGGCGATGTGACGCAGCCGCTTGCCCCGGCAATTATCACGGCGCTGCACGGCGCGGTGGATGAGATGGCGAAGGCGGAGACTTTCCATGGATATGCGCCGGATCTGGGCTATGAATTTTTGAGAAATGCGATCGCAAAAAATGATTACGCAGACCGCGGCTGTGACATCGCGGCGGATGAAATTTTCGTGTCGGATGGCGCAAAGTGTGATTCGGCGAACATTCAGGAGATTTTCAGTCTGGACAACAAGATCGCAGTCTGCGATCCGGTGTATCCGGTGTATGTGGATTCCAATGTGATGGCGGGCAGAACCGGTACCTGGGATCCGCAGACGGAGACCTGGAGCGACGTCATCTATATGCCGTGCACGGCGGAAAATCATTTTGCGCCGGAGCTTCCCTCCGAGACGCCGGATCTGATTTACCTGTGCTTTCCGAACAACCCGACCGGCTCCACGATCACAAAGGAGGAGCTGCAGGTCTGGGTGGACTATGCAAATAATGTGGGCGCGATCATTATCTACGACGCGGCTTACGAGGCGTATATTTCGGAGGAGGATGTGCCGCACTCCATTTATGAGTGCGAGGGCGCGCGAACCTGTGCGATCGAACTGCGCAGCTTCTCGAAGAATGCCGGCTTCACCGGCGTGCGCCTTGGATTTACCGTTGTTCCGAAGGAATTAAAGGCGGGCGGCACCAATCTGCATCCGCTGTGGGCGCGGCGCCACGGTACGAAATATAACGGAGCGCCTTACATTGTGCAGCGCGCGGGCGAGGCGGTCTACTCCCCGGAGGGAAAGGCGCAGCTTAAAGAGCAGGTGGCGTATTATATGAAAAATGCCGCCGCTATTTACGATGGACTGAGCGAGATGGGCTATACGGTATCCGGCGGCATCAACGCGCCGTATATCTGGCTGAAAACACCGGACAACATGAGTTCCTGGGAATTCTTTGATTATCTTCTGGAAAAAGCAAACGTGGTCGGCACGCCCGGCTCCGGCTTCGGACCGAGCGGGGAGGGATATTTCAGGCTCACCGCGTTCGGCAGCTACGAGAATACAGTGGCGGCGCTTGAACGGATCAGAAGGATGTAAAAAATAGGGAGGAACAGCGTCTCTTCGGAGGCGCTTTCTTTTGGCGATTTTCGGGAGGGGAGTGGCTTTTGATTGATACGGCAGCCTTTTTCTGTTATGATGGGTGGTAGAAAAAGGCTGCCGGACAGTTTACAAAAATGTCCGGGGCAGGGTTATCGGATAAGAGCCGGCATACGGAAATAGGATGAAACAGGGGGGAGAGACGGTATGGAACGCTGTAAGTGGTGCCTGTGCAATGAAAAAATGATAAAATACCATGATGAGGAATGGGGGATGCCGCTGCATGATGACAGGAAGCAGTTTGAATTCCTGATGATGGAAGCCATGCAGTGTGGGCTGAACTGGAATATGATGATCCAGAAGCGGGAAATATTCCGAAAATGCTTTGACGGGTTTGATTATGAAAAGGTAGCTGCCTATCAGGAAGCGGATATCCGGAGAATTATGGAGACCGAAGGGATGATACGCTCCCGGAGAAAGATCGAGGCAGTTATCCATAATGCGGCATGTTTTCTGAAAATCCGGGAAGAATGCGGCACGTTCAGTGAGTATCTGTGGAGGTTTTCAGAAGGAAAAACCATACAGTACATGGGACACCAGAAAGGGAATCTGCCTGCCAGAAACGGACTGTCGGACACGGTCAGTAAAGATCTGAAAAAGCGTGGGTTTAAATATCTCGGTTCTGTTACGGTGTATTCTCATCTGCAGGCTTGCGGGATCATCAATGACCATGCAGAAGGCTGTTTCCGCTATACGGAAGTGACGGCAGGTGTCCCGGTAGTCCGCAGGCGCCGTGATAAGGAAGATGATGGAGTATAGGATACAGGACTTTGGAGGGTTACGATGGAAATAAAAAGAATAGATTATGATTTTTCTGTCTGTAAAGTGGAAGATTTTTCGATGGTAGATCCGGCACAGCCGTTTTATTTTACTGGCAGGACAGATGAAGAAAATTCACTGGTGTGCATGACAGAGAATGTTCCGAAGAATGCAACAGAACGGGATGATGGCTGGAAGGCATTCCGGATACAGGGCGTTTTGGATTTTTCCCTGATCGGTATACTTTCTAAGATATCAGCTTTGATGGCGCAGCATGATATTGGCATCTTTGCGGTATCTACTTATAATACGGATTATATCCTGGTGAAAAGGGAAAATTATGAAAAGGCATTGCAGGTGTTTTTCAAAGCGGGATATCAGATTATTTGACGGGAGGCGGTTCGTGATGAAAGAGCGGAAGGAAGTTTTGGATTTTGGAATGACTTTCCCGGATGGGGAAATCAAAAGGATGATTGCAGAAAGCTATGATCTGATTGTTGGGAAAAACAGAATAAAAGTTTAAGCTTTATGGAGGACAGTGTCTTGAAAAGTTTCATTAGATTGACAGACTACAGTGTAAATGATATTTATGATATATTTGCACTGACAGATGAAGTTAGAAAAGGAAAATATCAGGGAATACTCAAAGGAAAAAGCGTGATTTTATTTTTTCCTAATTCCAGTATCAGGACAAGGGTATCATTTGAAAAAGGAGTCTATTTGTTAGGTGGGCAGTCAATTCTCTTTCCAATGGAAACTTTAGATAAAAAAGAAGATATAAGGGATGTGTGTGGATATTTAAATAATTGGGCTGATTTAGTGATCGTGCGACACAAAGACATTCACTTAGTGGAACAGATGTCTGCTTGTTTAAGCGTACCTGTTATCAATGCCATGACAGATGTGAATCATCCATGCGAAGTTTTAGCAGATATGTATACCTTGTCTAAGATACGAAAGGATTTTATAAAAGATAGATTCTTATTTGTCGGGGAAAGAGGAAATATTGGATTGGCATGGAAAGAGGCTTCGGAGGTCATGGGTTTCAGCCTGGAACAATGTTGCGGCAGAGGTTATGAAATTGATGGTTTGACAACTTATCATAATATCCATGATGCAGTGGCAGGTAAAGATATTGTGTGTACGGATTCTTTGCCTGCAGGAGCACTTGTAGATTTCAAAGAGTGTCATGTTACGACGGAGGTAATGGAAATGGCAAATGATGGTGCGCTCCTAAATCCTTGTCCGCCTTTTTATCGCGGAGAAGAAGTTTCTGAAGAAGTGATCGAATCAGATTTTTTTGTTGGATATGAATTTAAGAAATATTTGCTGGAGGTTCAGCAAGCAATAATGATTTATTGTTTAACCAAATAAATTTGCCCCCAAATTGTAAAGGAGAAAAGTGTGCCAGTTAATATAGCAGAAACGTTTGAATTACTGTTTGACAAAAATAATAATACCGCATATAAAGCATTACAGGAGCTGCAAAAAGAAAGTGAAAAAACGGATTGCGTTTATGCTTACATGGATAGGTTAGGAGATATGCTTGACAGCAATAACTCTTATATCCGTACCAGAGGGCTTGTGCTGCTTGCCTGTAATGCAAGATGGGATATAGATAATAAGATCGATGAGATTATTGACGAATATTTGAGACATATAACGGATGTTAAACCGATTACGGCAAGACAGTGTATAAAGATGCTGCCTGTGATCGCAAGGGAGAAGCCGGAGTTAAGAAATGATATTTGTTCGGCGCTGCAAAAGGCGGATATATCTTTTTATGATGACAGTATGCAGCCGCTGGTTTATAAGGATATTCAAAAGGCGTTGAAAGAGATACAGAAATTATAAAAAGCAAAAATTCTGGTTTGTTGAGCCTGGAAAGCAGAAATATTTGGAGGACAGTTATGAAAAAGTGGTATGATGAGGAATATGAATTTGAAATTGAAGTTATCGGTTTTTTAAGAGGCGATCATACAGAACGGTATTGCCGTAATGGGGAAGAAATCGGAGATAAATACACCTGTACTTATGGCTGTCCTGTTAATAAAGACGGATATGGAATCTGCTCTAAAACAATGATGGTGTTGTATCCGTTAATGGAAGCCGTCAGAAGCGGGGGAGATTTGGAAAATCTTGGCGGCGATGGAAAATACAGCAAAACAATTGTCTGTCCGGATGGCTGCGTGATGTTCCGGCTGACAGCGAAACCGCTTGGAAATGAGAATTTTCATAAGGGCGGCTTTTGGAAAGAACCTTGATTTTCTGTTATAATTTTTTTGAAAAACCCATTGACAAACATCTATCTGTCACATATAATATAGAAAATCATCAATTTGTTGACGGGAGGTGTGTTGGATGAAGATTGACGAAAAGAGAACGGCAATCATCTTCAAAGCTTTTTGCGATGAAAATCGCATAAAGATATTGAAGATGCTGACTACGGGAGAAAAATGCGCGTGCAAATTGTTGGAAGAGATCAATATTACACAGCCAACCATGTCACACCATATGAAAATCCTGTGTGATTCTGGTATTGTTGTTGGGCGTAAAGAGGGGAAATGGATGCATTATTCCATCTCCGCTGAAGGTTCTGAATACGCTATGCAATGCCTGCAGGCACTTACCAAAGCGACCAGTACAGACGAAAGGAAGTCGTGCCTGGAAAAGTAAGGAAGTCAAAACTTTTCCGCACGGCTTACTTTCAAGTCAATAAATTGATACATTTCAATATAACTATTTATCAAAGGGAGGCTTTTTCTTTATGGAAGTAATAAGAACAGCGTGGGATTTCTTTCAAAGTGAAATTCTCGGCATGAGTTGGCTAAACAGGCTCATTGGATTCGCATTGAACGCCTGTGGATTAGATACTGCTGGTAAAATTGGCGGCAGCGTTCAATTTTTTATTTATGATACCATTAAAATCATGATACTCCTTGGGTTCTTGATTTTAATAATCTCGTATATCCAAAGCTATTTCCCGCCGGAACGGTCTAAAAAGATATTGGGACGCTTTCACGGGATTGGCGCCAATATTCTCGGCGCACTGCTCGGCACAGTTACACCATTTTGCTCCTGTTCTTCCATCCCGATTTTTATTGGATTTACAAGTGCAGGTCTGCCGCTTGGGGTAACATTTTCCTTCCTGATCTCTTCACCGATGGTTGACCTTGGCTCTCTTGTATTGCTCATGAGCATTTTCGGATGGAAGGTTGCCATTGTTTATGTTGTTTTGGGATTAGTGATTGCCGTAGTTGGCGGTACGCTGATTGAAAAATTGCATCTTGAAAATCAGGTGGAGGATTTTATCCGCAATGGAAATTCGCTGGATACGCCCCAGGAAGAACTTCATTTCAAAGACCGAATGAAATATGCCTGGGAGCAGGTAGTCTCTACGGCCAGGAAGGTGGCTCCTTATGTTCTGGTCGGTGTTGGCATTGGTGCTTTTATCCACAACTGGATTCCCGAAGATCTGATTGTAAAAGTCCTGGGTACAGGCAATCCTTTCGGTGTAATTCTCGCAACGATTGCCGGCGTTCCGATGTATGCAGATATTTTTGGTACGATTCCGATTGCAGAAGCCCTGCTTGCAAAGGGTGCTCAGCTTGGTGTTGTCCTGTCCTTTATGATGGGCGTTACGACACTATCCCTGCCTTCCATTATTATGCTGAAAAAAGCAGTGAAACCGAAATTGCTGGGTATCTTCATTGGAATCTGCACCTTGGGAATTATCCTCGTGGGGTATTTCTTTAACGCAGTTCAATATCTGTTGATCTAAATGGGAGGAAAAGAAAATGGCGAAAAATATGCAGCTCTTTCAGAACATGGTCTGCAATTTTTGTAGATTATGGTTCTGATTCCTGCGCACCATGCAAAGCAATGTTGCCTGCGTTGGAAACTGGACTCTATTTGCTGTTAATTTTTGATTTTTGATTTAGGAGGTATTCGATATGAGTGAGAAAAAAGGTTTTTTTGCCACATTATTTGGCGGTGGGCATTCCAATGGATGCTGCAACATGGAAATCACAGAGGAAACGCAAAGCGATTCCAATAGCCCTGCGGCAGATGCAGGTAAGACGGTTATTAAAATTCTCGGTCCTGGGTGCCGGAATTGTCAGGCCTTGGAGAAAAATGTAAAAGAGGCATTGACTGCTATGGGAAAAGACGCCGTTATTGAACATGTGACGGATTACGGCCAGATTTCTTCCTACGGCGTTATGAGCACTCCCGGACTGGTAGTGAATGAAAAGTTGATTTCCTACGGCAAAGTTCTAAGTACTGCTGATCTTGAAAAGGTTTTGAAGGATTTGTTCTGACCAATGTTACAATAAAGGCCGCAGCCAAATTGCAGAGGCACTTGGAAAACATCTTATGGGAAATAAGTTTGAGTTCTATTCTGCCGGAACAGAGACAAAACCGCAAATCAATCAGGACGCAGTGCGGCTGATAAAACAACTCTACGGCATCGATATGGAACAGACACAGTATAGCAAAACGATTGCAGAGATTCCTGCACCGGACATTGCAATCTCAATGGGCTGCGATGTCGGATGCCCCTATATTGGCAGAGCGTTTGATGATAATTGGGGCTTACCTGATCCGACAGGGCAGAGCGATGAAGTATTTATTGATGTTATAAAACAGATTGAACATCATATTTTATCCATAGATAAAATAAAAAGCAATTTGGTTTCAATATAGCAATATAGTAAGGCTATTCCTGATTGCCTGCTTTTGCTATTTATTGCTTTGACGTTTATTTGCTTTCTTTTTCTTATGCTCTTCTCGCCACTTTTTACTCCACCATGTACCAGCCAGTGAGCAGCTGCCACCACATGCAACAATTACAGCAAAAATAATAAATGTAGATAACTCCATTACTTACATCTCCTTTCGCGGACAATCCAAAGTTAGATTATAAATCCTTGCCAACAAAAACAGTATAATTTATTTCACTCTAAATGTCAAATATTTCATACTAAAAGTAATAAAAAAATCTTGCTCGCCGATTCAGTGGCAAGCAAGAATGGTTTTCGCTATTCAAGTTTCTTATAGATTAGGATCGCAACAACTTCAACTGTAAGCACAATATCATAAATCCATTGAATACAACAGGCGGTTGTAATATAGTTTACGGTTATATGGGAAGATAGTTTTGCAAATCCATTCACAAGAAGAATAAAAACAATCATGGCGATAATACTTGCTTTTCCGATGATAGCACGCCCTCTTTCATCTCGTGATGATTTAATGAGGAACAATACAATCAGGGCAACGGTAATCGGCAACCCATACCACGCTCCTACAATAAGCAACGTTCTGTTGCTAATGATTTCATTTATTAAGGCAATCATTTTTCTACCTCCGAAAAATCAAATAAATCTTCAATCGTGACATCAAAAACCTTTGCAATACTGTATGCCAGCAGCATAGAGGGATTATAACGGTTCCGCTCAAGCTGCATAATAGTCTGACGGGATACACCAACTAAATCGGCAAGTTCTTGCTGTGTCATTCTCTTTGTAGCCCGGTAAACATGAATTTTGCTTTCAAACCTGTATCTGTCTTTACTTGCCACTAGTACACCGCCTTTCTTGATTTTTTTTACTGCTACATAGATTCGAGTATAACATATTTCTTGCATTTTGTGAAATAAAGATTTTGCGATATTTACGGAATAGCAGGCGGCCGAGAAATGGGGCATTTCAGATAGGGGAGGTATTTTATGTTCAGAGGGGAAGATTTTGGGCGTTACCCGTGAAGGACGCAGTTGGAAAATTCCTGCAGATGCGAAGAAACCAGAGGACGGCGCCGTACATATCAATACCTAGATTGGAAAATACAGAAAAAAGGCAGTTGCAGAATTGTCTTCTCTTTATGAGAACAGGGACAGGCAGTCAGAAACGCATCTGCTTGGCTGACAGGGCTTCCCGGAGCTGCAGAAACAGGCCCCGGGGAAATATTTACTGGCAGAGTTTTTCAATGGCTTCTTCTTTGGTCGGCACAAAGAAGAAACTTCTGCCGTGATTGCTCTCATAGATAAAATCATGGAGCGGCTTGCTGGTGTAGCCGGAGTAATCACCGACAAAGGCTGCGCGGATACCGTAATTTGTGAATTTCTGGAGGATTTCCCCGGCAAGCCCCGTACTGAGGATGAAGAAATCACCGCATATGGATGCCTTGTCCAGAATTATGGAGGTGCATCCGGTTTCGTATTTTACAGTAGCAGCAAGGTCCAAAGCACTCTGCACGTCTGTAATCAAAAGTTCTTTTTCCGGAATCCATGCAATGTGGGTTCCGTTCTTCTCTAATTGTTGAATTGTCATCTTTATAGTCTCCTTTTTAAAATTTTCGATAAAAAAAGACCACATGAGCAAAGAAATTCTTTACCGATGTGGTCTTAAATATAAATCTATTTGCCAGCCACACGGATACAGCACAAGAAGCGTCCATATCCGTGAATGAGATTCATGGATAGAACGCTAACAATCTGCCGCTTCCTTTAAGTTGGTGAATAGACTCCTGTACATACTGTTTACCTGCCTTTTTCCGTATGTCCATTAACTTATCATAGCTGTCTGGAATTGTCAACAGGATATGATAGACGAAAAGCAGACTAAGTGTAGATAAAGTGTCTTTTGATTGATACGGCAGCCTTTTTCTGCTATACTTTGGAATGGGAAAGGCTGCGGTCTTTTCCTTACAAATCAGTATTTGTCAAGATAATCGAAGGAGGATACAAATGCTTATATTGTTGCAAATTGTGCTGTACTGTCTTTTGTTTATTCTTCCCGTAAAATGTGCGGTAGGAAACAGTGGCCTTAATTGTCTCTATTTTTATCCAAAAGAATATATAGATGAAGCATGTAAACGGGGAATTGCAAATAAAGATGTCATAATGAAAAAAGGAAAACTCTTTATGATACCATTTTGTATTGTCTTATTTATGGCTTTGGTCATGATTATTTCTGTTTGGAATCATGTTACAGATTTTAAAACTGCATATATTCAAGCATATCTGTTTCTGGTGGTTATGAATTGGTTTGATGGTATTGTCCTTGACAGGCTGTGGGTAGGCCATAGTAAAATTTGGATTATTAAAGGTATGGAAGATGTTCCTTATATTAAATCCTGGAAAAATGTAATAACAAAAAGAGGAATGGCTACAATCATATATCTAATCTTTGCACTTGTGATAGCTGGTATTGTGGTGTTAGTTGGGAAAATTTGATTTTAAACATAGCAGCAAAAATAGAAAAACAAGGATACAAATTTCAGCTTTTAGAGCTGAATTCCCCCAAATATAAAGGAGAAGATTGTGCCACTTAATATAGCAGAAACTTTTGAATTGTTGTTTGATAAAAATAATAATACCGCATATAAAGCATTACAGGAGCTGCAAAAAGAAAGTGAGGAAACGGATTGCGTTTATGCTTACATGGATAGGTTAGGAGATATGCTTGACAGCAATAACTCTTATATCCGTACCAGAGGGCTTGTGCTGCTTGCCTGTAATGCAAGATGGGATATAGATAATAAGATCGATGAGATTATTGACGAATATTTGAGACATATAACGGATGTTAAACCGATTACGGCAAGACAGTGTATAAAGATGCTGCCTGTGATCGCAAGGGAGAAGCCGGAGTTAAGAAATGATATTTGTTCGGCGCTGCAAAAGGCGGATGTATCTTTTTATGATGACAGTATGCAGCCGTTGGTTTATAAGGATATCCGAAAGGCGTTGAAAGAGATACAGAAATTATAGGCAGATGCAAATTTGGTTTTTAGCGGGAGTAAATCCTGCTGAAAATAGAAAAAGCAAAGATAAAAACGCAACGTGCATCCTTTGGATGTGCCAGAGCCGGTAGGGCGCACAAGGTCTGGGAGACCTTGGGTTTGCGCCGACCGAAGCGGAGCGTAGACCCCGGCCGTCCTGATGGTATCAGGGTAAGTAACCTGCCCCTCCTGGGTTGTCCGTTCTTTGTTCATAACACATTTAAGGAGGGTTTCATTATGGACAGAGGAAAGGCAGGCTTGACGGTATTTTTTGAGGGGCCGTTCTGGGTCGGTGTATTTGAGCGGATTGAGGATGGGAAACTTTCGGTATGCCGGGTGGTCTTTGGGAGCGAACCCAGGGACTATGAGGTGTGGGATTTTGTCCTCAAAAATTATTACAGCCTGAGATTCAGTCCGACTGTTGAGGTGGCTGTGAAAGACAGCAGGATCAATCCGAAGCGGAGGCGGAGGGAGGCTGTGAGGCAGACCATGCAGGCGGGGATAGGCACAAAGTCCCAGCAGGCGCTGCAGTTGCAGAGGGAAGAAAGGAAGACGGAGCACAGGCAGGTCGACAGGGAGCAGAGGGAGGCCAGAAAAGAGCGGATGTTTGAGCTGAAACAGCAGAAACGGAAGGAGAAGCACAGGGGCAGATAGGTTTCCTGTGTTTCAAGTATAGTAGTATCAATGGGCATCAGTCAGAAATGGCTGGTGCTTTTTGCGTGGAAAGGGGTTTGATTCTAAATGCCAGGTGGGCGTGGATAAATCCCAGTGGATCGTGGTCCGGAATACCCATGAGGGAATCGTGACACAGGAGGAATTTGACCGGGCAAATGCCAATATGAGGGACGTGGTGCAGGGAAAGTAAAAGAACCCGTCCACAAAGAAGAATTTTTCCGTGATCGTATGCCCGTACTGCGGGCTGACACTCAGACCGAGAAAGCGGCAGGACGGTTTTATGTACTGTCCTACAGGGAGGATGCGCCGGGACAGCCCATGCAGTGAGGTAAGGATACGGAAGGATGTGGCGGAGCAGACACTGGTGGAGCTTGTACGGACGCAGGCACAGCTTCTTGTGAAGGCGGAACAGATGCTGAAGGAAAAGAAGAGTAAGCCGAAGAAAAGCAGGGATGTCGGGAGCATGAGGGCAGAGATCAGGCGGCTGGAGTTATCTGCGGCAGCGGCGGAACTGGAAGTACAGGAGCTTGTGGAAGATGACAGCCAGCGGAAATATGGTGAAGTATTTGGAATAAAGGAATATCTGCATCTGGAACGGTTTGATAAAACGGTGATGGCATCTTTGATCGAGAGCGCTAAAGTGATGGGCGAGGACAGGCTGGAAGTAACCTGGAAGCATCAGGATGTTTACGAAAAGATTTTAGGTGAAATGCAGGGATAGTGATGGTATAATGAGGATGTCTGCCGGAAGGCAGGCATCCGGAAAGGATGGATGGGATGATTTACATAACGGGAGATACCCATGGGCAGTTCGGACGCATAGAGACATTCTGTGAGAGGTTTGGGACAAGCCGTGAGGATGTATTGATTATTTTAGGCGATGCGGGGATTAACTTTAGCGGATGGAACCGGGACTGTGTAAAGAAAAGGTTCCTGGAATCCCTTCCGATCACGTTTTTCTGCATCCATGGGAATCATGAGCAGAGACCGCAGACCATAGACAGTTATCGGGAAAAGCAGTGGCACGGCGGTACTGTGTATTATGAAGAAGAGTATCCGGATCTGCTTTTTGCGAAGGATGGGGAAGTGTTTGACCTGGATGGGAAGCAGACCATTGTCATGGGCGGAGCATACAGTATTGATAAAATGGTTCGGTTGATATATGGATATGGCTGGTGGCCGGATGAACAGCCGTCTGATGAAATCAAGCGGCATGTGGAGAGCCAGCTTGATAAGCTGGGATGGAAAGTGGATGTGGTGCTGAACCATACCACGCCGTTGAAATATGAGCCTGTGGAAGTGTTCCTGCCCGGGGTTGACCAGAGTAAGGTAGATAAGACTACGGAAGAGTGGCTGGATGGGATTGAGGATAAGTTGGAATATCAGAAGTGGTACTGCGGGCATTATCATACGGAGAAGAAGATTGACAAGTTGGAGATAATGTTTGAGAATTTTGATGTGTTTTGTGGAGCGAAGAATTAAGGAGTGCAAAAGATATGGAAAAAATAGTGTCAAAGATAACTGCGTTGGGAGTACCAGGGGTGGTTTTGCTTCTAGCCATGTCAGCAACTGGACTGTCAGGGGCGGCAGCTATCACTGCTGCGTTGGCGGCTTTAGGTCCCTTTGGTATGCTGGGAGGAATTGCCACGTTAGGGATACTTTCATTGATTGCACAGGGATTGACGGAATTTGGATTTGATGCTATTTTTACAGCAGTTGTAAAAGAACTTTATAAAAAGGGAGAGAGCAGGGAATCCATCTTGGAGAAAATTGAAAAGTATCCCGTCTCAAAAGCTCTGAAAAGGAAGCTAAAAGAAGAGTTGGACAAAGTATCATGACAGAAAAAGTTGAAAATTTTTTTGTCCCATACTTGACATGAGCTGAGGGCAACACCAGAACGACTGCAGTATTCTTCATAAAATATCTGCGCACGTTGGGGTTTGACGTGACAAATGACATTTTTGCCGAGAATGCATGGTATTTCCGGAATTCATTGGTCAGGGCAAACTATAACGATCTGAAAAATGGCATTCATGAAACGACAGAGTACCTTGAATTGTTTTTGCGCAATCTCCTCTTGAATGAGAACAATCCACTTCATAACCGGACATTGCATATTAGCGGAACATTCAAAGAAATAGAAAAACCGGACATTGATGCGTTAAAACCGGATATTGATGCGCTAAAACCGGACATTGAAAATTCTTTTCGGCCGAAAACAGCAAGCCATATATTGAAGCTTCGTGAAGCATTTTCGGGTCAGACAATCTTTGGACGGTCTGATGTGATGCTGGTGATTGATATTAAAGCATCCAGAGCATCTGACCTTTTGAAGGAAATGGCTGAGCACGGAATCATTGAGCCAGTGTCCGGGCACGGGAAAGGCAAGTATCGATTCCGGAATCAGAAGAGTTGAGATGATGGGATTTCAGACTTAAAATAAACCAATACATGTTTGTTTACCATTATCTTAGCAAAGGGGCAATACCTCCATTAAAGAAGAAACTATGAGACGGGCGATTGAACGTTCAAAATTAGACAGAGAAATGAATGCTGAATTGGTAGAAACGATGTGGGAGCAATTTCATAACCTTGGATTTTATGAGCAAAATGTTATAGACACAACAAATCTTTCAATTACAGATACAGTTTCCATGATTAAAGAGAAAATCACAAATAAAACAACTCTGCTCCCTCCAATCCTGTAAGCTATGATAGAATATTCGCAGTAGTAAAACACTCTCGTTCTTACTACGATTTTACTACGTTTCATGGCCCGGGCTTGCCCCATTTTACTGCATTTTGCTTATTCTGTGGCAGGTTTAACAATCTCAGAGCAAAATTTAGGGTCGGCAAATCGGGGCAGACATACGCATTTTAGGAGAAATTTCGGTTATGATAAAAGTATTATCAACAAAGCAAGTGCGGATTCAATGTATAGTCTTGCCAGGGCTTTGGGCTGCACAATGGAAGATTTGATTGAGCGATAATCAAAATTTATGGAATAAAATCTATGTTTATAAGCATCTATCAGAAGAGCAGTGGTAGGTGTTTTTCTTAAGGAAGGCTGCACCAAATCAATGGCAGTAACACACCCGTTTTGAAGAAATGGGCGGTACATATGAGCGGCAGGCTCAATAACCACCTTGCGGAGATAGATGGAGAGGCGCAGGAACGCTTTGAAGCGCTCATAGAGCAGAGGAAACAGGCACAGGGTATTATGGAACAGCTAAAAGCTGAAAATGGTGTAGAATGGACAGGAAAAATTCAATGTGTAAACGAACAGTAGAGTTAAAAGACACTCAGCTAAAAAGAAAATAAACAATTCATCAATTGAAAAAACATAAAAGCGCTGTATACTTGTAGCAGGAGGTGATTCTGTGAAAAAATCTTCTTTTGAAAAAGTCATCTGTATGCAATTTGATTTTTTAATGAAGTTGGTCATTCAAAGAACGAAAATTTCTTACTATAGAGAAAGTTATCGACGTTCCCGACATGAGAAATTATTTTGTGATATAACTGATTTTGCACTAGAAAAAACTGGGTACTATGACAATTATCCCAGTGAATTTATAATGTTTTCTGTATTTGATTATGACATTTATGTATCTAATAAAAAGCTAGGGAAGGCACTAAAAGAGTTGTCTGAAAGACAACGTAATATCGTCTTATTATTTTATTATCTTGATATGTCGGACGCTGAAATTGCTATGTCCTATGCTATTTCGCGTTCTTCTGTTTATCGCAACAGAAAGAAAGCTTTAAACAATTTAAAAATATTAATGAAAGGATAGAATAAGTAATGAATCAAACAAATAAATATCCGCCCTATGCAATAATTGATAAGGCTGTTAATGGAGATGAATCCGCTATCACGTTACTGCTAAAATATTATGAAGCATACATATCAAAATTGTGTCTGTGACCTAACAAGGGGGCACAAAAAACTGGAAACCTTATCCTACAAGGTACAAAAATCCTTGTATTTATAAACGAAATCGGCATTTTAACAGGTGTGATAAAAAAGTTTCTGATATTACTATGAAAACTGAATATTGTAGCATGAAAGACAGTTGATTTTTAATAAGTTGGCTGTCTTTTTTTATTGATTTTATACAGGCGATTATCCATAAGCGATAGTTGCCTTTTTGATTGGAGGAATGAATATTGAACAATGATGATTTTATCAGAGAATTAAAGCTGAAACGTGAAGAATACGGAGTATCACAAAATAAGCTGGCGGTTGCCTGCGGTATCACTCGTGAGCATTACAACCGCATTGAAAAAGGGAAACTTCCATTGACGGAAAAACTCAAGGAAACTTTAACAAAGGAAATCGAGCGTTTCAATCCGCAAGAGCCATTGTTCCTGCTGATTGATTACTTTCGTGTCCGTTTCCCCACGACAGACGCATTAACGATTATAAGAGATATTTTACATATCAATCCAAAATATATGCTCCATGAGGACTATGGAAAATACGGATATGAAAGCCAGTATGTTATTGGTGATATTACCGTACAGTGTTCACAGAACATACAGTTAGGAGTTTTGATTGAATTAAGGGGCAAAGGCTGTCGGCAGATGGAAAGCTATCTGTTGGCACAGGAAAGAAGCTGGTATGATTTCATGCTGGATTGTCTGACTGCTGACGGTGTAATGAAGCGGATTGATCTCGCTATCAATGACAGAGCAGGAATATTGGATATTCCCATGTTAAAGGAAAAATACAAGGCTGGTGAATGTATCTCCTACTTTCGTAGTCAAAAAGACTATGGCGGTTCACAAAAATGCGGTGATGATGTTCCAAAGAATACAGGGGAAACGCTCTATCTCGGTTCAACCAACAGCCAGCTCCATTTCTGCATTTATCAGAAGAATTATGAGCAGTATGTAAAGAATGGTGCAGATATTGAAGATACGGAGATTAAAAACCGTTTCGAGATACGATTGAAAGATGACCGAGCTATTCATGCGGTCATGGATTTACTGACTTATCGTGACGTGGAGCATACCGCCTTTTCTATCATCAACCACTATCTGCGTTTTGTGGACAAAGAGGACGGAAAGCCAAAGAGCAAATGGAAACTCAATGCCGACTGGGCATGGTTTATCGGGGAAAATCGGGAAAAACTGAAACTGACGACACAGCCTGAACCATATACGCTGGAACGGGCGTTGCAGTGGCTACACAGACAGGTTGCGCCTACGCTAAAGATGGTGGCGGAACTGGATAAGCAGAACCATACAACGATACTGCAAGATATGATTGAACATACAGAGTTAAAAGAAAAGCATAAACACCTGTTGCAATTAGAAAAATCAGATATAAAAGAAAGGGTTGATACCGCTGTTCCGAGGGAGAATGACGGTATTTTTTAGTGCATGGAGAAAAAATTTTTAAAATGAGTTGCAAATCAAGGTTTCGTGTTGAGTGTTATACAGAAGAAAATCATTCTTTTATCTGTCCAGCTTAACAAATGATACGTTTCATTCCCTATATGAAGCGGAAGAAAAAACAGGAAAATATTCATTTTCTGCAACAATTTTGCTTTGCATGGGTAGCTAGTGAGTGAAAGGAAATCTCTATATTTTTCTGAAAATGGCAACAAATCACGCTTTTGTGTCGAGTGTTGGTCGGAAAGAAAAAATGATTGATGATTGCCATTTTATCCGTTCCATGCGTACTAATAACGGAATAGGTGATTTTCTTCTTTCCAGTGTTCTTTGACAACTGAATAAAGCAGTCAGATACGTTAGACAATCAGCGAGCCTTTGGAGCCGATACGCCATGACCTTATCTAAGCGAGCGAACCACTGTCAGCGTCCATGAGGAAGATTTGTCCTCTTTCTTCGCCATGACCTGTTCTGTCTGATAATGATACTCCCGTACAGCCACAGCTTGAGCGTTGAAAGCGTCGCACGCAATGGGTACGGTTGCATGAGAACCATGCAGAGGTGAAATTCCTGTGGGTAATGACAAATACCGTTTGACTGCTTAAAAAATATCGAAAGAAAGGGGGAATGTATTATTGATAATGATGTAAAAAATCAAAAAAAGGCGAATCAGCAGACAATGAAAATTGCCAGCAGACGAACAACAAAAATCGTTGTAAAAGAGCATTTTTCAAAACAGGGAAAAACAATGGAAGAACTTTTAACTGATGTCATGTTAGAAAAAGCAAAGCAAACAATCGCATAAAAAGAGCGCTGTTGTAAAAATAGATTGAATGAGAAAAACAACCCATGTTATACTTTATCTGCAAGCAGGTATTGTAAGCATGGGTTGGTTATAAAGGAGGATAACTGACAGATGAAACAACAGATTTACAATACCGCACTTTATCTTAGGTTGAGCCGAGATGATGAATTACAGGGTGAAAGTTCCAGCATTACCACACAGAGAAGTATGTTGCGTCTTTATGCGAAAGAACATCATTTGAATGTCGTTGATGAATATATTGACGATGGCTGGTCGGGAACAAATTTTGAAAGACCGAGTTTCCAAAGAATGATTGAAGATATAGAAGCAGGAAAAATCAACTGTGTTGTTACGAAAGACCTTTCCCGTCTTGGCAGAAACTATATTATGACTGGGCAATATACAGAATTGTATTTCCCAAGTCATAATGTCCGTTACATAGCGATTGATGACGGTGTAGACAGCGAAAAAGGTGAAAGTGAGATTGCACCATTTAAAAATATCATCAATGAATGGGTTGCAAGAGATACAAGTCGTAAGGTCAAATCAGCGTTTAAAACAAAATTTGCAGAGGGTGCTTATTATGGTGCGTATGCTCCGTTAGGATATAAGAAACACCCGGACATCAAAGGGAAACTGCTAATTGATGATGAAACAAAGTGGATTATCGAAAAAATCTTTTCGCTAGCCTATCAAGGCTATGGAAGTGCAAAAATCACAAAGATACTCCGAGAGGAACAGGTTCCTACTCCTGCATGGTTGAATTTCACAAGATACGGTACATTCGCACATATCTTTGATGGTCAGCCTGAAAGCAAGCGTTATGAATGGACAATCGCCTATGTCAAGACGATATTAAAAAATGAAGTCTATATCGGAAACAGCGTACATAACCGACAGTCTACGGTATCGTTCAAGAGCAAGAAGAAAGTACGTAAGCCAGAGAGTGAATGGTATCGAGTAGAGAATACGCATGAGCCGATCATTGACAAGGAAGTGTTCTATCGTGTGCAGGAACAGATAAAATCAAGACGTAGACAGACAAAAAATAAGGAAACACCGATATTTGCAGGACTTGTCAAGTGTGCTGACTGTGGCTGGTCTATGAGATTTGGAACGAATACATCAAATAAGATACCATACAGTTATTACGCTTGCAGTTTCTACGGACAGTTTGGCAAAGGCTACTGCTCCATGCACTATATCCGTTATGACGTACTTTATGAAGCTGTATTGGAACGATTACAGTATTGGGCGAAGGCTGTTCAGCAGGACGAAGAAAAAGTCTTGAAAAAGATACAGAAAGTCGGCAATGCAGAGCGAATAAGAAAAAGACAGCTAAGTTAAAGAAAGCTGAAAACCGTCAAAATGAAATTGACCGCTTATTTGCGAAAATGTATGAGGACAGAGCCAGTGAGAAGATAACGGAGCGAAACTTCATTATGTTGTCGGGCAAATATCAACAAGAACAAATCGAGCTGGAAAATGAGATAAAAAACCTAAGAGAAGAATTAAATAAAATGGAGCAGGATATGATTGGTGCTGAAAAATGGATTGAGTTAATCAAGGAATATTCCGTACCAAAAGAACTGACTGCACAATTATTAAATGCCATGATAGAAAAAATCCTCATTCATTCGGCAGAAACCAATGAGAATGGGGAACGAATACAGGAAATCGAGATATATTACCGATTTATTGGCAAAGTCGATTGATGAACAAGAGCAATATTTTTAACTAAGGGAAAGCGGAATTGGATTTCCAGATATAAAAACGATTGAGCCATTGGCGGAGGCGTTAGGTGTAAGCGTCCTTGAAATCATGCAAACAAATAGGAATGAAAAGAATGGTTGTTCCGAAAAAGATGCAGTTGAACTTATGAAATTTACAGCAGAGGTTGCAATGAAAAATAGAAAACAGGAACTTACCGCAACTGTTTTGGCTGCTTTTACAATTATCGTAGTTGGTGTCCTTTCATGGGTTGCGGGGTTTGGAAATTTTGGAGGCTCTTTTTTCTTTGGAGCAATTGTATCTGTTGCGGAAGTCGGAATCTATTATTATATGGATGGCAGGGATGATGCAGATAATAGGAAAATTTACGCAATCATTAGTTGTATAGTTATAGTTATAATCGGTCTTCTGATGATCCCCATAGTGTCAAATCGTTAAGAATATCTAATAAAGTTACACCACCGCCGGTACATAACGGTTTGTATCAAATCCTACTGGCGATGAAATATCTGCGTTCATCCGATGAGGAGTGGACAATATTTGTGGATGCTTTCGATAAGCTGATTCAAAATAATATTGGTGTAGTCAGTCTTACAGCAATGAATCTTCCGGCGGATTGGAAAGCACATTTAAGTGTATAAATGAAGTAGAACTGCATAAAATAGTAAAGCAGACCTAACCAAGCTTTTTTGCTCAAACTGGTTAGGCTTTCGGCGGAGTGTTACGATAAGCACTTCGCCTTTTTTATGGGATAATATTCTGGAATAAATGAGTTGATTCAGGAGGAGCCTATGAAAATTTCACGATTAATCATAAAAAATTATAGAAATTTGAAAAATGAAAGATATGCCTGGAACTACAGGCGGAAGCAGTTAAGAAACTTCCGCGGGAAAAGATCCCAGGCGATATAGCCGTAGCTGCCTTTTTCGTCCTGGAACAGAAGGAAGATGTCGGTTTCGTGTCCTTCGTTGGAGCTTGCGGAGACAGGAATTTCCCAGACTGTCAGCGTGCTGCCGTTTCCGTAGTCAAGTATCGCAGACGGCGCCCCGGAGGGAAGCGCTTTTTGAATGCGTCCCTCACCTGCATTTGAGACGAGCTGATAAATTTGGTAGGCGCGCTCTTTGTCCAGCGATCTGGTTTCTCCGCTTACGCTAATCTGCAGAGTGCCGTTGCGGTAGGCGTAGGCAGTGCTGTTGGAAAGACGTCCGACGTAATCCCAGTAGTTTCTCTGATAACGGCCTGCAAAGCCGACAGAAAGAGCGAAAGCGGCGATAAGCAGCGCGCACACGGCAAGCCCGATCCAAAGAGCTAAATTTCCTTTGCTGCGTGCACCGCGCTTCACATTTGCATACATATTATTTGTCATAACTATACCCCTCGTCTTATTTATGAAACAATTCTCAGATAAAATTTCCAGATATGATAGTATTTACTGCATAAATCATACCATGAAAGTCTGCGACAGGTAAACGGTATTTTTTTAAATGTGGTGGCGTGCCGGCGTATTTTGCGTTACAATGAAAATAATTATTAAAATTCGACTGATCAACATTCTAAAAAGGGAGAGACAAAGGTATGATTTTATATTTTTCCGGAACAGGAAACAGTGAATACGCCGCAAAGAGAATCGCTGCGGTGACCGGTGACGGCGTATTAAATCTTTTTCAGAAGCTTCGCAGCGGAGATCATGCGCCGCTGGATTCAAAACAGCCGTGGGTGGTTGTCACGCCGACCTATGCGTGGCGTATTCCGCGTCTGGTGACGGACTGGATTGCAAAGACAGAGCTTCGCGGGAGCAGGGAAATCTATTTTGTGATGACCTGCGGCGGAAATATCGGCAATGCCGGACAGTACCTCAAAAAGCTCTGTGCAGACAAGAATTTGCAATATCGGGGCTGCATGGAGGTTGTTATGCCGGAAAATTATATTGCGTTGTTTTCCACGCCGACGCGGGACGAGGCGGAAAAAACAATCCGGGCGGCGCAGGGCGCGATCGCTGCGGCTGCCGCGGCAATCTGTGAGCGCAGGCCGTTTCCGGAGCCGAAGATAACCCCGATGGACCGCATAAGCAGCGGCATTGTGAACGATGTTTTTTATCCGATGTTTGTTCATGCGAAGAAATTCCACGCGACAGACGCCTGTATTTCCTGTGGGCAATGCGTGAAGCTGTGCCCGACGAAAAACATCCGTCTGAGGGACGGCAGACCGGTGTGGAAAAACCGGTGCACACATTGCATGGCCTGTATCTGCCGCTGCCCGGCAGAGGCAATCGAGTACGGAAAGCATTCTAAGGGACTGCCGCGCTATGTGTTCCCGAAGGATTTCAGGGAACAGGAAGAGGAAAACAATATATAATGGTTTCTTGATCAAGGGTTTTTGTTTGTACCATCCGTTATCCCAGTGTATCCCAGGCTTCAGAGAGCCGGGACAGGAACAGTAGGGCGGTACTTGCAGGGGAAAGGGATTATGAATGTAGTTATTTGCGATGATGAAAAAAGTACCTGTGCAGAAGTGGAAAATGTAATCAGAGCGTATGCGGACGAACGGAATGTGAAGATGGAGGTGGATATCTTTTTCAGCGGGAGCACCCTGACAGCATATTTAGAAAAAGGGGGAGTTTTGGATATTCTGTTTCTGGATATAGAGATTCCGGGGAAAAATGGTGTGGCAGTCGGAAACTATATACGAAGTGTGTTGGATAATGATCAGATATTTATTGTTTATATATCTTCAAAAACACAATATGCATTACAGCTTTTTCAAAACAGACCATTTGATTTTCTGGTTAAGCCTTTGAGCAGAAAAAAGATTTACCGTGTACTGGACGGAATTTACCGGATAGTGGGAAAAAGCAATCGTGATTTTGAATACCAGAGCAATGGAAGCATTTATCGGATTCCATATAAAGATATTCTCTATTTTCAAAGTGATGGAAGAAAAATACATATTGTAACAGAGCGGGAAAGAAGAAGCTTTTACGGAAAACTGACGGAGGTGGAGAAAAGAGTCCCGGAATTTTTATTTATGAACATCCATAAATCTTATCTGATTAACTTTAATTATGTAAAGGAATACACTTATGAAACGGTACGGATGCTGAATGATGATGTTTTGAGTATAAGTAAAATGAACAGGGCGTCAATACGCAGGAAAGTTATGGAGAGAGAAGCAGATGAATTTAGAAGCGGCTAATGTATTGCTTGGCGTACTGGGAAACGCAGTGCGTTTTTATGCTATAAAACGGCTTATAGAGCTTTTCCTTGGAAAGAATAATAATTGCTGGAAATATACATGGGTGTTGTATGTTGCAGCCTGTTGCTATACAAGTGCAGTATATGAAATTTTCAAGTCTCCGGTATGGAATATTTTTTCGAATCTGACAGGGTTATTATTAGTTACCTTTCCCTATAAGACTAAATTATCAAGAAAAATGTTCTTTGTTTTTCTGATATATATTATAAATGGTGCTGTGGATGGTGTTATAGTGTTTTCTTTTACAAGATATGTGACAGGAGAATCCTTTAATCAGATTTATGAATGCATTACCAGTCTTGTAATATTATTGATTACATTTATACTCGAAAAAACTGTCCAGACAGAAAGGAAAATAGAACTGCCGTTATTTTATGTGATGATTTTGGGAGCCGTTCCAGCGGCAAGTATTGCTTGCGTGTATTATCTTGCACTGACAGAGACAGAGCGAAGACAAACAGTAGTTGTAGTTTCGTCTCTGATCCTGCTTGTTAATATGATTATTTTTTACTTATATAATGCGCTTGCGCAGTTTTATTCTGAAAAAATCGAAAAGCAAATGTTTGAGCAGATGGTGAACGTGTACGAATACCAGTTGGATATTGTACAAAAATCGCAGGAACAGATAAATGCTCTTCGGCACGATATGAAACATCATATTATTGAGCTGTCATCAATGATAAAGGAGAAAGAAAATCCGGAAGCAATAGCATATTTAGAGGATATGCGAAAATTTATGCTGAATCCGCAGGAGTACGTTTCGACAGGCAACAGAGAGATTGATGGAATATTGAATTACCTGCTGAAAGATGCAGATAAAACACTGGAACACGTAAACATAAATATCAGAATGCCGGAAAAAATTTATGAAAAGGATTTTGAAATTTGTGTAATACTGGGAAATCTGGTCGATAATGCCATTCGTGAAGCGCGCAAATCAGAAGAGAAATATCTGGAAATAGATATCCAGACAAAAAAAGGAATTTTATTAATATTTATAGAAAACAGCTATTCGGGAGAAGTAATTGAACAGGACAATCAGTTCAAAACTTCACAAAAGGGGATTGCGATTCATGGAATCGGGCTTGAAAATGTAAAAAAGATTGTGGAGGAAAATGGTGGAGAGATTTATATAGATTATGGAAACAATAGATTTAAAGTAAAAGTATTATTATATTTAACAGGTATAAAATAAAATTATCAAAAAGGAGACAGTGCGCCTCCTTTTTGTGCATTAGGGGTATATTTCGACAGAATTATAGCCCTTTTATTACATTGCAGAAGATTTGGAAAAATATTGTGGTATGATTCAGACATCAAAAAAAGAAAGGATAATGTGATATGAGTAAGATAATATCCCAATATGGTAAAAAAGCAATAAGATTTCTGGCAAAAAAAGCAGCGGAGAGAGATGCTAATACAAGCTGTCCTCTTTGGGGATATCAGCCCGAATTACCGGAAGCTGTAAAGAAATTGAAAAAAGAAACGGTATATAAAAAAGAAAACTAAAAAATGATGCGAAGATGTGATGAATTTTCAAACAGGTTACTACTACAAATAAGTGAGAACGAAGACGAATGTGAGATACTGTGTTATGGGTTACATCAGATATTGATAATAACAGTAAATTTATTGTCAGTATTAGTCTGCGGAATCTTATGGGATGAATTGCTTTTTAGTACTTTTCTTTTTCTCTGTCTGTTTTTTCTGCGTCCGTATGCAGGCGGATACCATGCGGACACAGAAAGCAGATGCTATGTAATATCTGTTGGCGTAATGAATTTAGCGATGGTTGGAAATAAGGTTTTGAGAATTCCGACTAGTGCTATGATTTTAATATATTTTATTATGGTTCAAGTTATATGGAAAAATGCTCCGGTAGAAAATAATATAAATCCGTTGACGGAAGCAGAAAAAAGAAAGTATTCGGGAAAAGCAAAACGAATCATAATTATTTACAGTGTCATAGCCGGATCTGCAGTATGTGCAAATAACGTTTTGGTGTATAACGTTGTTTTTTATGGTATAGCAATAACAGCGTTTTCTGTTCTTGTTGGGCAGTATAAGTACTATTAGGAATATAGTGAAGAAAGTTGTGAAATAACTGTGAGTATTATTTTTGCGATGATCAATATAGTATTCAATTGGTGGCATTGATATTCGGGACATATGAATTGGTAAAGGTAGTAGAATATCTGGTTGAAATTTTAGCAAATTTTATAAACATAAATAAAAGACTGGAGGGGATTCCAATGTACAGTATAGAATTGATTTATAAAATAAAATGTGGAATAAACACAAAAAACGTATCTACATACTGAACCACATTAAGCGTATTCCTGCTTGAGTAGGAAGGCGCACTTGCACATCAACAAGCAAATAGGGGCATTTAATACTAATGCCGGGATGTCTTAATGATTAAGTTTGTTGTAACACAAAAACTTGAGGCTGTGTACTATATGTGCCGCAATTGAAAGGTGGCGGAATGGAGATTATCATGAGGAAAAAAATATTAGTTTTTTTAAGCGTAGTGTGCTTACTTTTGGGTTTAAGCATTCATGTTTTTGCAGCAGATAAAATTACAAATGTGGAAGATGTTCAAAATGAGATGGAAAGATTTATAGATAAGACACCGCTTCCGATGAAAGTTGACGGACTTTCTATTTCATTGAGAAACGACGTAGATTTAAACGGATACACAGAAGAAGAAATTTGCGAATTACTTGGAAAAGATCTGGAGCAAATGAAAGAAATAATGTCTTCTGGATATTATAATTTAATAGAAAAACCGCAAACTAGATTGGCAAACAAAGGCGGCGGCGAGTATACTGCAGAAGTATGGGCCGGAGTACCGGCAGTGGGCTGGAGTACCGTAAAGCAAGATTTCAGAGCATCTATTTCATCCGGAAAAGTAAAATCAATTACTTTTTTAGGGGATGGATATATGGATGGGGTTTCATGGGGGCAGTATAATCATATCCGTTCTTGGTATGAGATCTATAGTAGTAGTACAAAAGTAGATATAAAGATTAAAGGAAACATTAACTATTTGCTTAACTTAGTAAATGCAAATTATGAAGCCACATTCTTAGAAGAATTGGAAGTTTCTGGAAACTCATTAGTAAGGCAATGGTAATGAAAAGAATATTTGTGGTTCTTGTTTTGTTTATTGTGGTTTCCGTTATAGGATTTGTTTCGTTTTTGAATAAAACGAGAGGAGTAAATGCTGGCGCATTTATTTTTCCAGGAATTATTTCGATAATTCTTTTAAGATATTATCTACGAAACAGATGATAGAATAAGGATGTTTCAAGAAGAAATTTAGAAACAAAATAAAGTATTTTAAAAAGTCAGCTTTGATTAAGTATTTATACAGTATTAACAAAGCTGGCTTTTTTGCGTGGAGTTAAAAATGCAATGAGCGACGTGTATAAAAATACACTGAGTTTTATACCGGTAGAGCAGCTTCAGAAGCAGATAGGCACTAACGGGGCAGCAGTTTGGGACTTGCCCCTTCCGTTATCCCGGTGTATACTAGGAATCAGAGATCATGCGGTATGCATGGGAAAGGACGAAAGCAGGATGTACAGAGATCATACAAAGGTAGTAAAGATCGGTGACTGCGCCATTGGCGGCGGCAATCCGATTAAGATACAGTCGATGACGAACACGAAAACGGAGGATGTGCAGGCGACGGTGGCACAGATCAGACGCCTGGAGGCGGCGGGCTGCGAGATCATCCGCTGCACGGTGCCGACGATTGAGGCGGCGAAAGCGGTGGCGGAGATCAAAAAGCAGATTTCAATCCCGCTGGTTGCGGATATCCATTTTGATTATCGGATGGCGATCGCGGCGATCGAGAACGGGGCGGATAAGATCCGCATCAATCCGGGAAATATCGGCGGGGCGGACCGCGTGCGCGCAGTTGTGGACGCCGCGCGGGAGCGCAATGTGCCGATCCGCGTGGGTGTGAACAGCGGCTCGCTGGAAAAAGAACTGGTGGCAAAATACCACGGCGTGACGGCGGAGGGGCTTGTGGAGAGCGCCCTGGATAAGGTCCACATGATTGAGGAGCAGGGCTACGATAACCTGGTCATCAGCATCAAATCCTCGGACGTCATGATGTGCGTGCGTGCGCATGAATTGATCGCTGAAAAGACAAACTATCCGCTGCATGTGGGCATCACGGAGGCGGGCACGCTGCTGTCCGGCAACATCAAATCCGCCATCGGTCTGGGGCTGATTTTGTCGCAGGGCATCGGCGATACCATCCGCGTTTCCTTAACGGGTGATCCGGCAGAGGAGATCAAATCGGCGAAACTGATCCTGCGCACCCTCGGGCTGCGCAAGGGCGGCATCGAGGTGGTGTCCTGTCCGACCTGCGGGCGCACCAGCATCGATCTTATCGGGCTGGCGAACCAGGTGGAAAACATGGTGGCGGACATCCCGCTGGACATCAAGGTGGCTGTGATGGGCTGCGTGGTGAACGGACCGGGAGAGGCGAGAGAGGCGGACATCGGCATTGCCGGCGGCAAGGGCGAAGGTCTGCTGATCAAAAAGGGCGAAGTGGTGAAGAAGCTGCCGGAGAGCGAGCTTTTGGGCGCGCTTCGCGAAGAGCTTTTGAATTGGGAGAAATAAGAATGGAGAGAGCTTTCACGGAAGTTTTTCCGGGATTGAAGGTAAAAGATGAGGTAAATGATCTGCTGACAAAGGTAACGGTTGCGAAAGTGACCGTTACTTCTGCGAAGGACTTTCTGCGCGTATTTATTGTCAGCGAGGTCTGGATACATAAAAAATTCATCTATGAGATCGAGCAGGCGATCAGCGAGCAGTGCTTCGACGGCAGCGATATGACGGTGAAGGTCATCGAAAAATTTCATCTGTCGGGGCAGTACACGGCGCAGAATCTGTTTCCGGTGTACAAGGACAGTATTCTGCTGGAGCTGCGCAACTACAGCATGTTCGAGTATAATCTGCTGCGTCATGCCGAGTGCGATTTTCCGGCGCCGGACAGTATGCATATGACGATCGAAAAATCTGTCATTGCGCACGGAAAGGCGGAGGAGCTGGTCCGCATTCTGGAGAAGGTGTTCTGTGAGCGCTGCGGTCTTTCCCTGAAGATCACGCTGGAGGAAAAAGAGGCGAAGGAGAGCCGGGCGCGCCGGAACAGCGACGTTATGATCGAGCAGGAGGTGCAGGCGATTGTGGACCGCGTGCGCAAAAATAAGCAGGCGGCGGAGGCGGACGAGCTGATGATCGGCGATGAACCGGCGGCGCAGCCGCGCGCACAGGCGCAGACGGCAGGCGCACCGCAGGCAAAGAAGCCGGCAGGAGGACAATTTGCAAAAGGCGCGCAGGGCGGCGCGCCGCAGAAGGGCAATGGCGGCGGAGAATACGGCAGGGACGGCGGACGCGGCGGCTTTGTACGCAAGGGCGAATACCGCCGGCCGCTGCGCCAGTCGGACAACCCGGACGTCTTATATGGAAGAGACTTTGAGGATGAACCGATCCCGATCAGCAGCATCGAGCATGAGATGGGCGAGGTGGCGATCCGTGGGCAGATCCGCGCGCAGGAGATGCGCGAGCTGCGCAATGAAAAATTCCTCATGATCCTGGAGGTGACGGATTTTACCGACACGATCGTGGTAAAACTGTTTTTGCAGGCGGAGCAGGCAAAGGCGCTCGGCGAGACGGTGAAAAAGGGCGCGTTCGTCAAGGTGAAGGGCGTCACGAACATTGACCGTTTCGACAGTCAGCTCGGCATCGGTTCGGTGACGGGTATCAAGAAAGCGTCAGATTTCCGTGTGGGAAGAATGGATACCTATCCGCAGAAGCGGGTGGAGCTGCACTGTCACACAAAGATGAGCGATATGGACGGCGTCTCCGAGGTGAAGGATATCGTGAAGCAGGCGTACAAATGGGGACATCCGGCGATCGCCATCACAGATCACGGGGCGGTGCAGGCGTTCCCGGACGCCAATCACGTCATCGAGGACATTGACCGCGCTTACCGGGACGCTTACAAGGAGGATCACCCGGAGGTGACGAAGGACGAATTAAAGAAAATCTCCCATCCCTTCAAGGTGTTATACGGGGTGGAGGGTTATCTGGTCGATGACCTGCAAAAACTTGTCACAAATTCAAAAAATCAGGTGATTGAGAGCACCTGCGTGGTGTTCGACCTGGAGACGACGGGCTTCAGTCCGACGCAGAACCGCATCATCGAGATCGGTGCGGTGAAGGTGGAAAACGGTGAGATTACCGACCGCTTTTCGACCTTTGTTAATCCGCAGGTGCCGATCCCGTTCCGCATCGAGCAGCTCACCAGCATCAATGACAACATGGTGATGGACGCGCCGACGATCGAGGAGGTGCTGCCGAAGTTTCTTGATTTCATCGGCGACGCAGTGCTGGCGGCGCACAACGCCTCCTTCGACGTCAGCTTTATCGAGGAAAATATGCGAAGGCAGGGATTGTGGCGCGATTTTACCTACGTGGATACGGTGGCGCTTGCCCGCGTATTGCTGCCGCAGCTCAACCGTTTTAAAACGGACACGGTGGCG
>ENA-OPAV01000569-OPAV01000569.1-human-gut-metagenome-genome-assembly--contig:-NODE-569-length-29148-cov-2.631458_pt1 | contig 29148 bp, 17 predicted proteins | sample MGYA00241056_ERZ501428 | MGnify/ENA primary metagenome ERZ501428 (study PRJEB25962, sample SAMEA2042621) | human gut metagenome | biome: human gut; feature: human-associated habitat; material: faeces... | reverse complement strand
AATGATTGCTTCATGCTTTCATACAGGGAATTGTATTTGTCAGAAGCAGCTGCCACACTCCATGTACCCGGCATATTGGTCCGGGTGTCTGCCAACGGCCCGATCACTGCAATGGTTCCGGTGGGTTTCAACGGTAAGGTTTGGTTGTCATTTTTCAGCAGGACAAAACTTTCGGAAGCGATACGGCGGGCGGCATCCCGATGGGCACGCGTAAAGATGTCACGTGCCGGACGTTTCGGATCACAATATTTATAGGGGGCATCGAATAGTCCCAATTTATATTTCGCTTCCAGAATACGGCGGCAGGCGGTATTCAAAGTCATCATAGATACTTTACCCTCTTGAATGGATTTCTTCAGAGTGCCTACAAATCCGTCACTTACCATATCCATGTCCACACCGGCATTGATGGCACGGGCGGAAACGGTCTGTAAATCGCCGATACCGTGATCTGTCATTTCGGATATTCCGGTATAGTCCGTAACGACGAAGCCGTTGAAACCCCATTGACCGCGCAGCACATCACTCATCAACCATTTGTTGGCAGTGGCAGGTATGCCGTCCACTTCATTGAATGAAGCCATTACGCTGCCTACTCCCGCTTCGATGGCGGCTTCGAAGGGAGGAAAATATTCATTGTACATCCGTTGGCGGCTCATGTCTACGGTGTTATAATCGCGTCCGCCTTCGGCAGCACCGTAAAGGGCGAAATGCTTTACGCAGGCCATGATTTCATCGTTCCGTTTCAACTGGTCTGCGAGTTTTTCTCCCTGATACCCCTGTATCATTGCCCGGGCGATAAGCGATCCTAAGAACGGGTCTTCTCCCGATCCTTCGGAGACACGTCCCCAGCGTGGGTCACGGCTGATGTCCACCATCGGGCTGAAAGTCCAGGAAATGCCGTCTGCACTGGCTTCGATCGCTGCAATACGGGCCGATTCTTCAATGGCTTTCATATCCCATGTACACGATAATCCCAATGGAATGGGGAAGATCGTTTCGTATCCGTGGATAACATCCATACCGAATAATAAAGGTATGCCAAGGCGGGAATTTTCTACCGCTAATTTTTGTACATCCCGGATTTTTTCCACTCCTTTCAAATTGAAGAGTCCGCCCACTTCACCGCGTTTGATTCTTCCGGCAATGTCGCTGCTCTTTGCCTGTCCGGTGGTGATGTCTCCGGTGACAGGAAGATTGAGCTGCCCGATCTTTTCATCTACTGTCATTCGCTTCATCAAGGCGTCAATGAAACGATTCATATCCTGTGGAGATTTTTGCGCTTGCATGCCACTAACACCTATAAATGTTGCCGCAAGCAAAATACTGAAAGTTTTTATAAATCTGTTCATGGTTAATAATTAAGGCCTCTCCCCCAACCCCTCCCCGTAGGGAGGGGGGAGAAAGGTACATTTGTAAAATCGAGTGTTATATATTATTGACCTCATTCCTGATAGAATGTCTGATAAGGCATTTTACTCCCCTCCCTACGGGGAGGGGTTGGGGGAGAGGCTTAGTAATTCGGATTTTGTACCAACACCCCTTTAGACTTGTCTATCTCCGTTTGCGGAAGCGGTAGGAGGGCATTCTTGGGCTGGTAGTTCATCTTTCCGGCTTTATGCAATACCTCTTCGGCAATGCCCCACCGCACCAGATCATAGAAGCGGTCGAATTCCATTCCCAATTCCACACGACGTTCATGACGGATGGCATCGCGGAGTACCGTTTGATCCAATGATTCCACTTTGGGCAGGATATTCGGGTTATTGCCTCTCGCACGGGCTCTTACCATTTCAAGATCAGCATTGGCCTCTCCTGTCTTTCCGAGTTCATTGGCGGCTTCCGCAGCCATCAGTACTACATCGGCATAACGGATGAGCCGGATGTTTACCCAAAAACCTTTGTTGGTATATTCACGGCGCAAAGCAGGATCGGTATAGGCTTTTTTATTGAATGCCCGGCCCATGGCTTGCGATACGGGTGATTCGTTATAAGGTGTATTGGTGTTTTCGGGAGTGATCGGGTCTGTCTCGTTTTTGCGGAAGTAAAGAAGGGTAGCGTCCCGGCGCGGGTCTCCCGGTTCGTAGGCATCATATAATTCTTGGGTTGCCATATTCCAACCCCAGCCTAAATCCCATTGGTTGGCACCGCGCACTCCCTGGACTTCACAGAATTGACTGCCTATGACATCGCTGGCCGGTAAGGCTGCCGTGGCTGTACATTGCAGTTCGAAAATAGAACCGCCACTGTTTTCACCTTCGTCCGTAAATATTTTATCATACGGTGTGTTCAGATTGTAAAGGCCGGATGTCATTATGTCATTGGATGCTACATAAAGACTGTCCCAGTTGTTGCGCATCATAAACGTGCGTGCATGGAGCGAACGCGCAGCACCCCAGGTGAGTCGTCCTAAAAACTCGGTAGCCCACTGTTCGGGCAGTAAGGCTTCGGCGCCGGCCAGATCCTTGTCGATTTGCTCATATAGCTTTTCGGCTGTGGTCTTCGGTACATTGGCTTCTGATGAATCGTTTACTTTGAACGTAATCAGAGGTACTTCGCCAAAGGCACGTACCAGATTGAAGTAGCAATATGCACGGAAAAACAGGGCTTCTCCACGGTTCCGGAGGTCTTCTTCGGTTAGCTTTCCGACAGCTTTTGCTTCATCTATCGATTCGAGAATATCATTACACTGAAAGATAATGGCATAATTCTGGCTCCAGTAAGCCCCGAGTTGTCCGTTAGTAGCCGTATACATAAAGTCGTCATACATTTCTGCTACTTCCGAGCCGTCACTGCTCGTACTGCCTTTCTCTGCATCCTCACTGCGGAAACTGTGAATGGCAAATGCCGGAGTTCCTGCCGTAATATCAAATTTACGCATCATCGTATAGACGTTATAGATCTTACCGTTTACCAAGGCATTCGGATCATCGTCTTCCGTGAATTGCCCCTGCGGGCTGCGATCTAAGAAATCATTGCAACTTGTCACCATCATCGCCCCAATAGCCAGTGACAAGGATAGTATATACTTATATAATTTCATATCAAAATCAAAATATTTAGTTTATTAATTTCCCCTTTTCTCTCTCTTTCTCTCTCTTGCTTTCTCTTTCCTTCTCCCTTCTCCCTTTTTTAAAAAGTCAGGTTGATTCCGAACGTATAAATCGCCGGTACGGGATAACTGCCGTTGTCCACTCCGAAGGCGATGGCCGAACCTCCTAATTCCGGGGTGTATCCGGTATTATGTTTCCATGTTTTCAGGTTTTGCACGTTGAAGTACATTTTCAAGGCCTGCAAACGTATCTTGGAGATGAGAGCCTTATCGAAAGAGTATGCCAGTTGCAGGTTACGGATACGGAAGAACCGTCCGCTCTCTACATAATATTCCGAATTTTCCCGGTTGATGGCATGTTTCGTATTCAATAGCGGCTGACTGTTTGATGTCCCTTCACCATGCCAGCGGTCCAACCGTTGCTCCATGTAGTTGAACTGGGCGAAGTTGTAATTATCCCAGGTACGGTAAATCTGATTACCTCCTTGGCCCATCATTTCAATGCTGAGATCCCAATTTTTATAGGATACGCCCAGCGAAAGTCCGTAAGTGACATCGGGAGTCGGGTCACCGATCATCGTACGGTCTTCCGGAGTAATCTTGCCGTCACCGTTCACATCTGCGAATTTCAGGTCTCCCGGAGTGACGGTAGCCAGTGTGTTTTCGGGAGAAGCGTCAATGTCCGCTTTCGATTGGTATACTCCGTCCACTTTGTAACCGTAGAAGTAGCCGATGGGGTATCCGGCCATTGTGTAACTTTGATTCTTGTCACCGGCTATGATTGAATATCCTTCCTGCACGAGACTTTTTACCTTATTACTGATGGTCGTCAGGTTGGCACTGATGGAGTATCCCCAGTCGCCGATCTGGTCGCGCCAAGTAGCTGCAAGTTCCACACCGCTGTTTCTGATCTCTCCTAAATTACCGATGCCCGGAATGGTGCCGGCGATGCCCGGGACTTCCGCAAGCAAGTCTTTGGTATTCTTTTTGTAGAAAACTCCTTCAAAGTGTAACCGGTTGCGCAGCAGGTTGGTTTCGAAGCCTACTTCCCAGGCTTCTACCTTTTCCCAGCGTAAATCCGGATTCGGGAGGTAGGCCAGTTGATATCCCGGGTAGATGATGGACGGCTTGCCGAAAACGGCGGAAAAGGCATTCTTCAAAAGCGGTTCTGCCGGATAAGCGGAACTTAAATTCTGATTACCTAAAGTACCCCATGAACCTTTCAATTTCAGCATATCCAACCAACTGATATCTTTCATGAATTCTTCTTCGCTTATCAGCCAGCCTGCGCCCACGGAATAGAAGTTCTGCCACTGGTTTCCGGTGTACGAGAAAGCTGACGAACCGTCCCGGCGGTAAGAACCGTTGAACAGATATTTTCCTTTATAATTATAGATCACGCGGGCCAGTATGGATACGGTGGTTCGCTCCCACTGTGTACTTCCGTTAGTAGCCGCATCGCCGATACTGACGAACCATTTATCGGGATCATCGGGGATAACAAGACCGACTCCCTGTTTACGAGCTCCGTCGAGTCTGCTTAGCGAGTTGTAATAAGTTGTGAAACCGGCTGTAGCAGTAAGGTTATGTGCGCCGTCGGCAAAACTGTTGGTGTATGTCAGTACATAATCGCTCTGTACCTTCGTCTCATTCTGCTTAAACTGGCTGACTTCTGTCTTACCGGTTCCCAAAGTCGAAACATTTCCTTTTACCGTCGGGTCGTATACCTTAATAATAGGTATATAGGTTCGTCCGTTGTCCGATGCATAATCCATCGAGAAGGTGGCGCGTGCCGTGAAATGCTTCAAGAAATTTAGCTCTCCGTATACACTGCCCGAAGCCCGGTAATTTTCGGCTTTAGTGGTATTGGCTTTTAATGTTACATCCACCATCGGGTTGTTCATCTGCGCTTTCTGGAATTCGGGCAAGGCGGTGTAAAGACCGTATTCTGCATTGTACACCGGGGCCACCGGAGTGGTGCGGATGGCTCCTAACACCTGTTTGGCATCGGCAGGCAACATACGTGCCCCGTTGAATTGGAAACCTACTTTGAAGTGGTCCGTCACTTTGTATTCATTGCTCGCATTGATCGTCACTTTGCTGAACTTCTCATGCTTGATGTTGCCCTGCTCGTGCGAATATCCTACACCCAAATAGAAACTGTGTTTCTCCGAGGCACCTGTGATGCTGATGTTATTGTTGGTAATAAATCCTGTTTGGAATATTTCATCCTGCCAGTTTGTATCGGCATTCCAGTTGCTGAAATCGAAAAGTGGGTTCTCTTCGTTGGTAAGCTGCTCGGTGTACAGCTCTTTAAATTGTTCGGCATTGGTCATGGCAATCTTGTCCGTCACTGATTTCCAGCCGAAAGAGGTATTGATATTTACCCTTGTCTGTCCCTCTTTGGCCTTTTTAGTGGTGATGATGATCACACCGTTTGCACCACGTACTCCGAAGATGGCCAGTGATGACGGGTCTTTCAGGACTTCCATCGATTCGATGTCTTCCGGATTGAGAAAGTTGATATTGTCGTTGAAGAGTCCGTCTACGATATATAAAGGTTTGTAACCGTTGATGGAGTTTGTACCCCGGATACGAATCTCCGGATCGTCTCCGGCACGTCCGTTATTGATAATTTGTACTCCGGCTATCTTGCCCTGTAAGGATGATAGCGGATTGGTAGCGGGCTTGTTGGCAATCTCTTCACCTTTTATATTGGTGATAGAGCCGGTCAGGTCGCGTTTTTTGGCGCTACCATATCCGATGACAACAGTTTCGGCCAGCATTTGCGAGTCGTCTTTCATTACGACGTTGATCACTGTCTGCAGTCCTACGCGGATGTCTTGTTTCTGCATGCCGACGTATGAGAATTCAAGCACATTTTCCGGCATCACGGAGATAGAATAGTTGCCGTCGAGGTCGGTAACGGTTCCGCTTGCGGTACCCTGTATCAGTACCGAAACTCCGATCAGGGGTTCGTTCTGCGCGTCGGTTACCGTACCCGTCACCGTTTTTGTCTGGGCAAATAGGGGTGAAGCGGTTAGTAACAGACATGCCAAGGCAAGGATACTCCTTAGCCAGGAAAGTTTCTTCTCTTTAAGAAGAGGTTGTAAAGGTTTAGGTCTCATTGCATCAAATTTTACTATTATATGAACTACTTTATTAGAATGTTTTTTCATCCGCCTTTCGTATCGAGCGACGGCAAAAATATTAAAGTGAACAAATAAGTAGTAAAAAAGATTAGGGCAAGCGTGTTAATACTGATTTTTAACACTGAGAGGGGGGATTAATGGGAGAAGGGAGAGGGGAGAAGGAAGAGCTTTTTAGGCGATGAGTTTTATCTTATTGGAACGGTGAGTTTCATACTGTTGGAACAATGAGTTTCATACTGTTGGAACAATGGGTTTTATCTTATTGGAACAATGAGTTCCAATCGCTTGAATCAAACGGAAGAAAGAGAGGAATGTAATAGGCTGCGCTATTATGCTGCATAGCACTTCTCCCCTCTCCATTTTCCCTTCTCCCATTAACTTCCTTTTTCCATTAACTCCCCTCTTTTTTAGAGGGAAAAACAGGGAAGTATCTCTTTGGCATGTCTCATGCAGTGGAGTATGTCTGCTTCTGTTCCGCAGAATGGTCCTGATTTTTCTATTTTTAGTGTAGACATTGCAGCAGCAAAACGCCCGGCTTCTTCGATGCTTGCTCCGGCTGCCCGTTGATAAAGGTAGCCGATAGTATAGGTATCCCCGCATCCGGTGGCATCTGTGATAACGGCCGGTTCATATGCCGGGATCTGATGGAATGTCTTACCATCGAATATTACCGAACCCATACTGCCGAAAGTCAGTAATACTTCTTTGACACCCCATTCATAAAGCTTCCGGGCGGCTTCCGTTACACTGTCATATCCGGTCAATACTTCCATTTCGTGCTCGTTGACTTTCAGAAAATGTACATATTTCAGTGCTTCTTTCTTTTCCGGCCAGTCCACCGGATACACGCGGGTATTACGTACTTCACGGAGGTAGCCCTGCGAGTCAACGGCTACCAGTCCTTTCCCGGCCAGGTGTCTGATGACATCCACGGGAAAGTCATCGGCCAGCAGGGATCCCAAGTGATAAATATCCGCTTCAATTTCTTTTAAATATTGTGAGGTGAACGGATCTGCTTTGGCAAGCACCCTTTGTGTACGGTCATTTTGATTTTCTCCGTATATGTTTTCGAAATAGACGGAATGTTTGCTGGGGAGGGCTGTTACGTTGATACCGGCGTTGCGCATTCTTTCCACTACATTTAACTCACTTTCTCCTACGGCAGTAACCAGTCTATATTCGGTATTGTTGAGATGGCGCATGGCATATGAACAATAATAAGCTGTTCCTCCCGGCATGTAAACTGTAGATTGCGGGGTCACTACTTTATCCAGGGTGATATGTCCGATACAACAGAGGGTCTGTTTCTTCATTATTCTGTTCCTTTTATTGAATGAAAAAGCCTCCAAGAGTATTTCTTGAAGGCTTTTTAGTTTTTGTGCGGATGATAGGACTCGAACCTACACGTCGCAAGACACCAGATCCTAAGTCTGGCGCGGCTACCAATTACGCCACATCCGCAAACTTGTTGTGGCTAATTTTTCTTTAGCGGTGCAAAGATAGATATATTTTTTGTTTTCCCAAACGAATGCGAAAGAAAAGTGTTTATTTCAGTAATTCCCGTGCTTTTTCTATGATCGTATCGCTGCCTTTTACCTCATCTTCCGACTTCATATCTATTTTTACATCCGGGTTGATGCCCCATTCGATCTGGTTCATGTCCCGGTCGAAATGAGGACTTGCAGAAAAGCGGACTGTCCATCCGTTGGGTAACTCTGATGAAAAAGGCATACCTGAACCGCCCCCTGTCTTGTCGCCTACAATTACTACATTGGGCAGACATTTCATGTGTTTCACAAAGTCGTTGGTAGCACTATATGAATGCCGGTTGGTAAGCACGGCTACTTTCTTTTCCCAACGGATGTTTTTGGATGGTTCCAGATAGATGGCATAAGGCCTTGAAAAATCGTGATGTCCGGGTCCTGTTTTATGCTGGATGTATCCGGTCAGTATTTTTTCATTGGTGAAACGGGAGGCTATCTGGGTTGAGTTGGTTGCGTTGCCCCCGGAATTCTGACGGACATCGAAGATCAGCGCCTTGCAATCGGCCAGATAAGAGAAGACCACGTCCAGGTCGCTGTTTCCAATGCCGTCGGCAAACGTTTCATAATAGATATAGCCGATATTATCACTTAATATCCTGTATTTGAGACCTGCAATCTGGCGGTAATTCCGTCCCAGATAGTGGGTGTTCTCAATGAGCGATTCGTTGAAATTGACCGGAGAATCGGTCCAAAAGTCAAAGTGACTTTGATTCTCTTCGGAAGTCAGATTGACATGTCCGTCTTTGAGTTCGTACAACATATCGTTCAGCACTCCGAATAATTCCTGATTACTCATTTCCGGATAAAGCCGGCTGCGGTATTCCGTTCCGATGGCATCCCAATCGATATCCTTGTAATCGAGAAAACAGTATTTCTCATCAATTATCTTCCATAGCTGGTCGAAGTTCCCTTCCGGATCATTGACGTACTCTTCCTCTCTGATGCAGGCCGTCAGCCCAGCCAGACAACAGAAAAGAATCCATATCCTCATTACTCCCTTTTTCATCTCTTTCAACTAAATTTATTATCCGCCCGTTGGATGGCGTTGCCAATTCTCCCTTCTCCCTTTAGTTAATACGCTCTCACCGCCGCCGGCAATGGGGTCCCGTTTTTATTCCGGATCAGATACAGGTCTTTCACGAACCCTACCATGAATACATGTGAGTAAGTATGTGTCTTGATATTGTTGACGTCCGATTGTTGCAGATCAGCCATGTAACTGAACCGTAACTTGGCATACCGGACCGGAAAATCGATCGACAACATCTGGCGTACGGAAGGTTGGTTGTGTAATGAAGTGAACTGTATTACTCCGTCGGAATTCCCTAACGTGAAAATCTCATAATAAGATTGTCCGTAGTGAGGTGAGAACATGGCCCCCACTACCGGTACATTCACCTGATAGCGGAACGTCAGAGGATAATTCTTTATTTTTGCATGCCAGATGGCCATTGCAGAAGCATCCAGATTGATGAATGCTCTTGCCGAAGCCGGATTGTTCGTATTGCGCAGGTTGTATACGAATCCACCGTTTATATCTGCCAACGCACCGGCCAGGAGCTTAAAGTTTTCGGTGATACGAAACTGATAATGCAGCCCGTAATTCCAATTCACCAGACCGTTGAATGTGTTGTTGTTTTCTGCACGATTGTGTGTATACCCTATGTTGGCCTGAAAAAAATTTTGTACGGATACGTTTCCGTCCAATAGCTTGGTCATGCGCATGGTTTCCCGGGAGATACGGAAGTCTATTCCTTTGTATTCCTGCGGTGACAGATAGGTGTCGAAGACATTAGTATAGCCAATTCCATACATGGTGGCACGCGTGACGTAGCGATTGGCCTGCTGCGAATCTGCCTGTGCATATATTCCATCACAAAGAGCAAGCAGGCAACAGCCGATCAGCCCCATTTTTAATAGTATGTTCCTTTTCATTGGCAACCCAATTAATTTTAAATGAATCAGAACAGTTTCATCTGTCCCGTCATTTCGTCTAGTATGTCTCCTTCGCTTTTACCGTGATCCGGGTCCAGTATTTCCGGTTCTTCCTCATTCTCTTCTGTTTTATCCGGTGCCGGAGGATCCGGGAAACGGGTAGGCTCCAATTCATTGATTGTTTCCACAGTATATGTGGTGATACGTTTTCCTTTTGCCTTAAAGCCTTTCACGGCAATAAATTCATCGGCCTCGATGACCATCGGATCGCGGAAACTATCATGTCCGCCAAAGATAACTTCCAGGCGCGGATAATATTCATCTGTCAGCAGAATCAGTTGGGTCGCTTTGTTGTCTCCCAGATAATTTTGCTTACGGGTGGTACTTTCGAAACAGAAGCGTTTCAGATACGGATAGTTCTGTTGGTCGGCATCGTATAAGGCTGCCGTCCACACCTTGTTACCGTCGAATTTCTCAACGATACTTACATTGTTTTCATAGTGATTGCTCACGTCGAAATTTGTCGTATAGAATTCGCCGGTGTTCAGAACTACCAAGATGCTGTCGTCACTTTGGAATTCTCCCAGATATTCGCCTCTGCCGTCATAGTTGAGACGCAGTACATCCCGGTCGAACCAGACTTTTCGTCCGCCCAAAGTAGAACCGCCTCTTTGTTTCAAGGCTATTTTATGTACCGGCAGGCGTGTCAGGATAACACCTTGTGCCTGACGGCTCTTGATACCCACTTCGCTGAAGTCGCGCTCGAAGATGATACGGCGTACACGTGGATTGGGTTTTAGGGTTATCTTTATGATTTCGGCTTCTCCGTTAGGGTTGGCGCTGAAATAGGTAATCCGTGATTCCGGAGTTCCCTGAGTGACGTCATACTCACGGTCGCGTACGATGGAGGTCACGGCAAAACGTTTGATATAGGTCGTTCCCTCTTTTCCGTCGCGGTAGGCCACGTTGTAGATGGTACGCTTGTCGTTTTTCTTGAATACGTTGACGTACAATACATTCTTACCCACGAATTTCTTATCGGCAACCGGGGTTATCATGTATCTGCCATCCCGGTAGAAAATGATCACATCATCCAGATCCGAGCAACAGGCCACAAATTCGTCTTTCTTCAAAGCTGTTCCGATGAAACCCTCTTCCCGGTTGATATATAGCTTCTCGTTTGCTTCTACCACTTTGGTTGCTTCGATGGTGTCGAAGTTACGTAATTCTGTCCGGCGTGGGAAGTTTTTACCGTATTTGTCTTTCAACATCTGGTACCAGTCTATCGTATATCCCACGATATTGGCCAGATGTGCATCTATTTCGGCAATGTCCGATTTCATTTTGGCAATGATTTCTTCCGCTTTGTCTGTGTTGAATTTCAAGATGCGTCCCATCTTGATCTCCATCAGTCTCAGTATATCTTCTTTTGTTACCTCACGGATGAATTGCGGATAGAAAGGCGTCAGCCGGTTATCGATGTGCTCGCATGCGGCATCCATATCTTTGGATTGTTCAAACTCCTTGTCTTTGTAGATACGCTCTTCAATGAATATCTTTTCAAGGGAGGCGAAATGCAGGCTTTCCTGTAATTCGCCTTTGTGTATTTCGAGTTCCTGCCGAAGGAGGGCGAGCGTGTTGTCAACCGATTTTTTCAGTACATCACTGACTTTGAGGAAGTGCGGTTTATTGTCGTCGATGACACAGCAGTTGGGTGATATGCTTATTTCACAGTCGGTGAAAGCATACAATGCATCTATTGTCTTGTCCGAAGAGGTACCCGGTGCCAGGTGTACCAGAATTTCTACATTGGCCGATGTGTTGTCGTCTACCTTGCGAACTTTTATTTTTCCCTTATCTACAGCTTTCAGGATGGAATCTATCACTGTGGAGGTTGTCTTTCCGTAGGGAATCTCTTTGATTGCTAAGGTTTTGTTGTCTACTTTGTCGATTCGGGCACGTATCTTTACCGAACCGCCGCGTTCTCCGTCGTTGTATTTGGATACATCGATGGAGCCGCCTGTCTGGAAATCCGGATATAGCTTGAAATCCTCTTCGTGCAGATAGCTGATAGCGGCATCGCACAACTCATTAAAATTATGCGGTAATATTTTGGAAGAGAGTCCGACGGCAATACCCTCTACGCCCTGTGCCAATAGCAAGGGGAATTTTACCGGCAATGCGATCGGTTCTTTGTTTCGTCCGTCATACGATAGCTTCCATTCGGTTGTTTTAGGATTGAATACTACCTCGAGGGCAAATTTGGAGAGACGCGCTTCGATATAACGGGGAGCTGCCGCACCGTCACCGGTGAGAATATTACCCCAGTTTCCCTGACAGTCGATGAGCAGATCTTTCTGTCCCAGTTGTACCAATGCATCTCCGATGGAAGCATCGCCGTGCGGGTGAAACTGCATGGTATGTCCTACGATATTGGCAACTTTGTTGTAGCGTCCGTCGTCCAAACGTCTCATGGAGTGTAAGATACGGCGTTGTACCGGTTTTAGTCCATCAATGATGTGGGGCACGGCGCGTTCCAGAATCACGTACGAGGCATAGTCCAGAAACCAGTTCTGATACATGCCTGTAAGTTGATGTTTTACGCTTTCGTTATGTGAGTCCGCCGGCTTATAGTCCGAATGTCCTTCGCTCCCTTCCGGGAGCTCTTTGTCCAAGTCGTCTTTCGGTGCTTCAAAATCTTCGCTCATATTGGTTTGGGAATTGTCTGTTCAAGATTAACTGATTTTCTCAGTTGCAGGCAAAAATACAAAATTTATCGGGAAAAAATGCAAATCATTCTAAAAAACAAAAGTGAACCCGATAAGCTTGGACAAATGAGAGGATCCTATACTGGAAATGGAGAATTAAGAAAAGGGGTGTATCTATCTGTCCCTGTGCTTATGTTCTAATGATGGTGTTTGGCTTGGTGCATATAAATGTGGATGGACAAATTTAATAAATTCCCGGATATGCTGTCTCATAACGTTAAAAGTGAAGTGATAATTGTTTAATTCAACTGAAATTGCGTATTTTGCGTTACGTAAAATACGTTACGCAAAATATGGAATGTATGAGAGACAAACAAAAAAATATCGAATTGAAGAATCCGTTCCTGGTGTATGGATACGTGAGTCCGCATTACTTTTGTGACCGTGAAGAGGAGAGCAGAAAGATGCTTTCGGCTCTGAGTAATGAACGTAATGTCACCTTGATAGCTCCCCGGCGCATTGGAAAGACGGGGTTGATAAAGAATGTATTCTATCTGATGCGACAACAGGAAGTAGGTGTTTCCTGTTTCTATATGGATATATTTGCAACGCGTGATTTACCTTCGTTTGTACGCTTGTTTGCGGAGACCGTACTTGGACAGCTTGATACACTTAGCGAAACGGTGCTTCATAAACTGACCTCTTTTTTTCGTTCCTGTCGTCCGGTAATCAGCGCGGATCAGTTGACGGGAGCACCCACCGTTTCATTAGATTTTGTGCCGGATAAATCTGAACAGACGTTGAAAGAGATCTTAGAGTATATGGCAACATCCGGTAAAAAATGCTATGTGGCTATTGATGAATTTCAACAGATAACTTCCTATTCCGAGAAAGGGACTGAGGCTTTGCTTCGTTCCTATATCCAATTCCTGCCGAACGTGCATTTCATTTTTGCAGGTAGTAGCCGGCATTTGATGGAGGAGATGTTTACTTCTGCCAAACGTCCTTTTTATCAGAGTTCACAACTGATGGTGTTGTGTGAAATAGAAGAAAATACCTATTACTCTTTTGCGGCCACTTTCTTTGAAAAGAGAGGAGGAAGGTTGGAGAAAGAGGTTTTCGGCTGGATATACAAACGCTTTGAAGGGCATACCTGGTACATGCAGGTTTTGCTTAATCGGCTATATGAGCAGTACGAAACCGTTACTGATATCCGGCAGGCAGAATTCATACTGGCACAGCTGTTGGAGGAGAATACCCCTGTTTATCAGAATTTTATATCTCTGCTTACCGATAACCAATTGCAACTGATGCAAGCCATTGCCAGAGAGGGGAAAGTAGCAACGCCGAACAGTGGAGAGTTCGTTAAGCGTTATGGGCTGAAAGCTTCCAGCAGTGTGAATACGGCCTTGAAATCCCTGCAAGAGAAAGAATTGGTTTATAAGTCTGACAAAGGTTATATCGTATACGACCGCTTTATGGCATTATGGCTGGCAACCTTGCCATGACTTCTCTTCGGAAGTGGTAAATAAGATAAATTAATACCCCCGGCACCCTATTTATAAGATAAATAGCTATCTTTGTGGCGCTTTTTAGCTGAATAATGATTTCAATTTAATTAAAGATACAACAAGAAATGGCACAAGAAGACGTTTTTAAGAAACTCGTATCACATTGCAAAGAATATGGTTTTGTATTCCCCTCAAGTGATATTTATGATGGATTGGGAGCTGTGTATGACTATGGTCAAATGGGTGTTGAACTCAAAAATAATATAAAGAAATACTGGTGGGACAGCATGGTGTTGCTGCACGAAAACATTGTCGGCATCGACTCCGCTATTTTTATGCATCCTACTATCTGGAAAGCTTCCGGACACGTTGATGCATTCAACGATCCGTTGATTGACAATAAAGATTCTAAAAAACGTTATCGTGCAGACGTGCTTATCGAAGATCAGCTTGCCAAATACGATGATAAGATCAATAAAGAGGTAGCTAAAGCTGCCAAGAAATTCGGTGATGCTTTCGATGAGGCACAATTCCGTGGCACAAACGGCCGTGTCCTTGAGCATCAGGCTAAACGCGACGCCCTTCATACTCGCTTTGCGAAAGCGCTGAACGATAATAATCTGGATGAGCTTCGCCAGATCATCGTAGATGAAGAGATTGTTTGCCCCATTTCCGGAACGAAGAACTGGACGGAAGTGCGTCAGTTCAATTTGATGTTCTCCACAGAGATGGGTTCTACTTCGGATGGTGCCATGAAGATCTATCTGCGTCCGGAAACGGCACAGGGTATTTTTGTGAACTACCTCAATGTTCAGAAAACAGGTCGTATGAAAGTTCCTTTCGGTATTGCACAGATCGGTAAGGCATTCCGTAATGAAATTGTGGCCCGTCAGTTCATTTTCCGTATGCGTGAGTTTGAGCAGATGGAGATGCAGTTTTTCGTAAAACCGGGCACTGAGCTGGATTGGTTCAAGAAATGGAAAGAGATCCGTTTGAAGTGGCATAAGGCCCTTGGTTTTGGCGATGATCACTACCGTTATCACGATCACGATAAATTGGCGCACTATGCCAATGCTGCTACCGACATTGAATTCCTGATGCCGTTTGGCTTTAAAGAGGTAGAGGGTATCCACTCCCGTACCAACTTCGACCTTAGCCAGCATGAGAAGTTCTCCGGCAAGAGCATCAAGTATTTTGATCCGGAATTGAATGAATCTTATACTCCGTATGTAATTGAAACTTCTATTGGTGTGGATCGTATGTTCCTCAGCATTATGAGTGCCGCATATTGTGAAGAACAGCTTGAAAACGGTGAAAGCCGTGTAGTACTGAGACTGCCTGCTGCTCTTGCGCCTGTGAAGTTGGCTGTGATGCCGTTGGTGAAGAAAGACGGACTGCCCGAAAAGGCCCGTGAGATTATTGACGATCTTAAGTTCCACTTCCACTGCCAGTATGATGAAAAAGACAGTATCGGTAAGCGTTATCGTCGCCAGGATGCCATTGGTACTCCGTTCTGTGTAACTGTCGATCATCAGACATTGGAAGATAATTGCGTAACTTTGCGTAATCGCGATACTATGCAACAGGAGCGTGTGGCTATCTCTGAACTGAATAACATCATTGCCGACAGAGTAAGCATTACTTCGCTTTTGAAAACAATCCAATAAAACCTTGACGAATGAATAAAAAAATCTATTTATTACCAATTCTTTTACTGGCTTTAGTTTTTGTTTCTTGTGAAGAAACAAAAGAGGTGAGCATATATGATAACTGGCAAGAACGTAACGAAGCGTTTATTGATTCTCTGAGAAATGAATTTATGACGAACCGGGAAGTAAGCGGATTAGATACTATTCATTTGTTGAGCGCTCCAGATGATTATATCTTTTATAAGGAGAAAACTCCAGTAAAGAATGAGCCTGAGAACCCTGATAATATATATGAGTATATCGAGGGATATGTATTTGAAGATATTCAACCTTATTATACGGATAGTGTATATACATATTATAAAGGTACTTATATAATCGGTACCAGATTTGATGGCTTTACAGGGAAGAACCCTACAGTGTTTGATTCACCGAGTAGATTTTATGTGAATAGTGTCGTTACAGGCTGGTCTGAGATGCTTCAACGTATGAAAGTTGGAGAACGTAGGGAGATTTATATTCCTTGGAAATATGGTTATGGTGCAAGTGGCTATGGCAGTATTCTTGGCTATTCTACGTTGGTATTTGATGTGCAATTGTATAGCATTGAGAATCGTAGTTTAAATGCACTGTCAGTACTGGATATAGAAGAATAATAGATTTTTGTATATGAAAAAGTTACAGCCTGTTTCTCATTTCAATGAGAAACAGGCTGTTTTTGTAATCTATTTGTTCCATAGATGTTTATGAAATCATTAAGAAAGGAGGGGATTTGATGATTTGGGATATTTGATGTTGTGTGTTTGGAAGACTAACAACAAAAAGATTAAACTCAAAATGTTGGTTTTCAGCGATAGTAACTCCAGTCCATGTGGAAAGATTTAGCATCTTTTTTTCAAAGTGTAGCATCTTTCAAAAAAAGACGTAGCAAGCTTTAAAAAAAGACTTGATATCTTTTATTGAAAAATGTAGCAGGTTTCAAAGAAAGATATAATATCTTTTTTTGCAAGCGTTTTCTTATTTCTTCAGAATACCTGTTCTATATATTTCTACCCCCTTCATCGGCTTCACCTTTTAGACTTAAACTCCTTGTTCATCAGAGATACAGGGTGAAGGTATACTCCGGATTTCCAAGCATCGTGCTCATTGTTCGTGCGCCCGGTGCTTATTGTCCATACACTCGGTGCTTACGGACCGTATGCCCGATACCTGAGAGGTATTGGTATGTAGATGAGAAGACGGGAATAACCCTTCACCCTGTATCTCTGATGAACAAGGAGTTTAAGCCCAAAAGGTGAAGCCGGTGAAGGGGGGGATTCTATGTGGATAATGCGCCAAAAAAATCAAAATAAATACTAACAGTATCATTTTCGATTCCTTGAAAGAGGGAACTCGTCGGTAACCTAATTTGAATAATTCATGATCAGTAATAAGCAGTTAAGTAGTAAACTAATAGAACCACATCAGATGAACTATTTTTACTAAGCTACTTGACACTTATTACTTGATTACTGTCTATGAATCATTCAGGTTAGAGATATTTCCTTAATTTCTTACTCCATATTTTATATCCTTCTTCCGTCAGATGCAGTCCGTCATTGGTCAGTTCTTTCCGCAATACATTGGTTCCTTTCTCTGTAAAGAGGGGGAAGAGATCGATAAAAGTTATTTGACGGGATACAGTTAGGTCCTTCAATTGTTGATTGATTGCCGGTACAACGTCTGTTTTCCCGATCATGGTTTTGTATTTACATACGGATTCGTTGATGGGCAGCAGGCTTTGGAGGTATATCTTTGTTTGGGGGGATTCCTGTTGTATCCGGTCTATCAGACGGGTGATAAGTGTCACAACACTGTCTGCTGAAAGGTCGTGGGATACATCATTGATTCCGATCAGAAGGAAGAGCTTGGCAGGATGTCCGGGGAGTATTTGATGCAGACGGTCGTACACTCCCATAGCTTCGTCTCCGATGATGCCACGATTACGGACATTTTTCTTTTTCAGGCGGGCCCCCCAGTCTTTTCCGGCTTCTGTGAGGCTATTGCCCAGCATGACGATGTCTTCCGGGCCGATAGCCGGTTCTTCTTCGAACTGAAGGAAACGTTTGTAATAATGGTCTGTATAGGTGCGTTCGGTAGGGTAGATAGATGCTGCTACGGCATTGGCTACCAATGAACGGAGGCGTATTGCTTTGCCTTTATCGTCCGGATGTACGCTGTTGGTCAATAAGATGACAGAAGTATCGCTATCCGGGTCGAGGATGATGGAAGTACCTGTATAACCGGTATGCCCGTAAGTGTTCGGACCGAAAAGGTCACCGTGATTGGAAGCATACGGTGAAAAGATGTCCCAGCCCAAACTGCGTCCCAGCGCGCTAACCTGACGTGGGATGCTCCGCATGGCTTTTACCCCTAAAGGACTCAGAATGCGATGGCCGTTGTATTCGCCGTCATTCAACAACATGGCGGATAGTATGGCCAGATCGTTGGCATCGGAGAAAACACCGGCATTGCCTGAGATACCACCGTTCATGATGCGCGCCAAAGGATCGTGAACCACTCCTTTCAGAACACTGCCGTCTTTTTGTTTTTCAGTGGGGGCACAATGTTCCAGTATTTCTCCTGTGGGGCAATAATCGGTGTGGCTCATACCTAACGGATCAAATATATTGGCTTTGGCAAAATTGCGGAGGCTCTGTCCGCTGATGGTTTCGATGATATGTTGCAAGACGATGTAGTTAAGGCAACTGTATTGAAAATCACTTCCGGGCTTGAAAACGGGTTTACAGCCTGCTATGTACTCGATGAGTCCTTCCGGGTTGGGAGAACCGTACTGCTCGACCAGTTTGTTTACGGGAGCATATGCCGGTAGCCCGGAGGTGTGTGTCAGAAGGTCGGTGATGCGGATCTCTTCGGAAAATGCCGGCAGGTAGAGATTTACCGGGTCTGTCAGGCGGAGTTGTCCCCGTTCGGTAAGGATAAGGGTACAGATGGCGGTTGATATGGATTTACTGACGGATGCCATGTCGAATACAGTATGGGTATCCATGGGCTCACGGGTAGGAAATGTCTGTTTACAGCCATAGGCTTTCAGATAAGCTAATTTTCCGTGACGGACAACGGCAAGTACGGCACCAGGAATGTCTTTGTTGTTTATTGCTTTTTCGATAGCTTGGTCGGCATATGTGAGATGGCGGGAGTTCATTCCGACTTGTTCGGGAGCGACACGTTGTAGCGGTTGGGCTGAAATTTGAAAAGTGAACAGGAATATGTTCAGGATGATAAACAGTGTTTTCATGTGGATAGTGTTCGGATGAGGAATACAGATGAACGTAAATTTGTAAAAAACAATATTCTATTTACGTTCATCTGTGGTTTTATTAATTATATTATGGGAGCTTTGTCGTTCCCGATTTGTAAGCGTCTACTGCTTTTTTGACAGAACCATGCATCAGGAGTAATGCCTTTGCCCGGTCGTAATCCAATCCGAGTTCTTCGACAATCATGCGTGTACCCCGGTCTATCAATTTCTGGTTACTAAGTTGCATATTGACCATTTTATTACCTTTTACACGTCCTAACTGAATCATAACGGAAGTAGTGATCATGTTCAGGATCATTTTCTGTCCGGTACCCGATTTCATACGGGAACTTCCGGTCACATATTCCGGACCGACAATCATTTCGATGGCGACATCTGCTTCTGCCGCCATCGGAGAATTCGGATTGCTGGTGATGCAACCTGTCAGGATGCCATGCTTGCGGGCCTCCCGTAAGGCACCGATTACATAGGGGGTAGTGCCTGAGGCAGCAATACCGATTACGGTATCTTTATCGTTAATGTGGTGTTCGACCAGTTCTTCCCATCCCCGCCGGGTATTGTCTTCGGCATTTTCCACCGGATTGCGGAGGGCGGTGTTGCCACCGGCAATCAGTCCGATAACCAATGTAGGCGGCATACCGAATGTCGGAGGAATCTCCGAAGCATCGAGTACCCCCAAACGACCGCTCGTGCCGGCTCCCATGTAGAAAATGCGACCGCCTTGTTTCATGCGGGGAACGATTTGGCTCACCAGCTTTTCGATTTGCGGAATCGCTTTCTGCGTGGCAAGGGCTACTTTCTGGTCTTCTGCATTGATGTCTTCCAGTATTTCCCGGATAGACTTTTTTTCTAAATCGTTATAGAGCGAAGGTTGCTCTGATATTTTGATAAACATGTTGTGATTTATAAATAATGATTTATGATTTATGACTGATGAAAGGTCATGAGACCTTGCATGGGGCTTTTGACGATGGTTGTTATTTGTATCTCTAATTCGCGGGCGGCTTCGTGCAATATGTCCTGATAGTGGTAGGCGACGGAGCCGATGAAGTGAACCGGATGATTTTTGTAATCGTATTGCATGACATTACGCTGGAAGAAAGCCTTGAAACTGCCGAGAACTAATGCATGTACGGAGGGCTCCTGAATATTTTCTGCCAGGAATGGAGAAAGACTTGCCAAGAAACGATTGGGGAACGGCTGCCGGTATACCCGGTCGATGATTTCGGGAGGAGTCAGTCCGGTCTTATTCAGGAATTTTTCTTTTAATTCCGGCGTCATCTGGTTTTTCAGCATGTCGCCTACCAGGAGTTTACCCAATACCGCACCGCTACCTTCATCACCTAAAATGAATCCTAACGGTGAAACGTTACTTGCTATTTTTTCGCCATCGTAGAAACAAGAATTGGAACCTGTACCCATGATACAGGCAATACCCGGTTTGTGTCCGCACAATCCCCGGGCAACGGCAAGCATATCCGTATTCACTTCAATACCGTTCTTGGTGTTGAGGTGTGTGGAGAGTGCATTATGCATCATCGGAACCTTATCCGGAACACAACCGGCTCCATAAAAATAAACAGCATCGAGCACGTTCGTTTCTAAATGGGGAATCAGTGCCGTAGCAATCTCATTCTCTATTTCTTCCTCTGATTGAAAGAAAGGATTCATTCCTTTCGTTACTATCTGTCGGACGAGTTGTCCTTGTCCTACAACACACCAATCGGTCTTTGTAGAACCACTATCTGCTATTAATATCATATCTTTATATATATTTTTTTCTTATACAATATGTAACCGATGCTCCAATTGAGTGCAACAAAAAGGAGCGCAAATGCCAGTGAACCCGGATAATCGCCCAAAAGCGGTTGGAGGATACCTTTGTAAATGTAGCTGTGCAAACTGGTAGTCGTCCCGTCGAACGGTACGCGGATATTACCTAATAAAACGGCAAGTACTCCGGCCATGACATAGATGAAAAGCGGATTTACACCGAATGATTCGAAGAAGCGGCTCCACGATTTGTATCCTTTTACATCGATGATCCAGATGAGTAATGCTAAAAAACTGGAACCCAATCCGCAAGTGACAATGGCGAAAGTGGGCGACCATATTTTCTTGTTGATGGGGCAGCCGTAACTGAGCAGGAAGCCCAGAAAAGTAAGGATCGTGCCGATGAGGAACAACCGTTCGAGTTTCTCGTTGATGTCCTTTACTTCCATCAGCAGTTTTCCGACACAAAAGCCTATCAATACGTGGGCGATGGCCGGGATCGTGCTTAATAATCCTTCCGGATCGATTCCGTTGTCTTTATACATATGCGCTTCGCCTAATACGGCACGGTCTACGACCGAAAGTATATTGGTACTGTTGTACTCGAATCCGTTGCCGGTGACGAGCAAAATGAAGTAACCGATCAGCAGGGTCGCAATCAGGTAGGGGATATGCTTGTGCTTCATGGTCAGGGCAACGATGGCAGTTGCGCCATAGCAGAGTGCCAGCCGTTGCATAACTCCCAAAATGCGGATATGGTCGAATGTCCAAATAGATTGTCCGAGACGGGAGAAGAACGAAATTTCTTCAGCAGACAGGGAGTTCCATGTACGGCAGAACATGGAGAACCATGCAAGCCCCAATCCGATGGCGAAAATAACAATGGTACGTTTGAGTATTTTCAGAGCGGCTGAATGGCTGAATTCAAAATTGTATTTCCGGAGAGAAATATAAGTAGATATTCCCATGATAAACATGAAAAAGGGGAATACGAGATCGGTCGGTGTCAAACCGTTCCATTGGGCGTGTCCCAATGGTGCGTAGACGTACGACCACGACCCGGGGTTGTTCACCATAATCATTCCTGCGATGGTGATACCTCTCAGTATGTCGAGGGCTAAGAGGCGTTTACTGGTGGTTTTATTCATTTTCTGTAATTTTTATGTGTTAAGTTTTTTAGTTTGATCAACGGGCTTTTGTACATTCGTCTACAAGGTAGGCGATGGATACGTAAGTTACACCTGTATGGGTAGCTAATCCTATTTCACAGGTACGGCTATTGGAATATCCGGTCTGTATGCCTGCCTTTTCTAATTGAGGGCGTAGCTTACGCAGTGCATAACTATTCACTTCCGGGTGTGTGAAGCCCTTGTCTCCTGCAAAACCGCAACAGCCCACCTCTTCAGGAACGATCACCCGGGTGGAGCATAAACGTGCCAGAGAAAGGAGGGTATCGGCCAATCCCATCCTACGCATGGAGCAGGTGATATGGATAGCTACCGGACGGTCGACCGGGCAGAATTCCAACTTGTCGCGCAGGAAGGTATAGATAAACTCGGCCGGTTCATATAGCTTCATCTTCCGGATTTTTTCACGCATGCGATGCAGGCAGGGGCTTTGGTCACAGAGCACAGGGTATTTCCCTTTTTCGGAAGCTTCCCACAAAGCCTTTTCAAGTTCTGCCGATTTACGGTCGGCAATATCCGGCATACCTTTACTTTCCCAAATTGTACCGCAACAGAGTTTCTCCATATCTTTCGGAAAGATCACTTCGTATCCGGCCTTTTGCAGTAGCGATAACATCTTATCTACGAGTGGTTGCTTCTCCCTGGATTTCTTAGGAAGTCCCATCGTCTGATTAATACAGCTTGGAAAATAAACGACCTTGTTTAGCTGAGAGCTGAAAGCCTTTTTTTTAGTTGAAAGTTGAGAGTTGAAAGTTGAAAGTTGAGAGCCGGTATTGCTGTCACTTTGACTTTCCTCTCTTTCCTTCTCCCTGCTCAAATCTCCCTTCTCCCTTCTCTTATAGCTCTTGGGCATGAAAGGAGTCCATTGCGGAATACCTAACAAGTTGTGCATTCCTGTAGTGAGAGTAAGCATTGCCGAAGTACCTAATACGGTGTGTGCTGCGTTGGCGCAAGCTGCTCTTTATACCGGCAAAATGGTTGGCGGCAAAGTTGCCTATGGAGTAAGCGAAGCTACCTTCCGGTAATTCCTGTTGGCGGATATAATGAGTCAGATCGCCGGTATTGATTCCCATTGGACAAGATGTAGAACAGAGACCGTCGCCGGCACAGGTTTGATTGCCGGGATAGCGGTATTGTTTTTGCAAGGTTGTCAGCCTTTGGGGATTTTCACCGCTTTCTTTGAGTCGGGAGATTTCGCGTTGTAGCACGATACGTTGGCGCGAAGAAAGAGTGAAACCGCAAGTCAGGCAGTTTACTTCACAGAAGCCGCATTCGATACACTTGTCTATTGGGCCGATATCCGGTGTACTTTTATTGTTTTCTGCCGGTTGCCGGTGGGAACTGCCTAATAGAGGCAACGGTTTAAAATTCTTGATATGACATTGGGGATCATCGTTGAAGATAACTCCCGGATTAAGTATATTCAGCGGGTCGAAGAGTGTTTTGACGGCTTGCATCATACGATACGCTTTTTCTCCCCATTCGTATTTTACGAACGGAACCATGTTGCGTCCGGTACCGTGTTCTGCTTTCAGTGAACCGTCATATTTGTCTATTACTAAAGTTTTGACATCATTCATCAGTTCTTCGTAGCGTTTTACTTCAGCATCCGTACTGAAAGACTGGTTGATGATGAAATGATAATTACCTTCGAGGGCATGCCCGTAGATACAGGCATCGTCATATCCATGACGGGCTATCAGTTGTTGCAAGTCGGCAGTTGCTTCAGGTAGGTCTTCGATGTGGAAGGCCACATCTTCGATGAGACTTGTGGTTCCCGGTTTCCGGGTTCCTCCTACAGAAGGGAAAATCCCGGAACGGATGGCCCAATATTTGGAGTATTCCTCCGGTTTGTCCGTAAAGTGGACGGGAATATAAGTGTTGAAGGGTTTCAGCGTTTCCTCTATGACAGCGATATTTGCTGCCAGTTCTTCTTTACTGTGTGCTTTGGTCTCTGTCAGTACGGCGGTGAGTCCTTCTCCTGTCCGATCATTGACCGATGCTAACGATTTCCAGTCGAGTAGTTCGGCACCTTTTACAATCCATTCTTTCTTTTCGTTGGTTAACTTCTTCAATGCTACTACTGCCCGGCATGCTTCTTTGATGTCTTTAAAATAGAGCATGGCGCTGGCCTTGTGCGGATAGTCGTATTCTGTGCTCATGGTGACTTCGGAAAGGAATGCAAGTGTTCCTTCCGAACCTACCATTAAGTGAGTGATGATATCGAACGGATCATCGAATGTGATGAAAGGTAATAAATTCAGTCCCGTTACATTTTTGATTGAATATTTATAGCGAATCCGGGCGCTGAGTTCTTTATCGGTACGAATTTGGTCACGCAGAGATTGAATTTGTGTGATAAACTCTGCATGCTTCATTGAAAAAGCCTGTTTGCTGGCATCATTGCCGGTATCGAGCAAAGTGCCATCTGCCAGTATAATACGCGCAGATAATAACATCTTATCGCTGTTGGCATGTGTCCCGCAATTCATACCGGAAGCGTTATTCATCACAATGCCGCCTATCATGGCACTTTTTACTGAAGCCGGATCCGGGGCGAATTTACGTCCGAATGGCTGTAACAGTTCGTTGACACGCTGCCCGATGATGCCGGGTTGCAATGTGATCCGGTTATGATCGGGAGAAATACTGTATTTTTCCCAGTTTTTTCCGGCTATAATGAGAATAGAGTCGCTGATGGCTTGTCCGGATAAGCTCGTTCCGGCTGCACGGAAGGTTACCGGCAACTGATGTCGGGTTGCCGAACGCAATAAATCCGATATCTCCTGCTCGTTGTTCGAACGAATGACGATCTGGGGAATGAGCCGGTAGAAACCTGCATCTGTTCCCCATGCCAGCCGACGTAATTCGTCAGTGTAGATTCTTTCTTGCGGGACAAACTGTGATATTTCCTGCAGAAAGGCCTGGTACTTATTCTCCTTATCCATTTTTATTTATATAAATAATATTTTTTAGACAATTGCCGGAAGCTGTCTACATCTTTATACCAATAGTCACGAATGTCTTCCCAACGGTTATGTTTGCTGAAACGTTCGCGTATTTCATTGGAGCCGCTTACTTTATCGAACATGTCGAAACGTCCTTTGTCTGCATGATCGAATACAGTATGTTCCGGATAAAGAGCAGCCACCTCTTGCATTACCAGAAATTGTATTTCACTTAATGCAGCTTTCCGGTAATCCATAATATGCACTTGTACTCCTTGCAGATGCTCTCCTTTCCCTACGGAATAAAACGGCTTGAGATGTATCGGACGGAAAACGATACCGGGCAGTTGCAATTGATTTAGCTTGCCGGCCAGTTCTTCGGCTTTTATCCATGGGGCGGCAAACATCTGGAATGGAATGGTATAACCTACTCCGATGGACAGATAACCCAGTTCTCCGAGTATGCCCGATACCGGATAGAAGAAGGCTGAATGTGGATGCGGAATGTGGGGGGAGGAAGGAATCCATTGCAAGCCGGTTTGCACATAGTCCATCTTGCGTTTCCATCCTTTCATTTTCACCACGTGCAGATCGCACCGCTTGCCCAGCATATTTTCACCGTTCAGCATCAAAGCTAATTCGCCGCAAGTGAGTCCGTAAAGGTACGGAATCTTAAATTGACTTACAAAAGAAATGTATTTATCTTCTACCAGATTGCCTTCCACCTTTTCACCACCCACCGGGTTTGGACGGTCGAGCACGATAAATTCCTTTCCATTTTCGGCTGCGGCTTCCATGGCCACTCCCATGGTACTGATATAAGTGAATGAACGACAACCGATATCTTGTATATCGTATACTAACACATCGATGTCTTTTAGCATCTCAGGGGTTGGTTTGCGAGTCTTTCCGTAAAGTGAATAAACCGGTAGGCCGGTAGACGGATCGGCGGAGTTATCCACTTTGTCTCCGGCATGAACATCACCGCGTACACCATGTTCCGGCCCGTATAGAGCTACCAGATTCACGTTGGGGGCTTCGTGAAGGATGTCGATGGTCGATTTCAAGTGATTGTCTACTCCGGTCGGATTGGTGATGAGGCCGACACGTTTTCCTTCGAGGCATTTGAAGTTCTGTTCTTTCAGAACCTCAATACCGGTTTTGATTTTTATTTTTTGTGCCTGTATGGTGAGGGACAGCAGGCAGCAGGTGCTAAGAATAATAAATCGGAATTTGTTCATAAATATCTCTGTTTCGAATCGTTATTGTTTTATTTTTGGGTTTCTTTAATTTCTTCTGTTTCTTCTTTTTTACCGTAATTCGGATCGATCTTGATGAATGCACAGACAGCTATTGTAGCAGCACAACAGATCATTACCCAGATAAAGAACTTCTCGTATCCGATAAGTTCCTGTAGCCAACCGGCCATCATACCCGGCAACATCATACCTAATGCCATGAAAGCGGTACAAATGGCATAATGTGCTGTCTTGTGTTCACCGTCGGAATAATAAATTAAGTAAAGCATATAAGCCGTGAAACCGAATCCGTATCCGAACTGTTCGATAAATACACAAATATTGATTGTGAGAAGATCTTGCGGCTGAAAATATCCCAGATAAACAAATGTAATGCAAGTGAGTGATATACTCCATGCCATTGGCCATAGCCATTTTTGTAGTCCGCCTTTTGCCGCGCAAATACCGCCGATGATTCCTCCGAGAGTGAGTCCTATAATACCGATAGTGCCGTATACCCAGCCGACTTCGGCTGTACTCAGCCCTAACCCGCCTTTTTCAATAGGATCGAGTAGAAAAGGATTGATAAGCTTTACCAATTGTGCTTCCGGTAAGCGGTAGAACAGCATGAACAATATGGCAACTCCGGCTTGCGGCTTTTTGAAGAAACTTGCGAATGTGGCAAAGAACTCTTTGAATATGTTGTTCGCGGTCACATTGCCCACTGCCGGCTTGTCGGATGCCGGATGAGGCAAAATGTAACTGTGGTATAAATAGAATGCAATGAAGAGTCCTGCAAGGATATAGAATGTAATACTCCATGCCATGGCTATGGTAGAAGTACGCTTTTCCAGTTCTCCGGCCAGTACGACCAGAAGTCCTTGTCCGGCTATTGTTGCAATCCGGTAAAAAGTACTTCGGATGCCGACATACATAGCTTGGTCCCGGACGCTTAAAGCCAGCATGTAGAACCCGTCGGCGGCTATATCATGTGTAGCCGAACTGAAAGCTACCAGCCAGAATATGGCAAGGGTTATCTGAAAGAAATTAGGCATTGGGATGGTGAAAGCTATTCCGGCCAGTCCTGCTCCCACCAAAATCTGCATGGTTACTACCCACCAACGTTTGGTTTTCCGTAAATCAATAAAAGGGCTCCAGAATGGTTTGATAACCCAAGGGAGATATAACCAACTGGTATATAGGGCGATGTCTGTGTTGGAGATACCGAGCTTTTTATACATAATGACAGAGATGGTCATCACAGCTACGTAAGGTAGACCTTGTGCAAAGTACAATGTCGGTATCCAAGCCCACGGTGATAGTTTCTTGTTTTTCATGACGGTATATATTTAATATAATTTCTCGATAGCGGCACCGATGTAATAGTGCAACAATATTTCATCGTAAGCATAACCTTGTTCGCCCATTACGGCGGCACCGATCTGGCAGAGCCCTACACCATGTCCCCAACCGGCACCTGTGAGAATAAATTTTCCGGGAATACCATTTTTTACCTCTGTTTTGTCCACAACGAATGCCGAACTGTATAAGTGGGAAGGAGACAGGGTTCTCCGGATTTCCAGTTCCTTACCGATGATGAGCGTCTTTTTCGTTCCTATGATTTTTAACTTTGAGATACGGGCGGATGTGCCGCGTTCTATAGGGATCAAATCTATAACCTGCCCATAGTCGATGCCGGAACGTTGGAAAATAAGTTTGGCCAGTTCTTCCTGTGTATATTCTACTTTCCAACGGTAAAAATCGGTAGTTTCCTGATCGTAGTTGTTCAATACCTGACTGAGTATTCTCTTTTCTTTCGTATTACAGAATGCATCAGGAGAGGTCCGTATCCACTTCTCTGCTTCTGAATGGATACGTAGATCGGGTAGGAAGGTCGCTTTTTTACTGTCTCGTTGTTTGACAAGATAGGGGTGTTTTACGTCTTCCCAGCAGTATTGAAATTCTTCGAAGGCCCCTCCGCAACATTTAGAGAAGCGGGCATCGCAGATTTTATCTTCATAAGTTAATGCTTGTCCCCGCGTGGCTTGGATGGCTTGCTCTACCATTTCAGTGCTTGCCCGGGTGATTCCTTGGTAGCGTTGACAATGATCATCGGCGCATACGTCAAAGTGCATATGGTCTTCCCGGTCGTACCAGCGAATGTATTCTTCCTGATCCACCCGGCAAGAGCTGTATGTGCCCCGTACTGTTTTGGCTTTATCGATCTGAGCGAGCAGCCAACTCCGGGAAATAACGGCGTGGGCTTTCAGAAATTCAGCTGACGAGGTGGCACGCATTTCAGAAGATATCACACTGAGTAGATAGTCTTCCAGAGAAAGGATATTTATCGCTGTCAGGTGTTTTTGTTCGTCGATGATTTTTAGCTTCCCCTTAAACTTTTGATTTTCCTTACGTTCCCAATGAAATTGAATACCGATGACGACATCGGTTAAATCGAAGTCGGAAGTCGTGTCATCTTCCGGTTCGAACGTCAGAGGTAAAGAAACCGGTTCCCGATGATCTGCCTGACTTAACAGGTAACCGTCCTCTGTTTGCCGGATGTTATATGCTCCGGTATATTTTTTTCCTGTAGTCCGGCAGGTGAAAATTCCGTTCAGCCGGAAACAGATTTCCGGTGAAAACAGGATACCGACTTCCAGTTGTGGGAGGTGTGAATATTTCTGCATAGGCAAGGTTAACTTATAATCGGATTAATTCTTTTTGTATCGCTTCCCAGCTATCCGGGCCGGCGGTTACCTGACTGAACATATCGGTCAATAAACCGGCTGAATATTTCCGGAAATCTTCTTCCCGGGGAGAAATGATCAGGCCGGCCATATCGACACATCCCGGACTGAACAATATTTTCTCCGTTCCCTCTGCATAAAATTGCCGGGGACAAAGACAAACGGTCCATTGACAGTTGTCGAACCAGCCGAGCAGGTTGATCATCGGTTCTTCTTCGAACGGAATGGATCGGCCGATGATTTCCATGGTCTGCCGAAAGAGAACCGAAAGGAGATGGGAGTCGGAAGCTTGTAAAAGGATCACTTCGCGAAGATAGTCCTTTAATATAGAAACCGAATAGTAGTCTTTTTTTACCAGATAACGGCGGAGCTCTTCATTGGC
>ENA-OPAV01000567-OPAV01000567.1-human-gut-metagenome-genome-assembly--contig:-NODE-567-length-29210-cov-2.426856_pt1 | contig 29210 bp, 30 predicted proteins | sample MGYA00241056_ERZ501428 | MGnify/ENA primary metagenome ERZ501428 (study PRJEB25962, sample SAMEA2042621) | human gut metagenome | biome: human gut; feature: human-associated habitat; material: faeces... | reverse complement strand
GATTATAATTCCAAAAGTAATAAATCTATCGCATTCATAAAAAGGAACAATGATTTCATACTCAAGTTACGTCCACCCTGTTCAATCTGATTCAGACTCGATGTACTCAAACCGGTCAAGTTGCTAGCTTGCAAAATACTTAATCCCCTATCAGTACAAAGTTTCCTAAGTGCTGGTCCTACCATATATTCTTCGTATTTCATCAATAGCCACCTTCTCTCTTTGCTCTAGCAAGAGCCTCTATTGCCTCTTCCTCCGTAGGATAATTACCATAGAAATTTTCATACTGGTCATAAACATTCACACCATCGTAATCTATGGCAAGGTACATTTTGTATTCCGGCAGGTAGAGAAGATTCTCTACCTCGCCATTATGAAAACCATTCAACATCCTGCACCTCCGTCCCAAGGCTCGGATGCTTCTTTCATTTCTTTATCAGCTTCTACACTCACAACATGGATCCGCACCTTATTGTCATTCGCAAACTGCATGAACGAAACCAGATCTTCCATGTCTTCTGAAATGTCATCAAAGCTTCTAATAAAAAGATGATTGATAATAGACATTTCCATCGCCCTATAAATATCATCAAGCTGAGGTCTGTCGATATCTCTGCTACCGCCTCTATCCACATCCACACATAAGATTTCACAGCCCTCCTCGTCTCCGGCTGCAATCAACCTCTCACAGAAATCCATCACCTTATGCTCTGATTTTCTAGATTTGATGAATCCCACTGCCAAGTTACCATTTTCATGTTTCATGAAATTGTTATAGTTCTTCATTTTTGTATCACCTTTCCTAATTGAAATTTAGTGATACAAGCGCCTGTATCCTTTCTCAAACAGCGTCCTGTTTGATATGTATAAATGATAACTCATTTGAAATATTCCATCTCACGCTCAGAAGCCTATCTTTTTGGCTTCACTAGTCCTCTGAAGACTAATTCGCAATACTCTGATACAATTGCTCGATTAAATTAACCTGCATCTGGGACATAACAGGCATTTGTATTTTTCCAAAAAGGAGATAATCGGCAGAGCAATTTAATAGCTGTGCAATTACAAAAAAGTGTTCTAATGAGCATTTTGCTTTTCCTGTCTCTATACGTGATACCTGATTCGCACTAATACCAAGATAAGCACCTAATGTTGCACCTGACATCCCACACTTCACTCGTTGCTCTTGTATACGCATACCAATATTCATTCTCTGATTATCATCCAGATGCATGACGTCATTTTCTAAGTTCACTCTGCCACCTCCTTTCTTCTTTTTGACAAAACAAAAACGCCTAACAAAAATACACTTGTAACCTGCATTACAAACATATTCTCGTCAGGCGTTGGTAGCTATAGTATCCTATGCTCCGATTTGCTCAGTACGATTTGTTCTTTTATCATTGCTAGCTTTACCATCATGGAGGGAAACTGCCACAACAGCTCTGCATATCGGACATTTTATTGAAACGATGCCCTTTGATCCTCGCAGCAAATCAAACAATCGCTTGTTCTTGCAGCAAGGGCAGGCAACGTGTATGTACTCATCTTCCACACTTTGCACCTCCTAGTTTCTGCGTAAGGCAACTGTCATAATTTTACCTGCTAAAGTAGCGCAATCTTATTATAGAACATATGTTCTGTTTTTGCAAGTATAAAAAAAGGTAATTACAGCAAAGTTGCTATAATTACCCCGGCTTATTACTTCTTCGAATAGCACATAAAAGTAATTAAATATACATAAATCCAACATCCTAGACCATACTCCTTTGATAGCCATGTTTCATATATTTAGAAGTCCAACTTGTATACAGGCAAGTTTCTACCATATACTTTATCGCAGGCCTCTTCCCAGTATATGTAAGATATAATGGTATCTCTTTCAAAATATCCCAATGCTCTCCTACCATTAACAATTACTGGGACCCCAAAAAACTTTTTTCTTCCATGAGTAGAATAAAGCCTACTTGCTTTATCTACGCCATTATTCTTTTCATCCATGATATTTCTCCTTTCTCGAACCTTCATATGATAACATCCATAAACCATTGTTAAATTAAACAAAGCCAGAGCATTAGAAATAAGATAATTTCTCATACTCCGGCTTCGTTTCTCAATGAACCAGCTCGTCCAAGTCAATTATTGTTATGTTGATATTCCATCAAAATCGTCATCAGATCATCAATTCTTATATAATCAGTTCTCCGGTGATCTTTTACAACCAATACTTTGTAACCATTTTCTTCTTGTAAACAACCTATAGGGATACCTTTAACCATACCTGTTGTATATATCAATCCCCCATTTCTGGCAGAATTATCATTAATATTATTCACATGAATCACCCCACTTCAATAACATCCGGTAACTTTGCCTTTTCATCATCCGTTGCATTCCTAATTATTTCAAGAACACTGTTTTTTTCCATATCTGTCATTTCATTTCCCATTGTAAGATAAGAAATTATCATACCTGCATTTTTGATTGAGTCTTTACCTGTAATCATCTTCTTTTTTGCACTCCCGATTACAAGTATATTCTGCCAAAGTTTATTGTCCATTGACCAATCAATATAATTGATTTTTCCAGCAACCCTTCTGAAATCAATTCCTTTATTCTGTGCCATGTAAGCAACATGCGCCAATGCCATCTGCGTAACCGGTTTAAACAAAAGATTGTTCACTCTATACTCCGCCGCAATATTGTAATCCAAAATCTTATTCATATAGTCATGATATACTTTCACTTCTGAAAGTAAAACATCCCAAAATTCAGCTACAACTTCATAGTAACTGTCTACTACTTCGTCATCAGGTAAATAATTTACGTCAATATCTTCATTCTTCAAAAGAGTCTCCGAAATAGTATATATTGAACTTAAAGTCGTTAGCTGAGCACTTCTTTGTGCCAAAGTATTACTCTTCCAATTCACAATATCTTGTTTTAAATCTCCTCTTGAAAGAGTTGCTAATGGACCTCCATCACCTATAAGTCGTCTTGCTATAACTGCAAATGCGTCATCTTCGCTAATTATTATATTGTCGCTCCGGCTAGTCTGCTTAGCATATTTATTAATTTTATTAAAAAGTTTTCGTATTTTTTCATCACTCTCATGCTTAACGAAAATTACACTAACCTCTTCTTTTGCGAGCTCCGGATGTGGATATATCTTCTTCTCCCAACTTGGCTTGATTTCATATCCCGCCGGAATTCCCATTAATCCTTTAATTGCAATCTTTAGGCTCAACAATCTGTGTTGCCCATCTAATGCGATTAACACCTGAGCATCCGGAAATGTTACAAATCCAAAATCACTCATGGTATTTTTATATGCTTTAGGTAAATCTCCTGTAACATGTTCTAATGGTTCAAACTCAATTTCTTCCCATCCTTTGTATATATCCACCACAATGCTACTGTAAAACCTGTCTTTATCCTGTGTAATATATGGCACCATTTCCATAACTACCCTGTTAACATCAAGATCTCTTTGAATCTTCTCATCTGCTGTCATTTCGCTATATTCAGACATTTCTTTTGCAAAACCCACAGTATTTATCAGCGTCCCTGCAGACATTTTAGTCTGATAATACTCTGTAGAACCAAATTTTCCTTTAAAACACGCTATTGTCTGCATACCAATCCCTCCGTACTTGTTTTTTATAATTCGCGTTTGTTTAAACTCGATTGTATCACTGTTTTTATTCATTGTCAATTATTTTTGTTTTTTATTTCTATCATACTATCTCTCTTAGTTTTTCTTTAATTCCAAAAACATCAAACTCCCATTTAATTTTCCTCCATTTTATTTTTAAATATTTTGTCATTTTCCGTGTTTTTTACCTGTTATTTATCCTTTTATAATTTCTTTAAATTTCAATTTTTTGTTTTTGCTTTTTTGCATTTGTTTTCCGAAAACAAGGGTATACAACATTGTTTATTCAAAACATTATCCTGTTTTTGAAAAACAAAAAGGATGCTACTACATAGCATCCTAATTCTTATATCCAAATCTTTCTTCAAAAACTTTCACACAACAATGCATTTACAAGTAATCCCATAATATCCTTATTTTTCTTGATGCATTAATCTTCCTCAACGCTTTCGCCTCTATCTGCCTTACTCTTTCACGTGTTACATGTAAAATGTTACCAACTTCCTCCAATGTTCGTTCTTGATTATCTATAAAGCCATATCTTAATTCCAGCACGAAACGCTCTCTTTCATTCAACGACTTTAATATTTCATCAATAATTTCTTTCATGGTACCCTGTAGCATATTACCAATGCTATCTTCCGCTTCTAAATCCTCTGGCAGCTCTACATAAGGGAGTATATACTTGCAAATTTCTTCATCTGTTACCCCTGCTTGATTTTTGACTTTCTTCCCTACTAATCCAACAGCTTCTTCAAAGTTATCATCGTCTATTACATCGCTGGCGTCTGATACAATTATATTTAACTGATCTCTGTAATGCGCCGGATAACGTAATATAGTACCTTTAATTGTGCTCTCACGTTGCATATATTGTCTTACCCACAACGGAAAATATGACGGAAACAAATCCGGACTTGTAATATCATATTTTTCAATCGCAGTCAGCAGGCCGATTACACCATTTTGAAAAGCTTCTTCAAAATCACAATAATTGTCCTTTGAAAAATAATAAGCCTGCTTCATTACTGTCCTAAGATACATTTTTACCATTCGTTCCTTGGCATAGGCATTACCATTTTTCGCCTCAACTATTATTGTCTGCCACTCTTTTGATTGTGGTGGCAATATATCTGCTATTGCATCAATAATCGTAGCACAATTTGGATATTCAAATTTAATTTTCTCCAAGAGTGCGTCATAATCCAAGTGACTTCTATCCACATAAGAGTCATTATTGCTACTATCCTTTCTCGTTTCAGTATCTTTCACAATCATCTTTTGGTGAAGTAGTTTATCACACAAGCTGTCTATTTCCACCAAATCTAAATCATGTTCAATACAGGCATCAATAATGTCATCCTCTAAGAGAAAACCCTTCTTTTCATATTCAATTTGTAATAGTCTCTCTATAAGCTGCTTTTTATCACTTGAATTACCCATACTTTATTTTTTCGCCAATCTACATAATGCGCTAATCTGGTCTGCATCTATTGTCTGGTTGTATCTGTCATCTATCTCTTCCATAAAATCATATAAATTTTTTAAGTAATCTTCTGTACTGGCAGCAGATTCAATGAGTTTTTCATACAATACATCGACACCACCTAATACATACTGCTCATATAATTTTTCATCATTTTCTGCTTGTGCACTGTTAAACTGCCGGAATGCTTTATCCACCCTTTCATCCAAAGAAGGAGCATTCTTTTTATCTAAGAGCATGATAAGTCGATATGTAAACGCAAGATCGTCACCATTCTCTATCAACTGCTGCGGAAAAATCTTTGTTGGTTTTTGTGTCCCATCTCCTGTATTTACATCAGCCTTTCTCTGATATAAGAATCCTACAATAGGAGCCATCATATAGACATCCAGATTTCTCTTAAACAACTGATTTTTATCATCAAACTTTGCAGTCAATTTATTAACCTTTTCTGCATGTGTTCCTTTGAATGAATATTCTTTATCAAACATGCCTATTACCTCCCAATTAATTCAGTTTCAAACTCGTTTTTCTTGTCAAACAAGTATCTCATTCCCACTTTGCTTCCCATATTTTCTTCAGCAATTTCACCATCCGTATCCTTGATGAAAATAATTACCTGTTCCGCAACTTTAGGGAGTGCATCACAAACAGTCTTAATTCTGGTTTTATCGAAAGCAGATAACGGAGCATCCATTACTAACGGATATGCTTCTGTCATAAGCATAGAATTTTCTTCAGAATTATTTTCTCTTGCCAATTTAATGACCCCTGCAATAAATGCAAAAATCACAGAAATACTTTGCGCCGTTGAAGTTTCAACATCCCCAACATATCCATCAAAATCATCTACCTGTATCTGAATATTATATTTTTCATCGAGTTTAAGAGAAAATCCACCATTATATATTTCCTTAAATATAGAATTAACCGTTTCCTCCAGTTGTTCTCTTACTTCCGTTTCCTTCTCTTTGTACACTGTGAAAAGGTACTTGTACATATATGTTGCATATGCTTTGAAACTTGCAATCCGTTTATTATTTTCATCCTTCAACACAAGTTCATTAATACTTGTCTCGCAACGTTCTCTCTTAGTTTCAATAGCCCCCTTCTCCTCGCTTAGTCTAACTCTTTCTGAACGCAGTTTCTTTACTTCCCCATTGTAGAATGTGTACTTTTTTTGAAGTTCTCCAACATTGAGCATTCCTTCAAGCTTCTTATTTATGATTTCAATTTGATTTGATAGTTCAGCATAATCGGCATCAAATCCGCTTACCACACTAAACTTATTGGAAATATCATCAAAAGCATCTGCAGCCCCCCGACTCTTCAATTCACACTCACGAGCAAACTGACCAATTAATGTACCAATGCTTTTAGGAGGAATATAATCCAAAACCTTGTTTAACTCTGTATATGCGGGTCCACCAAACTCGATAGGTGCACCACATAGACACTTTTTTCTATTAATGAGGAACTGAATCGTCCTGGCATGTATATCTGGTATTCCAGTATCCAACTTATCTGCATCAACTAGCTCTTTTAATGCGTCATGAATCATTTTTGTTGCCATCCACGAAACACCTTTTCGATTAAATGTATCTATTACCCCGGATGTGCTTGACACTTTGCTCTGCTCTAAGCCTGTCATTTTATTCTTCAATTTTACTCTTTCTTGTGCATACTTCTCACTATCTCGATTTTCAGCAATCTTTACTTCATATTCTTTAGCCTTTTCGCTTGCTATATCCTCTTCATTGTCAATTTCAGAAAGTCGCTTTTCAATCTGCTCTAGCCGAAAATCATAGCGCGATATTTCATCTCTAAGTTGTGCAATTTTTGAGTCACTCTTCGAATCGTAATCGCTTTCATAACTCTTAATAACAGTATTTGCAGATCGTCCTCCAAGATGATCCAAAGCCTCTGTAAATGCACTTAATCCAAGCAAGCTCTTAACTGCATCTGCAAATTCTTTGCTCTTACCCTTCCTTATCTCTTTACTCATATTTCCGATTCTTTCTCCATCAAAGAAGAAATATTTTGCAAGTTCTTTAGGTAGAATTTCCTTCATTCTCAAATCAACTTCTGACTCTTTCACGAAATCCTGCTGACCATCTTTATTCTTATACTGAATTTTAAACACAGTGTTATTAGGTCTTTTTAAACCACCCGTCGAATCTGTCGTATATTTTTGCTCACGTGTCATAATATAATCAACGCCCAAATGCACCATAGATATCTTAACCTGTACCGACGCTTCCCCATTAGGACCTATATTCTGAGCAATTGCCTTATTCAACACAATTTGGTCATCAAAATCAGTAGCACCATATAAACACCATGTAAAAGCTTGTGCCAATGTGGTCTTTCCTGAACCATTTTCTCCCATAATGACAGTAACATTCTTTTCCGGATCAACGGAGAAATTAATAGACTGTGTTCCATTAAATTGTCTGAAATTTGTCAGACTCATACTTTTTAATAACATTCCACTTCCTCCTCAATCATCTTCTTAATTTTCTTTACCATCTCAGCAGAGCCAAATTCCTTTGTACTTAGATTTCTTTTTTCCTTTACTATCACTTTCTTAATAAGTCTTTGAGCTTTATCAATATTGACCTCAATACCATTTACAATTTCTTTCTCATTAGTCGCCATAGTTAAAATCCTCCTCAAAATCTAATACATAATCCTGTAAGTCATATGCCTCTCTTATATTATCCAATATAGCAGAGCAAGAAACACCATTCATAGCAATTCGTGCAAATTCTTCTGCCCTACATAATTCATTTTTAACAAGCGTAAGTTCTCGTTGCATTTCCTCTTCAGTAAGAGAACTCACTTCATCTAACGGTCTTGGTAATGTAATAAAATCATATATTTCTGCATATTCCTTTCCATCTGCTAGTCGCAACACTCTACCTCTACGTTGTATGTATTCTTTGGGATTGGTTGTACTGGCCAATATAAAAGCAGTTTTTATACTTGGAATATTTACGCCTTCATCCAAACATTTAATAGCAATTAATGCTTGCAATGTGTCTCCAGCCGCAAATTCATTTTTCAAAACAGCTCTCTCTTCCGCACTTTCATTTGATGTGAATTGAGACACCTTCATTTTCATTTTATTTCCAAGCAAATCTGTCACTATATCAATTTGTCTTAAATCATCCTCATCAACTTCTGTAGATTCCTTTTCAGTATCAAGAACCTTTGTGGCCCCACAATAGACCAGTAAATGCTTATCATCCTTATATGGTGTAATTGCATCCTCAAGTGCTTCTATTTTATTTACAGCACCTGCAACAAGTCGTGATCGTTTTAATGCGATTCGTTTTCCTTTCTCACTCAATTTAATTTTTCCATTCTTGCCTTTCATCAAACATTTTGATATTTGACGAGAATAATCAGCATATGCTTCTCTTTCAGTCTCCGATAAAGATACAATTATAGGATAATACTTATATTTGGTAAGTTTGTTCTCTTCTATAGCTCTGTCAAGCGTATATTCAATGCATTTATCTCCGAAATAATCATATAGTGCCTGCGTTCCTTCCGGGTCACCATGTCTGTCCAATGTTGCAGATAATGCTAACCTGTAATTAAACTTATCCGATAATAAGCATCTTAGATATTCAGCACCAAAATTATGTGCTTCATCTACCACCAGCAACGCATTTCCTTTTATCTTTTTTATCTGTTCCTGTACAAAATCACCGGAAAATGTTGCATTCGTTGTAACAAAACAGAAGAACTCTCTTTTACATACCTTTAACTTCTGATTTCTTACTGCATCTGCCAGTTTTGTCTTCCATTGCTTTGCAGGAATTGCACCATATCCCACAATTGGATTCATTCCAAATTTAACTATATCTTCTTTCCATTGTTCTACCAAATGCTGATATGGGCATACGATAAAAACTGCTAATTTATCTTCAAGAAATTCTGATAATCTCGCAACTGCGCCCAAACCTGTATAGGTTTTTCCTGTTCCGGTTGCCATGTCGAAAATTCCACGAAAATCTTTCTCCTGCCACATATCTATTGCTTCGTCCTGATATCCGTGTAAATGAACATCTTCCGGAACTCTTGCACCATAGACAGCATCATCTATAGTGTTTTCTTCCCCTAAATCCACCTCATCAGTCGGCTCAAAATCCTTTTCATCAAACACACTGTAGTCTACTTTCGACCTCATGTATTTCTGAAGAATAGATTCTTTTACTTCCGGTACAGCATATGTTGATACTTTAGGGTCTAATCCTTCCCAAATCTTTTCAAAAGCTTCTGATTTGGCATCAGCTCTCTTTGCATCCGCTTCGTTTTCCCACGAGCAAAAAACATCAAATGCTTCATAATTAACATCCATGCCCGTATATGTTTCATTATTAGACCCTGAAAATGCTATTTTATTACCCTCATCATCATAAAATACACCCATCTTTTCATGATAAATTCCATAGTTCTTATTATTTTCTACTAGTGCAATTTTTATATCCAATCGTCCATCAGCAATAAGATTCGCAAGTAAATTTAATCTTTCGCTATCACGGAAATTTTTAGGTTCGTATAATTCTCTTGTAATTGCACCAGCAATAACACTTTCCCTCTTCTCATATCCTTGCTTAATAGCTTCAACATCTTCTTTGTTCAGAATTGGTGATGCTACTAGCCTCATTGTCCCACCATTATTAACAAATGGTAGCAACCCTTCTGCTATATGCACCAACGACGATGATGAAAAAAATCCAACTGCTCTATCATACCTCGATGCTATTTTTAAAATAGGGGCATAAAAGTCTCGTGTGGTCAACGATATTGAAGAACGATATTCTGTATTAAGTTTTAATTCCTTAAAACTCATTGTTTATCCCTCCTCACTTATTTCCCTAATAGCCTCCAACAAAGTATCTATATCATCTTCCGTATTAAACTTACCAATACCAACTCTAACTGTGCCCAAATTTTTATCATCTTTTAACCATTTATGAATAAATGGAGCACAATGATATCCTGTACGAACCGCAATTCCGAAATCATCATCTAAGATAATTCCCAAATCCTCCGACTTATAACTTTTCAGATTGAACGAAACAATATTCCTATGTAAATCTGAATCCGGTAAATATAAAATCACATCCTCAATTTCTGACAAACCATCAACCAGTCGTCTAACAAGCCTGTCCTCTTCTGCAAGATTAGTATAATCCACCTCTTTAAGAGCTTGATTAAGACCAGCAATTGCAACAATATTATTACTAGCAAACTCATACCTATCCGGCGATTCAGATGGCATATCTAATACCAATGAATTGCTTCCAGTTCCTCCAGCCATTATTTCGCTTAGCTTAACCTTACCGCTATCTACGAATCCACCTATACCAAGTGGACCATATAAAGATTTATGTCCGGCAAATGCCAAGAAAGATATATTCGTTTTTGACATATCAATCTTCTCAACTCCCAAAGACTGCGCTGTATCTAAAATAGTAATAGCACCATATCTCTTTGCACATTCAAATATCTCTGCCACAGGAAGAACATATCCAGTAACATTACTTATATGCGTACAACATACGCAACGAGGAGAGTTAATCGAAAAATCATATTTAAGCTTTTCTAAGTCTATCTTCAAAGACTTTTCATCAACCGGCATTTCCAAAAGATTAATATCCAACTTCTTTTTGATGAGTTGCAGTGTTCTTGCTACTGCATTATGCTCATATGGAGAATAGTAAATGTTGTCCCCTCTTTGCCAAGTTATACCTTGTAATATTTGATTAAGTGCAACCGTAATTGAAGGCGAAAAAACAACGCTACTATCCATTGATGCATTTACCAAGTTTTTTATCTGCCTCTTTGTATCATCAATTATTTCTGTTGCTGCTCGTGCCTTTGCATAAGAACCTCTTCCAGCATTAAATGCCATATTACGATTCGCATCGTCTAATGCCTTATATACGCTTTCCGATTTCGGATATGTCGTTGCTGCATTATCCAAATAAACCATCAGGCGCCCTCCTAACTTAACTGTTTTTCAATCATTTCCAGTAAAATCGCAACTTTATCATTCACAGACAAATCTGAAAAGTCCTCCAGATTATCCGAAAGTATATTCTTTAAAATTGCTCCTGTACCTTCACTAACATGTTCATAATATCTGACTATCTTCTCACCATCTTTACCAATGAATGACAATTCCAACTTCCCGGTTGCAGCATTTTCATCACTGATATTTTCAATCTCTTCTTTTACTGATTTTAAGATATCCAAATATTTATTCATGGAACTGTCATTCCACGAATCCATATATATTTCCGTAACAGCATGAACCATCTTTTTAACCAGCTCTACATCATCAAATGTCTTTATATCCGATATGACATTCATCAATCCGGTGACTTCGCTTGCATGAAGTCCTTGCTTTGCAAGTGTGCTCTGTGATTCATACCACTCCTGCATTGTATGAACCAAATCATTCTTTTGCTTTTTATCGAATACCTCAATAGTCGATTTAACTGCGTTTTGAGCCACCCATTCATAATATCCGTTAAGTTTGGTTTTTAACTGTGATATATTCTCGACCAATCTGTCAAAGTCGTGTTCGCAACCAAATACCTTTGGTAGTTCTACAAAAAGCACTTCATAAGGATTAGCTTCCACACTTTGTAATAAACCCTTAACTTTAGGAAACGCCTTACTAATAACCGAATTATTAAAGTACGCATCTTGCTCCTTAATGTTTTTTGTAACCTGTGGCAAAGCTCTGAACCAACGCTGCATACTTACCAAAATATTCTGCAAACGTGATTCTGACTTATTACTAGCTTCCTTGACTCCAAATAGCGCACTCAAGCTTGTTAAATACTGCTCCTTTTTCATATCTTCCATAGCTATAAAGATATAATAGTCGCTTGGGCTTTCGCACATATTCAACACGATATCAGCGCTAAGTTCCATTTCCTTTGTATCAAAGTATATGACAATATCCTCTTTGCGAAGGCTGAGTGCATATGCTAAATAAATTGGAATGATTCCTCTTCTCATACCAATAGGTGCTTTTACCAAATTGTCAACTAGTTTTGAAAGAGGCTGCTTTACATCACAGGCACTGTCAATATAGGTATTAAATATTCCCATTACCTCTTCTGCATTTCGTTCATATTCCTTGCTAATAATTCCTGTTCCTACGAACAATGCCCTAAATATAGTAGCTTCCGCGCTCGTCCCTGAATAATAGTCCGAGCAGTCTCCTCCATATATCAATCTGTCAATAATTGTCTTTCTTGCTTTCTTAATAGGAGAAGTTATAATATTCTCCTTATTAATCATTTCATTATTAACAGACAATGTTTTAGGATAAATCTGATAGCAAACCGTATCCACAACATCAGAAATTTTAGTGTTACTTATTTGCTTTACATCGCCTTCTGAAATGTAGAAAAATACACTTTCATCCTCTACTTCAAACGCATTATCTATATAAGAAAAAATCTCTCTATATAAATCATCCTCAATAATAGGTATTTCTTTCAGTAATACCTTATTTTCTTCAGATGCAAAGAACAATGTATCCGTTTTAATTTCTTGTAATACTTCATATTCAAGCATCTTATCTTGAAGAGTCAACATTTTCTTACTGTAGATTACAACAACTCTTTTACTCTGACATTCAGCAATCTTTGCATATATCTCTTCAGTAAAATCGCCATCTTCCATAGAATAGAGAGCTAAAACTTTACCATCGCATACAGATTTATTCTCCAAAACTACATTCAAATCATTTATAGCCAAGAATTCTTCTACCGACATATATTCATACGGAAAATAACGTGTCATAGAAAATTCCATATTATAACGCTTTGGTAGTACATAGTGCGTATCAGATACCCAGGACAAAACTTGGTTGTAGTTAGTCTTTGCTCCTTTTAGATTCATTCTCTTCTTAATTTCCGTTTTCAATTCCGATGTAGCTCTGGTCTTAAATACATAACAATTATTTGAACCCTTTTTATATATCAATCCCTTATCACACAATGCATTTAATGTTGCCTCTGGATCTGGGACACCTGCAGAGATATATAAGTCCTGTTCGTCTGCCGGCAATTCATCAGGTTTATTCACAATATTGATTACAGCAAGACATTTCAACATTTTTTTCTGATTTGCATCAGTTATTTGTTCAATAGCATACTCAGCATTCAACCATTCACTATGAATAAACTCATTGTTGATATCTTTCTTAAACAGGCTCTTAAAATAATCATACACAAGGTCTGCATCAATAATCCAATTTCTACTTTCAATCATGTTTTTAACAGTTCGAGCAACACTATACTGTTCTTCCTTAGATATGAATGTAAAAAGTGTTCTTTCGTTTTGTGCCACCTTTTCACTTATATTCAAAAGCAAATATGCAGTTACTGGGCTTAACGGATAGCACCCCTTGACTACAATATTCTCAAAATCTTGTCTTGTAAATTCTGAAAATGCTGGTAGTTTATATGCCAAATCCACTGCTTCATCTGAAATGTATCTTGCTATCTGTGGCGCTTGAAGATATGTTTCATCTTTTTCTATAGCATTCTGTATCAATTCATAGTTATTTTTTGACGAAGTAACAAAAAATACCTCTTTGATTCTTCCCTCAATACCAGTAAAGGAGTTGATAATATCAACCGATAAATACTTACCATATTCCTTGATACTCTTATGGGCAACCATGGTAATAAATATCTTTGTATTCTTTGAAGCGTTTGCTAGCTCACACATATCTTGCAGTAATTTCATATTATTACCGGTTGCCTTCTTATCTTGTCCTTCAATATACTTGCTAAACTCGTCGAAAACAATATAAATACCTGAATATCCGTACTCTTCAACAAGTTTATCTGCAATATTCTTGTACATAGGCAGCACTTCCGAACCGACAAGTGGGTTAAACTCACTTCCGGAAGTCAGTCTAGGATATATCTTTTTGAAAACTGTTAAAGCTTCTTCATCACAATTCTTCAATGCAGAGACAATTCTGGTTACAGAGAGCTTATATTCCTTTAACATTTCAGAGAAATTGGCATAAGTGTCTTTATACTCTTTCTTCCATCTGTTGATAGTAGACACAGCATACGTATAGAAAGTGTCAGGTGTAATACCAGTAAGCTTTTCTCTCTTTAATGCCTCATTTAATCCAACCAAAAAAGCTTGATTCAACTCCCCTTGCGTACTCATAATCAATAACGGAAGATATTTTTTCTGTTTATAAGCCTTTTCTACTTTCTTTTGTACACCAGTATTAACCTTTTTGATTTTATTTGCCAACTCCTGCATCAATGCATCATTCTCTGCATTATTTTTTAAAGTAAGGGTTGCCAAAAGCATAAGCAACAAATGTGATTTACCCTTACCATAAGGTCCAATTAACAATGTTGAATGTTGCTTATTATCCAAAACAGCATCCAAGTATTGTTCCAAAATATCAACAGATGACTTCGTTGGTATATAACTCTTTATTTTATCTGTCTTGTTCAAATCCAAATAGAGATTTACTGAATCTCTAAAATCGCTATTGAATTTAACATAATCTCTTAATTGCATATAATCTACCTACCTTGTGTAGTATTCTTCGATAATCTGTTTTACTGAAATATCTTTGTTAGGATATATTTCATCCAACCCTGCTGTTCTGTTAACAGTAATAAAACCAGCATTATCCAATCTATCAAGAATTGTATTAACTGCCACTCTCGATAAATGATAAATATTTGCTGAAAGTTCTGCTATATAGTCAATACTTACTGAAGTCTCTTTTTCAAATATGGTTCCTAATTCGTACAAAATGGCTTCATCTTTAAAATGTCTCATATCCGGTTGCTGTCGATAATAAACATCATTTTCTTTCTTTATAAGTTTCAAAGCAGCAAGCGGACATTTATTTTTATCCTCTGGGTCGTCATTTACAATATCCTTACTATACATATTTAGCATTACATCAATATCATCTCGTAGTGAAGACTCTGGAAATGTGTCAGTTTCTGCATATGCAATCAACTCTTTTTTTAACAATATAAATAGCTCTTCTTTTGTAAATTCGTCCGCCTGACATTTATTGAAAAACAGGTACCACACAGTTGACCTAAATGCATTCTTCGCAAGATATGAATGAAGTAACCATAAAGTCAAATCGTCTTCTAAATATGCATCATATTTAAATATTAGCTTTCCTAGTTCTGTTAATTTAGCACCATTCTTCTGTTCTTCACCAATGAGTCCCATTGCCAGCATCCAATACTTTATAGACTTCACCATGTTGGTTCCAACACCCAACTGGTCAGTTCCTTCATTACCAGTAAACACCTTTGGATTTTTATCAACTCCATAGAGACCTTTTGTAATCCACCCTTCTCTAAGATGAAATTTCTCATGTCCTTTTAATCTAATAGCCGCCATAATTAGCTCCTTTTGATTGTTAATACTTTTCGCATGTAACATCCTGCATTAAAATGGTCAACACACTCCGTGCATCTAACACATTTATCATCATCTATTCTGTATACCACAACAGGATCATCATCCTGCTGCGGGAAAGTATGAACACTAATCGCATTATGCTTACATACACTTGCACATGCTTTACAACCTATACACATCTGATATTTTGTAAGCTGGCACTTGATTTTTAGTTCTGCTGCAGCCAAACTATTAGCTCCAGCAATATTTGTTTTTTTAATAGTTACTTTTAACCTATTAGTTCCTATTTTACCTTGAAGGACTAATACAACATTTCCAAGTTTGTCCATTACATAAACTTCTCCAAGACGTTTATTTCCAAGGTCAAAATTCAAATACCCAAACGGCTTAAACAACTCATACAAATCTTCAGTAATAAGTGTTTGTAACTCATAATTAAATGCATTATCTTCGGTAGCACATGGTTCGAACTTAATAATTGAAGTATTGGATATTTCCAAACCCTGTCCACCCTGCCTTGCTTTCCAATTTCCACTGTCTATATATTCTTCTGGATCAGGCTTGTCTATTTTCTTGGCAAACTCAACAAGTAAGGTTCTCCAATGCTCATACTTAGTAAACATATGAACTTTTGACAAAAACTCTGACCATGAACCATTATTCGGACAGCACCAACATCCGACACGAGAATACCCCAATCTATACGCATCGTTAAAGTCAATCCCTGTTGTCAATATATAAAGCCATACATCAAAATCAATCCATTCAATAATAGGTGATACTACCGTCTGCTTAGTAATCTTAGGACTTTCACTTTCCCTGTCATACTTACTTCTAGAAGCAGATTCACTTTTTCTTATTCCATAAAAAGTAAGCACATTTGTTTTATCTTTAAAAACTTGTGACAAGGTCTTAGTAATAGCTCCAGTCTTGAAAACAGTGCAACACCATCTCATAACACGAGAAGGAGGTCCTATTTGCTCACAAAGTTCCTCAAAGTTCTTTTCATAATTTCTAGCTCTTATTACTGTATGCTTCTTTGAGAATCGCTTGCGATACTCATCCGTAAACGGGAATTCCAGAGTTGTATCTCCATAAATATGAATAATTTTACTATTTGCAAACGCCCTCATTACCAGATCAGAAGTAACCGTAGAGTCTTTTCCTCCACTAAAGGATATAAACATATCCTCAAATGAATACTTTTCTTCAAAACTCTGGATATAATTTATTGCTTCATCAACAATATCGTGATACCGCATACTATTTGCTTCAATAAATGTCTTAACCATCTGCTCAAAATACTTATAATCTATTAGAGGCAGATATTTATCATACTGTTCTCGTATCTTATCTATTTCCGAAAGAGGTTTGCTATTAACTTCTGTTATAGATAATTCAATCTTTTTTCCATCTACAAAGTATCCGGCATTACTATTCCATACAGAACTTTCATTTAGTGCCATAGGATTACCAAAATCCAACAATATCGATAACAGTAATTTTTCTTCCGGAAAAACAGGTCGTAAATCCGTTGCCATATATGTACAATCAGAATCACATATACTACACTTCTTTTCAAATACAGGTACCTTACAATGTTCACACCAGTAGATTGTTGTTGAAACAAGCGGTCTTGCATCACAGTCTTCTTTGACGCATCTATCTCGAAAAACCGGCACATTATGAACCGGACATATTTTCTCTAACATATATTCCTCACTTCCAAATATTCAGTTGTTACTGAATATTTCCCGTAGTCTTTATTTCAACAACATCCTCTATGCTACAGTCCAGTTCTTTACAGATTCTCTCTAATGTAGATAAATTAACTGGTTCTCCATTTGTCATCTTAGCCATTGTACTGGTACTAATCTTGACTTTTTTGCATAATTCGCTCTTGTTGATTCCTTTATCAATCAATGTCTTCCATAAGTTATTGTACGAAATAGCCATACTCAATCTCCTCAAATATCCTAATGCTCGTTTATAGACGTTTTGTGACAATAATCCAATAAATAGTTTAACACAAAATGTTCATTTTTTCAAATTCAATCTTTGAAAAACTAAAGTAAATCTGCTGAAAAAGGATAAAAAAGGAACCAAGATAGTTACCCTTGTCCGGCTTGTCCGAATTCCTACCCTACCTTGATTCCAATTATAGTTGAAATACTGTCCTATTACTCGTACTTTATGCTTAAATATGAAATTAAATTAGTCGTATAAATTAAGTTTTTGACCATTATAAAAGTTAATAAATATTTTTCAACCGACCACAACCACATCTGTTTCTTCAATATGTGGAATTTCGAATATGTATTTACCACACGATTGATATTTAACCTTTTCTTTAACTTTTTCTAAATCGACATTCCACTCATATGATTCATACAATAATTCCGCAAACTTCTCAACTTTCCAATCATTAGGCAAATATGTATCCTTTATATAATAATCATCACTACCTTCTGTATGTACGGATACTTTAGCTCCACCTAGTATAGACAAAAGATAATCCGCACTAATTACTGGCACATCATCAATCACAACAGTATTTATCAGATAGTTTGCTGTTACTACAACCGGCTGGATTTTTCTAATCTCCACATTATATTTTTTATTAATTGTTCCTAATTGTTTTCCTAAAGAATCGGTACATTTTTTTGCCTGCAATACTCCCAACTTCACCGTGTTTAGTGCAGACCATTGGTCATGAGGTCCTTTTCCCTTTGTGATGGCCTTTGCTTGTACTATTAATAGCATCCCTTTACAATACACCATCAAATCACAATCTGTAATAGCCTTTCCATTTTGTTTAATCTTATAAGCTCGTTCTAAAACTCTCCATTTATAGTGTTCAAACATTTCTGATAGCATCATTTCAAATTCATGACCATACTCTTTTGCTACAATACCACCATTTACCAACCTTTTTCTTAAAAACAGTGACCAATCAAAACGCTTACAGATACTAATAATTCCATAAGTCCTTTTATCTTCTAATTGAATAAAAGGTGCATAAATCAAATCATATGGAGACGTCTTATTTTTGTCGTACAAAAAAACTTGTTCAATTATTTCTCTATCACCCTTTAGTCCTGCCTCTTCCAAATATTTTAAAATCCCTTCCCAAAAAATTGGAAAATAATATTTAATAAAATCATCTCTGCCACACTGGACATTTTCAGTAATTTTCCATACAACTATAATAACGATTAGTACCGAATAACAAAACTCAACTGTTTTATCGTCCATATTAAGTAAATAACTGTCTTCGTAACCAAATTCTTCGGCAATAATGTTCCTTATTTCGCCAATTATAGCTTCTACTTCTTTTCCAACAACAAATCCGTTATCAAAGTAATATTGATACATAGCGTCTGCAACATCTCTTATTATAAGGTTATATCTCTTCCAAACTTCTTCGTTTCTACCATTTTTCCCTGCCAAATGTCGTCTGACATCTGCCCTTCTTTGACCAGACACTTTAGACTTTTCAATATTCAAATTAACTAAACTTAATCGTATTACTTTACCATCGGCATTTTCTACATAATATTTATTATATGTGACTTCATCTCTTATTCTATAAAAACGTTGATATTTCTCAACTTCCTCAATCAATTTTATATAATAAATATACGACTCTCTGCCACCGGAAAAACTTAGTATATTTTGATTTCCTTTATCGTTAGATAAAAACAAATTTAGAATCAGCGCAAACTCAATTTCATCCTCATCTCTTTCTTCCGTAAGCTGTTGCGTAAATTTATCCATATTTATTGATGTTTGTCTACTTTTCAACAGTACAATCTTATCCATTGCATCGCACATTAACCCACTCAAATGTTGTATATTCATCAAATCTTGTTCTTCATAAACATATGCCAAATCATATAGATTAGTATAAATATTCGTTATATCTATCTTATTCACAATATTATTTATTTTTTCTGATATTTCGCATAGCTCCTTCTTTACAATCTTTAATAATTTAATATAGTTTTTTTCATGTATATAATGCCGATTGTCTATTATTTTGATACGTTCCAAGTAACTTTTTAATATCTTCTCTTGTTTAGTATTATCTACAATATATTGGATAATCTTATGCTCTCTCAGCGCAAACAGATCTTCTGAATCGTTTGCTTCTTTTATGTAATTCATCAATTCGTCATAACTACCTTCTCTAGCACACTTCATTATTTTTTTAATACTTTTTTGATTATGCATTTTTCACCATCTTACAATATTGTCTGTAGCACACATTATTGTGTCATTGCCATCTTCATTGCGCTTTACACAAATAATCTACTTAAATGAACTCATAGGAATCATCTTGCCATCAACAATAAATTTACCTTCCCTAAATGCTGAAAGAATTTCAAATGAACTCTCATCTAATAAATCCCGATTCCTGTCATCAAGCAAAAGACTAATTTGATCCATCATTTTTTCAGTACTAAGTCTTTCAATCTCTTTTTTCATTGCAAGAACACCTTCTGAATTTTTACCTGCGTCCTTTACTATTGTATTTGACAGAATCCTAATACAACTAGCAAGAGAAACAACATTTGCCTGCATTATTTTTAGAAGTTGTTCCACTTCTTCAGGACTTCTATCTTCTTTTTCCTGTTCTGTTTTGTATTTGTTTCCAACGGTGGTATTAACTACCACCGTCTTTTCTACAGAGGCTTCTGGTGATTTTATTTCTCTCATCAGCTGAAGAGCCTTTGGCTCTTTTCCCATCAGTGCATCTTTAAATGCCACTATATATAAACTGGAATTATTAAAAAACTTCTTTACATTTTCTTTTGTTTTGGGTATAACTCTTTCTTCAAGTATCCCTAACAGATAATCAGTTCCTCTTTCTAATTCCCTCGTAATGTAAGGAGCAAGTATATTATCAATGACATATTTGACAATTGGATGAATTCCCTGCTCATTTTGTATTCTCATCAATTCGCTTTCATCCACTTCTATCAATTCAACCGGACCATTTAAGTTATTTGTTCCATCGAAAAATTGAATGGCACTTTTTGAACCATCTGAATTTATCTTTCTATTCACATGGCTACCTTTTTTTCGTCGAATTTTATAATAACCTTCCTCAATTACTTTTTCTTCCATCGCGTTCTCCTTTTCGTCACAAAATATCACTATTACTCAACCCATGTATTTCAGCCTGTAGCTTCTCAAGAAATGCAAGTATATCTTCAAAATCCGGAGCAGCACCATATATCATGTTGCGCATTGCCTGATAATCCTCTGCTAACGCTTTATGTATGCTTTCTCCCGGCAAAATCATAATACTACCCAATGTTGCAGTTTCATAATGTGCACCTTTGGCATAATAGAATTTCTGCTTAAATGCCACATCTTTTTCTAACAACTCTTTTCGTTTAAATGCTCTTTCCTTTACCCATGAATTGCCCATATTATACACATCATATAGATGTCTTGCATATCTGGCAGGCAACGACTTTCCCTCCGGGAAATTTGCAATTTTATGTAATATGGTGAGTTTTTCCCAGAAAGTTCTCTCAACATCAATGGTCAAAACCGATGTATCTTTTTGTGAAAAAATATCCGGATATTTTTCAGCTGCAAATGGAGTTACGATTGTCTCATGAGATGGCATCCATTCTGCTAATGGTCCAATTTCCAATCTTACACAAGAACGTAAATACTCTGCCTCAAATATCTGCGGATAATAAAAATTAACTACCATCTCATCTTCTGTATCAACCGAAATCCATTCTCCATCCCCCAGTTTTTCTTTCATTTCACTATTCAACTGGGGTATCAATTCCTCTTTATAGAATTTTGCTGCTTCCGAATTAATTTGCTTATTGAATAAATCCTGTTTGGTTTTCGACCTTTCTTCCCAAGGATTCACCTCGTCATTCATTATTTTTCGCCAGTCCAAAATCAAATCTATATCCTCGGAAAACCTCTCAATAACATGGTATGATTTAGAAAGGCTTGTTCCACCTTTAAAGACAAAAGCGTTTTTGTACTTACAATCATGGAATAGATGGTCCAACATAAAACATACCCAAAAGTCTTTCTCTATTACATTCGGCTGCATTCCCATGGATATTGCCGTTGCCTGAAATAATTCCATTCTGTCTTTTATCTGTAATTTCGCAACTTCTTTCATTATTCAGCACACACCTTTCTGATTACTGTATATATCCATTCGCTTACACCAGTTGCTTCCACTAACATCTTTTTCTTCTCTTCTCTAGGCAATCTATTTCTCAAACTCAAAATAATACCATCATCAACACGGTCCTTCCCCAATGTCTTTAATGCCTCAACAACCAAAGTGGTTGTCTCAGACATATATGAAATTTCACGATTTGCACGATGCTTAAAAGACAACGTGATATTATCCCAAGAAAACTTTCTATATGGACCGTCACTGATATAGGACCAGACAACCGGAACCTGCGTTGATAGTCCTAATTTATTTAATGCTACGTCTCCACATGGCGCAATGGTCCAACGAAAACTTCTGGCAATAGCATACGCTACCCTTTCAGGATTAGCCGGAACATATTCCCTCAGCAAATTGCTATATACAGGCTTTTCATAAACTCCGTCAATAATTCTGCGGATGTTTTTCTCTTCAACCTGCCTTCCAAGGCATTTTCTTACAGTTGTTGTTGTAGCAATATCGGTAAAATCTGATGTTACAAATATTGAGCCTTCTTCTGCATCCAGTATTCTTCTTTTTATTTCGATATATATTCCATTTGCCATAGCAATGCTCTCCTTTTTGTCACGATTATTATATAATTTTCGTGACATTTTTTCAATATCTTTAAATAAAAAAACCAAAGCTAACATATTCACATTTAGTTTTGGCATTTTTATGTAAAATAATTTTGTTCTCTTTATTACTCTTAAATCAATAATAATCTATATTTGACATTATTTCTGAATAATATTCTGCTTCCATTTCTGCTTTTGCCTCATTTATATAATTCAATTCGCTGTCAATACCATCGAGAATATTATTTAAAGCTTCAAAGAAATCTCCCGTTTCCATAAAATCAAATCGCTTATTGTGAGAAAAATATTCCTGCATACTATTTGACATTGGATATCTAAATTTATTTGCATCTCCATCAATCGTATGAACTTGCATACAATAATCTTCTATAACCTCTATGTATTCAGGCTCATCCGTTCCTCTGCTATATTCCAAAACATATGGCTTAATCTGTTTCCACATTCCTGCAATGCTATGTTTATTATCCAACATCAACTTACACTTTATTTGGAAATCTTCACCAATTTCCTCAAACCATATAGTTTTCAAACTTAGTTCAACACAGTTTCTATATAAATAACACATTGGAAGAAACAGACGAGCATTATAATCACAATTGCCCGAATCTGTTGCATTTTTCATATACCATTTCAAGTAATTTGCTGTTTCCAGATATGCTTTGGTATAAGGATAAAAATCTGCTCTTCTATACTTGTAACCAACAACTGACTGAACATAATAATATCCACCTGTTTCTATAAACACAGGATCTACCTCTTTCCATTCAAAAGCACTTTCCGTTTCCTTTTTATACCACTTTCTAATAATCTCATACGCAGCCTCAAATTTATTTGCAAACTTTACTAAATCAATATTTGTTTGTTCATCAAAAATATTCTTGATTACAAATCTGCCTTCACATTCCCAATCCCCCGGTTCCCATACAATGTGAAACGGATAACGGAATGAATCTGATTCTCTATCTTTCTGTGACAAATCAGCAAAGTACTTTCTTAACCACTCCATTTCTTCTTTCGGTCTTGTCCATGACATTTTTTCCTCAACTGCTGACAAAATCACTGCCAAATTATGACGTGTCTCTTTAACAAATTTCTTACGTTCATCCCTATCTTGAATAGTTTGAAAGCCAATTGCTTTTAATCCAAGCTCCATACAATGTCTGTATAAGAACGCAATCGAAAAGAAATAAGTATCGAGTTTGCCTATATCCGGATGCTCAGCATACAGGATAAATTCCGTTATTTTATGTGCCGCCTCAAAAAAGTATTCTGCATATTGGAATAGTGCTTCTGACAGTTCAGTAGGTGCTAGAACTTTTACAATATATTTTGAATGTTTATCAAATGTATCTATTTTCTTTCCTTTTTCAGGACTAACAGTAGATATTAGAATATGTGGTGCCTCCATCTCCATTTTTCCTCCGTTAACATTTCTAAATCTTCAAACCAACCGCATTGAGAAGGAAATATTTCATGCCCATAATTAAAAATTCCCCATCATTTCTATAATACATAACATCACAAAGCCAAGTTCTCTTGAAACTCGGCTAAACTTTTTTCTGTATTAGAATAAATCTCATTTACACAATTCTCTACGAGCTTTCTATTACAATTTTTCACAACACCCACTAACTCTTGTTCTAATTCCAATACCATATTCTTACTGACAGAAGCAATAGCACTAAATTTCGGAACTATCATTAATTCGACAGCTATTTTAGGTGAAATTGGATAATGAAATATGCTAATAGGATCCATCTTCCTTCCTGTAAGACAAATGATAGGAGTGTCTCCTGTAATAAATGCAATGTCTGTATTGTTTTTATATAATAAAATACTACATTTAAAATTTTGTGTAAGGTTTAAAGCCATTCTTTCTGCAAAATAAACAAGAATCATATTGGCAAAAAAATTTATGTTCATATCTTTAATTTCTTCATATTTTTCTTTTAATTCTTCTATGTTTCTCTTTATATCCGCATGAACCCTAGGCGTTCTAAAATATTGCATACAAAAGAACCGAGTAAATTCATACTTTAAATCTACTGTTTCTTCTACAGAAAAGTCCTTTACTAAGTCCAAAACTTTCTTTTCTGATATTTCTTCACCAAAGTATATTGAAGATAATATACTATCCTGTAAAGAATCTAATATTTTTTGATTTTTACTATCTTCATAAAAAGATAAATCGCCTTTTAATAACCTATCATAAAAATGATTGCTTGTTTCTATATTTTCAAAAGAACACATTACATTCTTTTCTATGAAATCACGTTGCACAGCGGCATCAGTTAAGATTTCTTTGTCTATTCCGAATTTTGCCAATTCCTTTTTTTGCATATTAGCAATCAGTTGGTTCAGAATAATTAAATCCTTCTCTGTAAAACCAGAAATATCATAATAATAATTTTCAAACCCTACTTTTTCTAACTCACGAAATTCCACCTCATTTTGATTACCTTTAACTTCTTTTCTAAATACATATATTTTCCCCTTGAATTTATCTTCCGATTGGGTCCATTCAGATAAATAATTACGCCATATGTAATGCTGCTTTTTTACTGTATTTCCCATAATGATTACCACCTCTTTAGCTTTACTCTTCCATGATCTCACACTTCTTATATTGTACCATATCTACCGTTATTCTTCATCCAAAACCTCTCCAAACAAAAAAGGCATGCCACCATATCTATACAAAATACAGTGACACACCTCACATAACTTAACTACCTAGCTTTCCCGGTCTTAGGAACGGAAGGTGCTTTTTCATCCGGCTTGATGACAGAATCCATTTTGGAATATGCTGCCTCAAATGCCTCTGCCCCAAACTGATACTCCGTCGGTTCTGCCACAGAAGATACCGGTGCGATTGCATCCCGGATATCTGTCACCTGCTCCGGTGTATCAATCTGTTTCTTATCCATTCTGTCTAATTCCACATCCCTCGACAAATCCTCCACCTTATCAATTGCAGCGTCCAGATGAAGCACCATAGATTCATATACCTTTTTCTGCCACTTCCAAGGCTTCTTTGCTACCTCTGTCTTGGAGAATTTCTTTTCCTTGTCAGAGTAATCCACCTCTTCCTTGTCCGCAAAGGTTCTGAACGTATTGGCTACCTTCTGTCCTGCTTCACGCATACCTTTTCCAAAGGAATCAATCTTGGCAATGGTGCGATTGGTATCGGCAATGCCTTCTTTGACCTTGTTTCGGATACCTACAAGTTTATCTTTAAGACCGATAAACTCAGATACCCGGTTAAGTGCTGCCTTACCACGCATTTTGAAATCTGCCATGATTTCCCCTGCTTTACCCTTAATGCTCTCCTTTACCTCGAAGATCTGCTGTTTTATCTCATCACAACGCTTCTCAAGACGGTCAGCAGCTTCCGATAACGACTTCTTAAGTCTGTTTGTAAAGGTATCCTCCTGCATCTTCTGGATATCTTCACGCAGTCTTGCAATCTCGTCTGTCATGTCTTCCACCTTATGGGTCATACTGTCCACATAAGCACAAAGCTCATAAACTCCGTTTGCTGCCTGCTGCATTCCGTTTCCGTTCAGTGCTCCTAAGATTTGCTGTAATACCTCTTCTCCAGTCATTGGTTTATCTTCCATCATCGTTTCCTCCATTTCCGGCAGAGCAGCTTTCTGGCCACTCTGCCTTATTATTAATTGTCATTAGCGAAAGGGCAATTCCTTACCATCCACCTTCATATACTGGTCTTTCGACTGCTGTGCCTGTGTCTGTGCCGCTTCCTTTGCCTTATTCTCGCTCTGCTCCTTTGCCTTCTCATACTGGCTCACAATCTCGGAATAAAGCTTCTCACGAAATTCCTTCGTTACCGGATAACACACATCCTGATATACAGCTTTTCCATGCTCGTCCGTCTGCTTGGTCTTGTAGGAAGGCATTGCCACAAACACCTTATCCTTGCCCTGAAGGATGCTCACATTATTCACGATAAAACTGTCATCAAAGTAGATGCGGGCAAGACCACGAATATTACTTCCCTCTCTCTCATACGGTGTTACCGTCACGGAAAACTGCGGCATCTCTGCCTCACCTCTTGCATTGCCTGCCTGGGACTTGTCAGCAGACTTTTCCTGCTCAAATGCTTCAAGGATATTTCCATAAAGCTCCTCTCTAAACTCTGCGGTAATCGGATTGCAGACATCCTTATAGACTACATCGCCATTCTCGTCACGCTCACTGGACTTGTATCTCGGCATGGATACAAAAAGAGTCCCCTTCTCCTTATTCTCCAGAATAGCAATGTTGGTAATCTTGAAGGAGTCTCCAAACACCAGATTGGCAAAGCCCCTTACATTTCCTTCCTGATTCTTAGCTTCTGTTACATGAATTGAATACTTCATAAATTCCTCACTTTCTGTCGGGTACCGCCCGACCCGGTTCATCCTCATCCGGTATTACCAGATGACACTCTAAAGTTTCTATATTACTGATAGGCAGACGACCATTCAGCCAGTTGCCTAAAGTAACCACAAATCCGTCCTGCTCATAGTAAATCCACTGCTCCGTGTCAAGCTCTTCTTCATACAGGACAGTCACATCAAAGTCAGGCATATACATACCTGCTTCTTCATCAAATACACAGGCAACTCCTGCCCGAAGATATAGCGACAGACTGGGTATAAAGACATACCATCCGCTGATCAACAGCTGCAAGTCATCATCCACTTTCACAATCTCATCGCATCTGTCTTCAAATTCCATCTCAGAAACAATCTCTTCCACTTCTCCGAGACGGTATTTTGTCTTATTCTTCATAAGCACCCTCCTCACTGGCGGGAGCACACTTTACCACAAACCGCTTGGTTCCTTTCTCCGCACAGGTAAAAAGGGTTAATTCTTCCCTTTCTCCCTGTGTACGAATCGACTTATCGAAAGGACCCACCACAAAAGTTTCCGTAACCTCATAAGAATGAAGCACCCCTTCTGTATCAAGAAGAGTCACGATATCCCCAATGGAAACCTTGTTAAGATTGGTAAAAAACTCTCCGTATCTGCTGCCATTATGACCGCATAACACACAGTTTCCCTTCTCTCCGATTCGTCTGGTCTCACTCATGTGCCCGATTGCCTTATTTAGGTTTGAGGAGGAACACCCCTCCACCACCGGATAGCGTATGTCTAATGCCTCAATTTCCAGAATGGCAATAACATCCCCTTCTGCAAATATGGCTGCATCTTCTTCACTAATGGTGGCTTCGGTTTCTTACTCCCCGTTTTCTTCCATCTCTGTCTCATCTTCCTGCACTTCCTCCAAATTCTGCTCAAATTCCTGCGTCAGCTTTTCTGTCTCCCTCGTTCCGGTGTAGTGATATACAATCGGAATGGCAAAAAACAAAATACCCACCACTATGAATAGTGCTGCAAACACTTTTCTCCTGCTCATAAAAATTCCTCCCATTAGAAATGCCCCGCCATTGGCAGGGCACATCTTTATCTTGGTTTGTCTTGCCTTGTCTGATAAGGCAACTGGTTTTCCGCTACATTCATGCTCTTTTCTTCCTCAATCCCTCCAAGGTCTGCATCCACAACCTTTTCGTTCTCAAGGTCGAGCTGAGCATTTAGTTCAAACTGCCTTGAAAGCTTCTGCTGAAGCTTCTCTTCGTGCATGAATGGTTTCTCATACTCTTCCTTTGATGCAGCCAGATTGTTTTCATACTGCTCTATCTTTTTCAACAGATATTCCTCATTCTCGTGAATACCGTTAAAACAGTTTTCAAGCTTTACCATATTGCCCACCGGGCTGGTAGAAAGCTCTACCTTATACTCTGTCTTTCCCCGAAGGATTAAGTAATTTACTCCCATGAAATTCTTCTCCACAAGAAGTTCAAACCCGTGAAAGCTTCCAAGTGCTGTTGTATCTCCGGTCTTACATTTACTTACCGCTTCCAGCATAACGGCACCGCCATCTGCCCTTTCCGTATAAGTAAACTTGCCTACTGTGATTGCAAAGTCCGGATGCTCCAGCAACTCTCTATCCCGAAGTTTGATGTCTTCCCTGACACAGGCAAGCTTCTCGGTTGCAGCCTTTATCAGCTTCGGATAGCGGATCATGAAATTATCCTGCAAGACATACCGCTGGTTATCATAGGATGCTTTTAGCAGTTTCAGTCTCTGTACATCGTTGTCAATCTTCATCTTCTCCTTAATCAGCGGATTACCCGTGGCAACTGCCTTGATTTCCGCATAGGATAAGGTTGCCTCATCTATATCCTCACAGGTTCGGCTTACCGCCTTGCTTGTAGTTACCTGACTGATGAAACGCTGTTTATTCTCAACCAGACTCCAGTTATAGGCATCAAAGGTTGATTTCGTTACATAACGGTAAACCGCTATCTCATCGTTTTCATTCCCCTGTCTGATACCACGACCTTCTCTCTGTTCAATGGATGAAGGCTTCCAAGGACAGTCCACATGGTGTAATGCCACAAGATGTGTCTGCACATTTACACCCGTACCGCACTTATCAGTGGAACCAATCAGGACTTTCTTCTTTCCAGTTCTCATTTCCTTGAAAAGCACATCCCTCTGGGCATCGGTTTTAGCATCGTGGATAAAGGCTATCTCCTCCTCCGGAATCCTGTACTGTATCAGGGCATCCTTCAGATACTGATATACCGTAAAGTCCTTGTCTGCTCCCGGCGTACCAATATCGGAGAAAATCAGCTGACAGCCAATCTTTCCATCCTTGTTGTTCGCCTGATACTCATTCCATACGTTTTCTGCCACCTTATTAAGCTTGCCGTCCGGATTATTCGGTGCATC